>Ga0315282_10001584_pt1 | contig 42645 bp, 32 predicted proteins | sample YL17G07_20_MG_FD_203693 | JGI IMG/M metagenome (GOLD analysis project Ga0315282, IMG submission 203693) | Sediment microbial communities from Yellowstone Lake, YNP, Wyoming, USA - YL17G07_20 | ecosystem: Environmental > Aquatic > Freshwater > Lake > Sediment | place: USA: Wyoming | collected... | reverse complement strand
AGCTTTGAACCGAAGCTCCGGTAAACGGCGGCCGTAACTATAACGGTGACTCTTTGCTACGAGAAGGGCCGTTGTAAAACTTGTCTATATGCTGGAACATCTCATTAATTTTCATAGTACCTAATAGGTAAAAAACTATGAAAAGAGACAATCAGCAGGAAAGACTATCAGAAATTGATAGAATCCTCAGAGACTACACGACAGGCATCTGTAAGCAAGACAGATGAAGATATAGTCCGAACTCGGCAGTGATGTCGAGAGTTGTACAGAAATGATGCAGCCGATCAATAGATCGTAACAAAATTACCTAAGGTAGCGAAATTCCTCGTCGGATAATACCCGACCTGCACGAATGGCGTAACGATTTGGGCGCTGTCTCAACGAGAGGCTCGGCGAAACTGTAGTACCGGTGAAGATGCTGGTTACCCGCGGCTAGACGGAAAGACCCCGTGAACCTTTACTATAGCTTGATATTGGATCTTGATACTGTCATCAGAGGATAGGTGGGAGACTTTGAAGCCGGGCTCCGGCCTTGGTGGAGTCGTCAGTGTAATACCACTGTGATTGTATTGAGGTTCTAACCGTACCCTGTGAATCCAGGTGCGGGACAATGTCAGGTGGGTAGTTTGACTGGGGCGGTTGCCTCCTAAACAGTAACGGAGGCGCCCTAAGGTTTTCTCAGTGCGGTTGGAAATCGCGCGTTGAGTGCAAAAGCATAAGAGAGCTTAACTGTGAGACCTACAAGTCGAACAGATGCGAAAGCAGGGTTTAGTGATCTTCCGGTTCTGTGTGGAAGGGCCGGGACTTATCGAATAAAAGGTACTCCGGGGATAACAGGCTTATAGCTCCCAAGCGCCCATAGCGACGGAGCTGTTTGGCACCTCGATGTCGGCTGGTCTCATCCTGGGGCTGAAGCTGGTCCCAAGGGTTTGGCTGTTCGCCAATTAAAGAGGCACCCGAGCTGGGTTTAGAACGTCGCAAGACAGTTCGGTCCCTATCTGCCGTGGGCGTAGGATATTTGAGAGGAGCTGCCCCTAGTATGAGAAGACCGGGGTGGACGAATCTATGGTGTGTCAGTTGTCATGCCAATGGCATTGCTGAGTAGCCACATTCGGAAGGGATAAGCGCTGAAAGCATATAAGCGCGAAGCCCACCTCAAGATTAAATATCCCACACAGTCAATGTGGTAAGGACCCTTCGAGACTAGAAGGTTGATAGGCTGGAAGTGTAAGCAATGTGAATTGTTCAGCTTACCAGTACTAATTGTCCGAGGGCTTGATCATTTGTTATTATACAAAAATCACATTATATTTGCTAAATTATTATTTACTATCTAAAAAGCTATGCAGTTGCCAAGTTTGATTGAATATTAAAAGATTCTAAAATTTGAAGATTTTAAGATCAACCTATCTTATATTCTCTTCAATTTTTGAATCCTATAATCTTTCAATCTTTGAATAGAATAAATTTCCCCGGTGATTATAGCGGAGAGGAAACACCCGTTACCATTCCGAACACGGAAGTGAAGGGCTCCAGCGCTGATGGTACTTCGAGGGTAACTTCGTGGGAGAGTAGGACGTTGCCGGGGATTTTTCTTGTCCCTTTTGCCTGCTATTTTTTAATAGCAGGCTTTTTTATTGCCTATGAATCATAAATTACCATTTTAAAATGGGCGAGTCTTATCGGTTGGCAAAAAACCGCCGCATTTTTCTCGAAGTCTCTTACCATCAAAGACAATTCTATGTCTACCGTTATCAAGTTCCTCACAATAGATTGCCTGTGGGAAATCTCTCATAAACTCCGCTAATATAGTATTCTTTATGGCTTTCATTATGTATAAGCTTTTGCTTATGAACGACTCAATTAAAATATTACACAAAGCTATTAACGAGCTTGGTATAACTTTTCAAATTTTGCATTGATCTCAATGATGCATTATGTTATGCTTTTAATACTTTACCGTTAGCATACAAAAATTTATAGCATGATATATTTATAGAGGGCTAAAAATGTCAAAAATGATTAGATATTTCCTATTAACATATATAACTATAGCTCTGTTTGGATGCTCACACTTCTGTGGAAATAATAATGATGTTCTGTTCCAAACATCCACTTTCAACGCTCTGCTCGAAGGTGTCTATGATGGAGAAACAAGTTTTCATGATCTAAAGCATCATGGAAACTTTGGTATAGGCACTTTTGAAGGACTCGATGGTGAGATGATTGAGCTTAACGGAAATTTTTATCAGGTAAAATCGGATGGAAAAGTCTATTCCGTCAATGATTCCATGAAGACCCCGTTTGCTGTTGTAACATCATTTGAGCCAGATAAAACTCTGTCACTGGATAAGCCCATGAATTACAGCCAACTGACACAATACTTAGATAACCTACTGCCAACGAAGAGCATATTCTATGCTATTAAAATAGAAGGAAAAGGCAAGTACGTCAAGACGAGAAGCGTTCCCAAGCAGAATAAGCCATATCCCCGATTGGTTGAGGTAGTCAAGAACCAACCAACGTTTGAGTTTAACGACGTAGAAGGGACAATAGTGGGATTTTGGTGCCCGAAATACGTGGAAGGCATAAACGTTCCGGGCTACCATTTCCATTTTATTACAAAAGACAAAAAATCAGGAGGACATTTACTCGACTGCCAGCTAGAAAATGCCAAAATAGAGATAGATTATACATCCCGGTTTTACATGATATTACCAGAAGGTGGAGAATTTCACAAAGCAAATCTATCTGGCGATAAGCAAGGAGAAATGAATAAGGTAGAAAAGTAGCGATTAACCAGATTGTATTTTTGATTAAATCGGTATAATCACTTTTGCTACTGCTCGTTTTTGCATTTGTTCAGCATTAGGATCGCCGACGATAATGAATGCGTCAACACCCTTTCGCACAGCCTGACGGTATGTTATAAAGGCGTTAAACTTGCCATCTCGATATACAAGGCGTGAACCAAGACCTTTTTCAGAAGTTATATCGTAATTGATACTCAGGATATGCTGATTTCTATTCTCTTTATGCCATAAATACTGAGAACTGAATCCAAAAACCAGATTTTTCATTAATTTGAAATTAAAGTAGGGTGAAAGGAATTTATAATCAGCGTTCTCACGCCTGCCATAAGACATACTTACACCATATCTTTTATACTGGTTGCTGGCATTTCCTGTCAGGCTTAGTCCTAAAGTCCAATCCTGATAATCCTGATACTTGCCTCTATCAAAGTTTAGTCCTACGCTGTGATCACTGCTGAATTTAGCTCCACCATACGTAGAAATACTAGACATAAATCGGGAACCATCCATTTGATCTAATTTTACCATGCTTACACCCGTATTAGCTCCCCTGACAATACCAGACCGCCATTCTGTTCCATAGCCCAGATCAAGAGCTTCACCTTTGACATTATTAAATGGGATCAAGCCATCAGTTATCTCAAAATCACGACTTATGCTGATACCGGCAAGTGACGAATAGAATCCTTTGTCGCTCCATCCTACCTGCGAAACATAGGTACGTCCGTTTTTTCCACCTATAGTTTGACTTCCACCGATAAGACTGTTAAATGATAAATTCTTCCATCTGTAATTTGGTTCAAGTATAAGTGCGTGATTCCATGATTCTTTGTTGTCATTTCTAATGAAGTGGATCGGTATGGATGAGGAATTTCCCAGATCGCCTTTTAGTGCAAAAACCAGATCATTTCTGTTTATCAGATTATCTTTAATTGCGGATGAGCTTGAAAAATCAACACAGTCTAATACACCAACGGTAACTTTTCCTACCTTTCCATAAGTCTTCATCCCTAGATCAAATTGCGGAACACGACGGCTGTAGAAGCCAAATTGCCCATTACCAATTATATCTCCGCCTTCTTGAAAGAAAGGGCGATGATCAGGATAAAAACGCTCTTGATAGGAATAGTCTATGGATTCGACGTCCTGTTCGACACTTGAAAAATCCGGGTTAATGCTGGTTACAGCCGTTATTCCTGATGTAATTGGATATTTGGCATCCAAGCCGGCTCTAAGAGTGTTATTTTCCTCAGACTGGATGCCGGCAGAACTGTACGTCATTGTAGATAAACGATGTTTGAAGCTACTCTTGGGGAATACAATCCCAACTAAATGTCCATCATTTTCCGTATGGTCCTGCGGTCCAACGTTTGACCAGAATGAGTTTATATTGGTATGTTGTTGTTTCCGATCAAAATTTATGCCGATTGTGACTGGTTTATCCGTAGAGGGATAGTTTATTACAGCAAAAGGTATAGCCATCTCTGCAATCCAGCCATCGGGGGTTCTGGAAACAGCGGATCTCCAATCGCCCTTCCATTCTGTCTTGCTTGCACGTCCCCCGGCAATCTGTGAAAACTGAGTACCAATCGGGTTGACTAAGAAAAATGATCTGTAATCGAATTGGTGTGCATGGAATGGGTCTATAGTAAAAGAAACATAATCGTCATTCCAGAAGGAGCCGTCACGTTTAGTTTCATTTGCTACTATCTTGTCTGGTTGAGACTCAAAGCAATGGAAGGCAACATATATGTTTTCATCATCATAAACTATATATACTATTGTTTGATCCGCTACGATTTTATCAAAAAATTTATCAACAAAACCCGTTACTCTAGGCGCTTTTTCCCAGCACGAATCATCAAGCTTTCCATCAATTACTGGAGGGGTCAGTGTTTTCACAGCATCCAGAGATTTAGTTTCAGTTGGTTGTGAGATAACCTTTTCATTTAAACCTATGATGACAACTAATATGATTACCATTGTTATAAGACGTAAGACTTTTAGCATTTCGATTCCTCCTAATTTTCGGCGCAGCAGGACAGATAAATATTGCAGGTACATGGCTTTGATTTGATCTAACAGACCGGGATGCATCTTTCTCAGATTTTATTATTTCTATATGTCTGCAATTTTTTTGCCAATGTACATTAGATATGTATTTTATAACGATTTATCGTTGTTTTATTAGTAAATATAATCGTTGAAAAATAGAAATTACTAATCATGCTGTGGAAAATATCGTGTCAAAATGCAACAATGGGTGTGTCAAAAGCCTTTAAATAGGTAGGTTCTTCCGATTTGAATGTGGTAAAGAAAGAATATTAATCACGAATGGCACGAATAGAAACGAATTACACTAATATAAATAAAAACATTCGTGAAATTCGTCTTATTAGTGTAATTCGTGATAAATTGTTTTTTACAGGGATAGTTCATTTTCTGCATAAATCAAGGTAACAAATAAGTAGGATGGGCACTGCCCATCCTACTTTTGGATAATCTTAAAAGTGTTACCTTAAATATCGTAAGAAATGAAACATGCTTACAAAAATCACGAAATTTTCGATTTAAAACGCGGCAGACAACTAGCGTTAGCGCTAAGAATCTCATCAAGCATCTTTGATGAAGCGTCAATTCCTCTGCACCCGGGGTCAGCTAACATCGCTTTCATCGCCATATCTTTACTGCCAGCCAAAGCCGCATCCACCAGTAACTCGTCCCATTCGCACCATCGGCGTGTCCAGCTTGCGATAGGTTCTGGTATTGCATTACAAACTAGAGGTGAAACTCCAAAAGTATCCACACTGCAAGGTACTTCTACCACAGCATCTTCCGGAAGATTCGGAATCTGTCCATGATTAGGAAGGTTCAGGTGTATGATACCTCCACTCCCGTGTAAAAGATTATTAATAACGCCAAAAACCATCTGTTCCTCAAACATTGGGATACTGTCAACGCCCTCTCTGCCTTCAGCTATAGCTCTGAGGTGTTCGATGAAGCTTGTAGTGCTTTCTGCTTTCGAATTAATGTGGTAAAGTCTGATCCCGTATTTCTCATAATCTTCTTTAGAACGGAAAAAGTGCGGTAGAAATTCAGATACATGACTGTCACCCGGTCCAGGGAAAAAACCTGTCTGAAAGAACAGGTCACTGGAGAATTTTTGATAGCCAACGACTGGCTGATCAGGTCTCAAATCCAGACCCGGAAAATCGTTAATTTTCTCCGCAAGATCGGTCACATCTACGCCTATCGCCTGCTTTAGACGGCTTTCAATTAAGGGGTAAGCATCCTGCCCGCGCCACTGAAAACCATACATAAAGTGGAAATGATTTATTCCAGAAGCCCATGCAGTAGTATCTTTCTTATCAGCATTTATAATTGCACAAAGATAATTGTGAGTAATGTCAACACCTATACAAAGTCCCATACACTTTATTGATGTTTCTTTACACACAGCACGGGTAATCGGGGTCAATGGGTTAGTAAAGTTAAAAAACCATGCTTTTGGGCATAGTTCCTCCATGTCCTTAGCTACCTCTACTGCAACAGGGATATGACGCAATCCACGAGAAAGCCCACCGATCCCTGATGTGTCGCCAGTACTCTGAACCCAACCATATTTGGCTGGAATCTCAAGGTCATTTCTCCATGCTTTATCGCCGCCAACTGAGATCGTCATAGTGACGTAATCGGCGTCAGAAAGCACGTCTCTACGGTCAGTACTTGCCTCAATTTTAAGATCAAGCTTATTGTCTTTAACAATGCGCCATGCTGTCTTTTCTATCAGATCAAGAGTTTCAGGCACAATATCCACAAGACCAACCGTTGCGCCACGAAAGTCCTCGCTGTTGATTAATCCTCTTAAAATAGCGGGCATAAAGCTACTGCTACCTGCGCCTATTAAAACGATCTTTTTTCTTTTCATGTCTACCCCCAAATTTTGTAGGAAAGATAAAGGAATGGTTCTCATGGAGATTAAGGTAAAAATATTCTGTTTAATATCGAAACACAGCCGCTAATGGTGAGTTATCTGGAACTTTTTCTGGTTCTACTGCATATACAGTTCCCCCATTGATGATGGTCTGAGTTGCGGCAAGGTCCAATAAATCTTCATTATCCAGTCCAGGTCCCTGGGCATTATAAACTTCGTTTGTATCAGGATTAAAGGTTCCCCATTGATGAGAACCGATAGCAACGAACAATGTTTCAACTTTATCAGAATAGGATGCAGGAATAATCTCCTTGATATCTTTGGAAGTTCGCTTGGAGTTTGCTAGTTGTTTATACTGTTCAACTGCATCTTCCTGTGCCTTACGAAAGTATGGTTGCACAATTTCCCAAGCCCGTTCATGTAATTCTTTTACACTCAGTCCTTCTGGATTTCCTGTAACTCCTTTGTCCATTAGATAAGGATATGTATTAGCCTCTCTGTAAATCGGAAAGAGATAATCAACTCCAGCCAATACTAAAGGCGATCGCTCTAAACGAAGCAAATTGTGCAAACCTTCATTAATCTTGTGAAAGTATTGCAGGATGTTATTTTTATTATCGCCGATAGCACCGCCATGACCATGAAACATAGCTGATCGTTTACCTACCCCCCCTTTGACACCGGTCCCACGTAATCTCATCCCACCTGTGCTTGCCCCGCCTGCCGCGCCAGAATGGAAGTACATATATTTTTCGAGCTTATCGTAACTAAGGGCTTCTGCAAGATTTTCAGGAATACCCTTTAATTCAACCTCACTTACGCTGTAATGTGTGCCTTGAAGAAGCTTAACTTTATTTTGGCTGATTGACAGAACATAAAACTGCCCATCACCATTGAACATAGGAAGAAGGGACTTGATATAGAAACGTTTATTGATGACTACCAACTCCTCAAAGTTCATCGGAAAGCGGTAATAATCAAATCCTGCCGAAGAGAGAAATATTGCTAATCCATCACTCAATCCTTGACGAAAAAAACTCCTATCTAGTAACCCTTGAATTGGTTTCAGAAATTCTTTTGCATCGGGAGCGCGAAGTCCACTCTCAATCAAGCGTTTCTCTGCTTCACTTAGTAAGTTCTTGAGTCTAATCGGGTCTTCCTGAGTTTCAATCCCAGCCCGGTGCGTTGGCATAAACATAGAGACACAAGGCGCTTTACCTTTTTCTATCAGTGCTTTTAGTTCCTGTTTAGTCAGTATGTCCATAATTTTAAACTCCTTTCTCAGTAAGTTGTATATGCAAGAATTGTTAGTTGAGTATATCTGACCACTGACTTACATAATTTCAATGATTATATAATTCTAAATAACAATGATATTAACGTAAAAATTCCGCCTTTGCTTTTGCTAGGATTTTATCTATTTCGCTCTGTATTTTAGGATCAAGCTCAAAATTATATTGGCTTAAAAGGTCTTGAATCATTGCGTGTGCTTTTTGGTGATTCGATTTCGACCCCTCGCCTTCCCATGCAGGAAAGAACTGGCGGTCAAATAACTTCGGATGCCAATAAAATTGACGATAATTTTCTAATGTGCTGTCAAGTGTAATAAAACTTTTCTGCTGAATACCATCTATAACGTCTTTAAGGCATCTCTCAGGGTCGCAGTCTCCATCAATGCCCTGAACGAGCCTTTGAACGTGGTCTCTTATCTCAAGGTCATAGATGAGTTGTTCTGCTGAAAAAATCTCATCAAGACTCAAAAGCCCAATAGACGTGAACCATCTTGCACCTAATAACGCCCCTGCTGTCATTATGCAAGTTTTTTCTGTACAAGACTGAGCGCCGGGTAATTTGGCGATGGTATGTATATTCCCCGAGGCTGGATACCAAGCTGTTCCATGAAAATAAGCATTAACCTCATTCGTTGTAAGATGGAGAAGAAAATTTTCAGGCGAGCCGAACACCATAGCGAGAGTTCGCAAGTCCATCGGGAAAAGTCCAATGCCCCAATTAATAGGCAGGTCTATTATCTCTTTAAGAAGTATAACTGAACCTATCACCTCTGCAACAGAAAGGGCATAAGCATCACCTACGTTGATAGAAGCCGTACACCCGGCAGATGGCATATTACTCACACCTGCACCTGACAGTCTATCCGTATATTTCAAGACACATTTCAAGGACTCGCTTCCCAAAGTAAGCGGGCTGAAAATATAGATAGGCAGATGCCTTAACGGTTCACCTAATACATCGCTCATTTCAATAATATAGGGCAAAGTTTCCAATGCTTTTGGATCTATACGCCTGCGACCATATTTTGAGTAGGTTGCCGCTACCCAATATTGCACTACAGACTGAATTGGCGCCGGAACATCAACAGGGCATCCGGGAGGACCCGATAATCCTAATACGTGCAATAGCTTAGTAGCCTCTATTAATCTTTCAGTATCAAATGGCACGATTTTATCAGTTTCAATATCGTGAACCCATTGAGCGTATTCAATCAGGCTGACTCCGATCTTATGACTGGAAGTATCAATAGGCTCAGGTTCCTCAGAAAATTTATTTCCATTGTTTTTCCTTTCTGTATCAAGAAATTCTAAGACCTGTTTTCGGTCAATGTAAGCTCTGTTGCCCTTGATTTGAAACCCACACGATTTAAGCTGTTTGAGTATTTCATCATCAATTATGGCAATTCCGACTTCCTCAAGTATGCGAAGCATTGCCTCCTCGATATTTTCTAGTTGATTAATGCTAAAGAACGGGGAACGTTTAACAACAAAAGGACGATAACTCATTATCCCACCTCTACCAATTAACTTTCAAAGCTCATTAATAACCTGTATTGATGTTTCATAATATAACAAAAACTGATTGAGTTGTCAAATGAGATAAATGAGAAAATTTTTGACATTTTGATATAATTATAGTAAGATGTATAATAAATCAGATGATAAAAAATTTAAATCTATTTTTAGTTCCTCGTTACGTTTTTGCGGTTTTTAGTACCTTATATAGCGAGGGAGTTAAAAATGCGAACTGATGATGGATCCATAATTCAGGACTGCCTTGATGGAGAGTCGGAGGCTTTCGGCATACTTGTGGACAAATACAAGGCTGGTATCTATGCGTTTGCCTACTCAAAACTTGGCAATTTTCAAGATGCTCAGGACATAACTCAAGAAGTCTTTCTGGAAGCATACAGCAATCTGCGAAAACTCCGAAGATGGGATAGCTTTTCTTTCTGGATTTATCGCATGGCTTCCACTCTCTGCAAAAAATGGATACAAAATCAGATGAAACGCCCTGATCTCAAGTATATTGATGATCTGGATACAGGATCATTGGAAACTCCCACTATCAATTCCTATTATGAGAATAAACTATATGATTTTGTTCAAGAGGCGCTGAACTCATTACCCGAAACTTACCGAGAAATCCTAATGCTTCGTTACTTTGCAGGAATGAATAGCAAAGAGATCGCAACGGCGCTTGGATTATCTCCAACTGCCATAAGGATGCGATTAAGTCGGGCAAGGGAACAGCTAAAGGAGGAGATGATCGCCATGATGGGTACTGCTTTTGATGAGCAACGATTACAGGCTAGTTTCACGTTCCGTATTGTTGAGGCTGTCAAACGTATCAGAATTCATCCTATTTCACAGATGAAGGGCTTACCGTGGGGTATCTCACTGGCAACTGGTCTATTGATAACAGTTCTAAGCATTAATCCAGCTTTGATCTCATTCGATCACATCGGCACGTCTATATATTCCCCGCTTCCTATTGAATCTAAGGTGTTGAAAATTGGGGAGATACCTGTGGATGTGGTAAAGACTTCCAGCATAGCAATCTTATCAAGCAAGATAGGGAAAGGCAAAGGCGGAGAACCCGAAAATATGCAGAATGCCTTCTTCATGGCTCCAAAAGGTGAAGGCGGAATATGGGCAAAGAAAGCGGATATGCCAACCGCAAGAGGATATCTGTCTAGTAGCGCTATGAATGGGAAGATTTATGTGATTGGTGGATTGAATTGGAATGGAATTATTGCAACTATGGAAGAATATGATTCAGTAAATGATAAATGGCTCAGTAAAGCTAACATGCCAACTGAAAGGTCGGGTTTAGCTACAAGCGTAGTGAATGGAAAAATATACGCTATTGGGGGCGCAATTATTAATAATAATATTACCCAAACAGTAGAAGAATATGATCCGGTATCGGATAAGTGGACAAAGAAAGCTGATATGCCAACCGCAAGAAATTGTCTTTCCACAAGTGTTGTAAATGGAAAGATTTATGCAATCGGAGGGTGGAATGGAAATGTCAATCTTTCAGCAGTAGAAACAGTAGAAGAATATGATCCGGAATTAGACAAATGGACAAGGAAAACTGACATGCCGACTGCAAGGAATGGTCATGCTGCAAGTGTTGTGAATGGGAAAATATATGCGATTGGTGGCTGGGGAGATGGGTGTTTTATTCCAACGGTTGAGGAATACGATCCGGTTGCAGACGAATGGACAAAAAAAGCTGATATGCCGACTGTAAGGGGAGATTTAGCCACCAGCGTGTTGGATGGAAAAATCTATGCTATCGGTGGATTTTCGGATCCTAATGGAATGGATGGATTGCCAACTGTGGAAGTATATGATCCGGTTGCAGATAAATGGACAAAAGGAGTTGACATGACAACTGGAAGAGGACTTCTTACTGCCAGCGAAGATAATGGAAGACTCTATGTTGTAGGGGGGTTCTCGAAGTTCACGCCCCGCACTATCCTTTCAACAGTAGAGGAATACATCCCCGAAGGCTGGAAAGCTGTTTCTCCGCAAAGAAAACTGCCAAAGACATGGGGAAAGATAAAACTCATCTCATTCGATCACATTCGCACTCCTATATATTCACCACTTCCTGTTGAGCCAAAGGTATTGAAGGTTAGTGAGATACCTGTAGGTGTCGTAAAGACTTCTAATATAGCAGTTATTTCAAGCAAAATGGGAAAAGGCAAAGGCGGAGAACCCGAAAATATGCAGAATGCTTTCCTTATGGCTCCCAAAGGTGAAAAAGATACGTGGATTCAAAAAGCGGATATGCCAACGGCAAGGACTGGACGTACTGCTGTGGTGAATGGAAAAATTTATGCCATCGGCGGTTCACCAGATGATGTACACCTTCTCTGTACAGTGGAGGAATATGATCCAAAAGAAGACAAATGGATAAAGAAAGCTGATATGCCAACTGCCAGAGATGCTATGGGTGTTTCTGTGGTTAATGGAAAGATATACGTTATCGGTGGATGGATGGAAGGATATATTGCCACCTCTGCGGTAGAAGAATATGATCCACTAATAGATAAATGGGCTAATAAAGCCGATATGCCAACAGCAAGATGGTGTTTATCTACTTGTGTAGTAAATGAAAAGATTTATGCTATTGGTGGGTGGAACCGTAAAACGGGTACGCTTTTCTCAACAGTAGAAGAGTATGACCCGGCTAATGATAAATGGACAAAGAAAGCTGATATGCCAACTGCCAGGGATCGGTTTGTTACAGGTGTGGTAAATGGAAAGATTTATGCTATCGGTGGAGCTCTAAGGAGTGGAAATCTTCCTCATCCGGTAGTTGCAAATGTGGAGGAATATGATCCTAATACAGATACATGGATAAAGAAAAACGATATGCCAGCAGCAAGAGGAGGGTCGTGTTCCGCAGTGTTGAATGATAAGATATACGTCATGGGTGGAATACCGAATATGATGATGCTAAATAAAAGTGATTCAATAGTTGAAGAATACGATCCTGCCACAGATACATGGACGAAAAGAAAGGATATGCCTATGGATAGAGCCTTTGCGTCTGCCAGTGTGTTAGACGGCAAAATCTATGTTGTAGGAGGTGTTGAATCGGATATTCCACAAGGATTATGGAAGCCGCTTTCAACAGTAGAGGAATACACCCCCGAAGACTGGCAATCTGTTTCTCCGCAAGGCAAACTACCAAAGACATGGGGCAATATCAAAAGCAAATAACAAAATCATAATTGTGCGCTTCACACAAATGAGCGCACAATACACGCCAATTTCCTTCCACATTAACACATCAAACTTTCGCATCAATTTTGTTGACATATCAAGAAACAGTATGTAAAATACACAATAGTATATCGTAGTATTCAGACACAATGAATTTTATAGTATCTCTCCATAAAAAATTAGCGTGAATTAACGTGTCTGAGTAATGGTATATCGTAGTATATTTTGCAAAAAAATTTTATTCTCTCTGTCACATTTTAACATCGCCAACGTCATTAATATATGAAAGGGAGTTAAATTACAGGAGCAATAATATGCGGACTGACGATGGACACATAATAAATGAATGTCTCAACGGTGATTCAGCATCCTTTGGACTGCTGGTGGACAAATACAAGGCAGGTATCTTTGCCCTTGCTTACTCAAGGCTTCACAACTTCCACGATGCTGAGGACGTGACGCAGGAAGTATTTATCAAAGCCTACAAGAGTCTGCAAACGCTAAAGCGTTGGGATAGCTTTGTTGTGTGGCTTCGTTCTGCGACTATAAACCTGTGTAATGACAGGCTGCGCGAGCAATTAAGGCGCCGTGATGTTCCAATCCATGAGCAGACTCCGAGAGTGATAGAAAATGCTTCGCTGGATTCCTATCGTGATGAGCAGTCGTCTTCATGGCGCAGTGAAGCACTGGACTCCCTGAATAAAGCATTGAGCTTCCTTCCAGAGCAATATCGGCAGGTATTGACTCTCCATTATCTTGGCGGAATGAGCGGTGAAGAAATATCAAAGTTTCTCAGCATATCTCATGCTACTGTCAGACAAAGACTTAGCAGAGCAAGAGAATATCTTAAAGCGGAGGTGCTTGCAATGATGGGCGAAACTTTAGAACAGCAGAGATTACAAGCTACATTTACTTTTCGTATTGTGGAGATGGTTAAACATATTAAGATTCATCCAGTATCAACGATGAAGAATTTACCGTGGGGATTATCATTGGCAACAGGTATTATAATTGCGGTCATGATTTTTAATCCAGCTTTGATCTCATTCAATCACATCGGTACACCAATATATTCCCCGTTACCTGTTGAATCTAAAGTGTTGAAGGTTGGTGAGATTCCAGTGGATGTAGTAAAAACTTCCAACATAACAATCCTATCAAGTAAGATGGGAAAAGGTAAAGGCGGAGAACCAGAAAATATGCAAAATGCCTTTTTCATGGCGCCAAAAGGCGAAGGCGGAATATGGGCAATGAAGCCAGATATGATAACCAAAAGAGCATGTCTGTCTAGTAGTGTTGTGAATGGAAAGATTTATGTAATCGGTGGAACAGATATGAGTAGATGCCTCACGACTATGGAAGAATATGATCCAATGACAAATAAATGGACAATCAAAGCCGACATGCCAACTGGAAGGTGGGGTTTAGCCGCAAGTGTAGTGAATGGGAAAATATACATTATTGGGGGAGCAATTAATATTCCCGCTCATGATACTCAAACAGTTGAGGAATATGATCCGGTATTAGACAAATGGGCAAAGAAAGCTAATATGCCAACTGCAAGAAATTGTTTTTCCGCTAGTGTTGTAAATGGAAAGATTTATGCAATCGGTGGATATCTTGGAGATAACGGTAACAATACTTCAATAGTGGAAGAATATGATCCGGTTGCAGATGAATGGACAAGGAAAACAGACATGCCAACTGTAAGGAACGGTCATTCTGCAAGTGTCGTGAATGGAAAAATATATGCGATCGGTGGTTGGTGTGGTTGGAGTATTATTTCAACAGTTGAGGAATATAATCCAGTGGCAGACAAATGGACAAAGAAAGCTGATATGCCAACTGCAAGGAACATGCTAGCCACTAGCGTGTTGGATGGAAAAATCTACGCTATTGGTGGATGGTCTGACCCTGGTGACACAGCTAATGGTTTATCAACAGTGGAAGTATATGATCCTGTAATAGATAAATGGACAAAAGGGGTTGACATGACAACTGGAAGAGGTATGCTTACTGCCAGCGAAGATAATGGAAAACTCTATGTCATCGGGGGATTCTCGAAATTCCCAAGTACTATCGTTCCAACAGTAGAGGAATACACCCCCGAAGGTTGGCAAGCCGTTTCTCCGCAAGGCAAATTGCCAAAGACATGGGGCAATATCAAAAGCAGATAACAAAAGGCTTTTAGATACCTCCACCATTGGTTCTGGTATGAACATACCAAAAAGTAATTCATCATGGCGTATAAGTTTAGGATCCGTGATTAAATAACTTCCTTATTTTAGATACTTAGATATATAACTCATTTAATCAAATCCCCCCTTCCCCCCGATCTTAAAGGATGAAGGCGGAAGGATGAAGGATGAAAGAAATCACTTCATCCCTCATCCTTCATACTTTCAGAAAGGGGGAATTGACCTAAACTCCCCTCTTGAGAGGGGTCCGGGGGTGTGTTTCCTATTAGGTAAGTTATTTAATTACAAATCCTTAGCAAGAGTCTTTATCCATCCAAAACGCAAACGGTTAAAGTGTGAATCAAAATTAAAAAATTATGTTTTAATATTTTATCTGACTATCTGAGGATTTGTAGTCAGTGCGTAGGCTATGATATTCACACCCATTTTCAGAAAAGATTCATCTTTACCGCCTATCCATGCGCTGGCGTATCCTGAATCCTCGTATATCATGACGATCCTATCATTAATGGTGATACCGAGAATTTCAGGGAACTTTGTTTTCCGAAGATCAAAGAAATCATTGTAAAGCGGATGACTTTTTTCTATTGTGGATAGATTATGCGCAGGCTCACCGAGTATCTTCCATAGCTCAAACCCGATGGAATTAGCAACTTCCATAGACGCAGTTTCATTTTCAGCAGTATTTGAGAAGATCATGAATCCACCGACTGAAAAATATCTCCGCAGATTCTCTCTTTCACGTTCAGAAAAAGCAAACGGTCTTTGTGAGGTAATGTAGATCAATGGCACACGATCAAGTATGGGGTCATCAAGCCGCAATGGTTTCTGTATAACCTTCGTTTTAACCTTCGTCCATCTGTTCATTGCACCTGCTAATTGCATCAAGGCTTCAGGACTGACGTTATCTGAGGTATCTTCGTATCTGACTAGCGATATATTATAATAACCGATAGTTTCTTTCCCTGATCCGGTAACGCTCACATTTGATTCTTCAGGCTTGATCTTGCCACCGAATTGGCCTGTCTTGCTCCCGCCGGATCCAACGTTTCTGCGTGATCCAGTTCCAACAGCACGAGATGGTTCAGATGACGTAGAGTCAGATTGGGAATGGATATTCATTCTAAGCGAATCGGGACGGTTAATCTCTAACTCACTAAGCTGACTATTAAATGCCGGATTCTGATTTGATGAGGTTATCTCTCTCAAGACAGACTTGTACGTTCTCGTAGTCATATACTTCGCATCTGCTTGAAAACTACTTGCGCCGGAAGCGCTCATCTGTTCAGGCTGCATGCTGAGAGAACGCCGTTCTGGTATTTTTGCCCCGGGGAGCGAGTAAAAATCAACATTAACGCTATCTTCGCTTCTTGTATCCATGTATGTCTTATAACGAGATGATATTGATGGGATCAAAAGTAAGGCGATATTGATAATAACGGAAATCAAAAAAGATTTTAACAGAGGATTTCGTTTCATAAATTATTAATAGCGATGTAATATGCACAAATTGTCCCGAAGGGACAACCGATATTAGCCCAGCGATTCATCGTTGGGTATTGGATAGAAAATATAAATAAGTCCTGTAAGGACGATTGAATTTCATTCGTCCCTATGGGACTTTATTTCGTTTGTTTTATTGATCCCAGCGATAAATCACTGGGCTAATATCATTAGTTCCTACGGAACAATTATAATCAATAGCATATATTACACTAAATCATTGTTTTGCATAAGAAGCTGTTTTATAGTCAGCCGCCTTATAAGTCGTCCACAGGTCGGATGCTTTGTCATACCTGCATACCCCGCCGGAGAACGTACCAAGCCATACGTGTTCACCATCAACAAGGACAGTCCTCACATTATTATCGGCAAGCCCATCCGCATTGTTAAATACTTGCCATTTCGATGTTGTCTTGTCGTAACAGCTTATACCACGATCCGAACTCGCAACCCATAAATATTTATCGTCAACTACCAGCGAACTCACCCGATCGCTTGCAAGACCATTCTCTTTTGTGATTTTTTCCCACGTTTCAACCTTGCGATCATAACGATAAAGCCCCTCTCTTGTTCCTATCCAGCCTGAATCTTTATCGAAAGCGATGGCAGTGATAATCTGTTGTGATAAGTTATCCGGTATATTGACTGTATTTGCCATCTTGCGATTCTTAACGTCAAAAACTGTCAATCCCTTTGTTTTTCCTAACCACAAAAGATCACCAGATACCCCTGCAACTGTCAGGTTAATCAATCCAATGCCTTTGTCGAAGTCTATCCTTTTCTCACTATACTTTATCATTCTCTGTTTTGTTTGCGGATCGATCTCTGCTGAAAGGTAGTACGTTTTCTCTTCAATCCCATTGTCGGATATAAACGTCCACGTATTAGAGGTTGAAGCTCTTTCAAACAAAGCGATCAGATCATCGCAAGTTATCCAGACCTTGCCTTTGTCAACGATGATGTTCCTGATATTCTTTATACTGGATGAGAATCCTGCAAGGTTTTTCGTTGAACTATCATATATGTATAACCCATCATCAGAACCCATCCATAGATACTTGCCAGTAACAGCCATAGCCCTGATGAATGGTGATATTGTATTAGGAACTTCAGGCGCTTGTCCAACCAAGGGTGAATCCAGAGATACAATATCTGAGGATACCAAACCAGATAATGAGAACTTCTCCCATAAATCGCTTATTTTATCATATCGGGATAGACCAATGCGTGTTCCTACCCATACGTAGTTGTCATCAGCCGCCAGTGACTTAATGTTGGGACTTACCAGATCGGATGATCCACTCGATTGGCTGACCGTAGATGCTTTTCGATACGTGACCCACTGATCGCTTATGGTATCATATCGTGACACACCGGAATCAGTTGCAAACCATACATCTTTTTCATCTACCATTATTGATTGGGTGTTATTGCCTGCAAGACCGTCATCTTCATTGTAGTTTTTTGTTCTATCCGTCACGAAATCATATAATGACACACCGTTATCTGTGCCGATCCATACTTTCTGCTTCGTCTCCTGCTCTGAACCAACGCACTTAGCAGAGATACTAACAAGACCGTCTGACATAGAAAATGGAGTAAACGTATCAAGTTCCCTATCATATATTGTAGCACCTTTCGGTGTATTCAGAAAGGTATATTTGCCTGTGAACCCTATTGACAGGATAACATTATCGGTCAAACCATCTTCCATAGTATAGATTATATACGTATCTTTGACGTAATTATACCTGGCTGCGCCTTTGTTTGTGCCAAACCAGATTTCATCTTTTGAGTTGCTGTCTGTGCCAACAAACCAGACGAAATTATCAGGCAAACCGTTAGCGACAGTGATCCTATTCCATTTATCATCTTGGAGGTACGCAACACCGCTTCTTGTGCCTGCCCAGATAATCTTCTTTGGAGAATTACTCATTGCCAATGAAAAAATGGCATCAGAAGGCAGACCATCCTTTTTCGTATAGCCTGTCCATAGATCAGATACCGTGTCGTATCGGTTTATCCCCTTCTGTGTCCCAACCCATAAATCCGCACCATCCAGCATTAGCGCATAAACGTCATTATCTATCAATCCGTCAGTTGTTGTATAATTAAGCCAGTTTCCAGTCATCTTGTCGTATCTGCTGATACCGTTAGCAGTACCAAAGTAGACGAAATCTGCATCAGCAACTACCGAACGAACATTGCCATCAGCAAGGGTTTCCATACTGCCGCGCTGTCTGCTTGGGGAATACGTCCACCATGTGCCGTCAGGTTTGCTATACCTAAAAATACCGCCATCGGTAGCGAACCAGACATATTTTGACGTGTCCTGAATCCCATATACGTTGACTCTGGATATTCCTTCAACATCTGCATCGGTAAATGTGCGAATTTCACCGGTTACGGGATCATACGATGAGATATTTCTGCGTCCACCGATCCACACCATCTTTTTCGGCTCATTCTGCGCAGATATTGCTGTTATTGGCTTATTAGTGTAATCCGTCCATTTTCCTGTTTTACGGTCAATCGTGCTAAGACCCTTTTTTGTGCCGACCCATACGTGATCGCCTTCCAGAGCAAGTGAAGTGATCATGCTTTTTTCATAGCTAACCCAATCATCAGATTTTTTGTTGTATCTGTTAATCCCTGATGTTGTTCCTATCCAGATGAACTCAGGATCCGCAACAATAGAAGTGACGTGATTATCTAGCAAGCCTGTTTTAGTGGAATAATCCTTCCATTCCTCGGTAGTATCATCGTATCTGCTCAGACCATTCTTTGTGCCGATCCATACATATTTTCCGTCTACCAATGCTGATGTAACGTCATTTGATAATAAGCCCGTTGCGCCAGTCTTGAAGTTGTTCCATTGATTTGTGGATTTATTCAGCCTTGATATGCCTTCATCAGTACCGAACCAGACGAAATTCCCGACCACTGAGATACTTTTGATATTATTGCCTGCAAGCCCATCGTTCCGTGTAAAAGTTTTCCATCGCTCATTTTTATAACTGCTGACTGCGCCTCGTGTTCCAAACCACATACCATCTTTATCTTCAGCAAGAGCGGTCACGTAGGCAGATGGAAGCGCTTGCTCCATGCGATAGTTTGTCCATGAACGCCTGTAAGCGTTATACCTTGATAGACCGTGTAGTGTGCCAGCCCAGACTTCATCGCCTGTTGTAGCGACTGTTGTAATCTCATCGTCAATTAATCCTTGTTCTCTTCTGAATACCTGACGTGCATTAGCCAAGAAATCCAAACGGATTAACCCTCGATTTGTGGCGATCCACGTCTGCTTTGAGCGATAAGCTACATCAAATACGGCAGAGCTTGCCTCGTGACTTTTATCTGTGGATAGGTTTGAGATATCTATGTACGTCCAGCCCATTTCCTTCCATCTTCTTACTGTATCCACAGACAAGCTCAGACGGTCTCCTGATCTTCCACGAGGTCTGTATTGGGTGCTTTCCTGAACTCGTTTTCCTCGTCCTATCCCCGAATAGCCCGCCCGTTCATTTGATAAATCATGTGCGACTACGTTATCAAAGACAACAAGACCACTATTGGTAGCAATATATACATATCGTCCCTCGCCATCAATTGTGTTAATAGCGTTATTAATTAAAGGGAAACCTTCTACGCTTCTTGCTCCTCCTGTAGGACTATACCATAGACTGCCAGATGTCGTGAAGTATTCCCATTTTCGATACCTGTAATTGTATCTTGCTAAACCATCTTCAGTACCGATCCATGCGTAATCATTCTGATGATATATGGCTGTGACTTTGCTTGTAGATATGCCCGGAAAATTTGAGTATGACATCCATGAGCGTTTTTTCTTGTCGTACATGCTCACACCCTTGTCAGTGCCTATCCACACATCACCGCCACGAGCGGAAATAACGTTTACTTTATTATGTATAAGTCCGTCCTTAGTCGTAAAACTTGCCCATGAACCTGTCTTTTTATTATACACAGATATACCTGAATCAGTTCCAAACCATACTTCGTCACCGCTTTTTCGTCCAAGCAAACCTTCAACAAGTTCAGGTGCAACACAGTTTACCTGATTGCTGATCAGACCATCTGATACGGTAAAGAATTTCCATTGATCAGTCTTACGGTCGTATCGGTTGACGCCTTTTTCTGTGGCAATCCAGACGTAATCCTCATCCATAGCGATGTCGTGAAGTTCGTTGCCGATAAGTACCTCGTCAGGCGGTTTCTCATCTCCATAAGAACCAGCAATTAGAATAAATGTAAATAAGATGATTATGATATTCTGAGAATATGACATCTTAACAACTCCTAAATAATGTCATAGTGCGTTTAGCCACTATTACCCTCTATAATATATCGTGATAACTTACCAAATATGTGACAAAAAACAACAACATTTTATGAACTCTTTTGTGTCATTTTCCATTATAATTATGAAGTGAATTTCACAAATGCTGTTGTTGTTAAAGTACTGTTTGTTAAAGTACTGTTTGTTAGGATTCAACATCAAACTCGTAACTGATGAATTGGCAAGGGTTTAGAGACATTTTTTTGGTTTGTGGGGTGACTGGGGAGTCACCACTGGAATGACCCCCCAGTCACCCCTCCCCTGACTAGGAAGTCACCCCTGACTGGTGAGTCACCCCACTTATGGAAATAAAAAGAAGCCAAACACGGAGAGAGATGGGAAAGTATGAAGGATGAGTGATGAAGGATGAAACTTTAATACTCGTTTCTTCTTTTTCATCCTTTCGCCTTCATACTTTTTCTCCGTGCCTCTGTGTCTCCATGTTTTTTCATGAATTATGGCTATTCATCAACTAACTGAAAAAGTCATATATTTAATGTACTATTTATCTCCGACTGGACGGAATATCTTAATGCGATAGCTGTCGAGAACATAGACATTTCCTTGATCATCAACTGCTATGTCGGATGGGCATATAAAACCATCATCGGGTTCTGGTTTTCGTGTACCTATCCAGTAGGGATCATAAATTGCAACCCTTTTTCCCCATTTCGCAAGGAGTACCCCATTTGTGTCAAATTTCTGGACACAAAAGTTATGGCTATCAGCTACGAAAACATTCCCTGATTTATCAACTGCTATTCCACTGAAATATTTAAACTCCCCCGCATCTGACCCGGAAGCCCCCCATTTTCCCATGAAAACGCCATTTGGACTGAACTTCTGTATGCGGTGGTTCCATTGGTCTGCAACATATATATTTCCTGATTTATCAACTGCTATGCTAACCGGGGTTCTGAGATAACTGTCACGACTTCCCGTTTCTCCCCATTTATACTTCCAGACGCCATCTGAACCAAACACAATAATGCAATTAGCATCATAATGTGTCTATAAGTTTCTTGCTCAATCATTATCTCGTCAGGTGCAGGTGGAAGGTGTAAACGTTCATTGGAGAGTTCTTCCTCAATCGCCAGCAAATTGCTCTGACGCTTACGAATCCAGTCAACGCAAAGGTTCTTTGCGATCTGGAAAAGCCATGTAGAGAACTTGTCTTTATCTTTGAGTTGATCAAGATTCTGATATGCGCTTATAAAAGTATCCTGAACAATATCTGACGCATCCGATGAATTGCTGATGATTCTATAAACAAACCGATAGACTTTCTTTTGATAAAGCGAAACCAGAATACCAAAAGCGGATTTATCGTCTGATAAAGTAGCATTTATAAGATTTACGTCACGATCCATGCTTACAACCCCCCTTTTTTGAAGGATGAAGGATGAGGGATAAAAGATGAATGAAGATTGGAAGATTGAAAATTTTGTTAGGAAAATCTATGAATCTTTAATCTTCTAATCCATATTCATTTATAATGACGTATTTTAAGACGAATTTCTGTCTAAAAGTTTCGCTTTTTTTTATTTTGGAGCTACAAGGGAGGATTTATTTTTTTAGTTAAAAAACACGGAAACACAGAGAGAACATTTAAGAATGAGAGACAAGAATGAATTTAGTTATTTTCATCCTTCATCCCTCATCCTTTATTTATCCCCATAGACCGGGGATTGGGTATCCGCAGAACTTACATTTATTGTTTGATATGTTATTTTCTGTTATCCCTAGATAGCCTGTTCTTGCAATAAGGCGTTTTCCGCACTTGGGACAAAAAGTATTCTCGCCAACATTGCCCGGAACGTTACCCAAATATACATACTTCAATCCGACTTTCATCGCTATCTCTCTCGATTGGTTTAATACATTTTCTGGCGTAGGTGGATGGTTTCTCATTTTATAGGCGGGGAAAAATCTCAAAAAATGCAATGGAACGTCAGGTCCCACGTTCTCCAATATCCACTTACTCATATCCTCTATCTCTTGAGGGCTGTCGTTGAAACCCGGCACGAGTGGGTCAACAATTTCCATCCACGTATTTTCTTTATGCACCGTCTTTATAGATGTGAGAACAGGTTGGAGAGTGCCAGACACTACGTCTTTGTAAAAATCCTCTCTGAAACTTTTCAGATCAATCCTGATCACGTCCATACATTTGCAAAAATCTCTGAGGGGTTGAGTATCAACATATCCGGCTGTGACTAGAACTGTCTTAATTCCTGCGGTTTTAGCGGCTTTTGCGGTATCCAGAGCGTATTCGTAGAAGACTATCGGCTCAGTAAACGAGAAAATAATAACCTTGCAGTCGTTCTCACGGGCAAGGCCAACAACCTTATCTGGTGGAAGGTCGTAATTTTGCGTTTCGGTTGCATTAAACTGACTCATCTGCCAGTTCTGACAATATTTGCATCGCAGATTACATCCAGCAGTGGCAAGCGCCAGACACTTTGATCCCGGGTACGCATGAAAGATTGGTCCCTGCTCCATTGGATTAAAAGACACACTGCAAGGCTGTCCATAGACCTGAGTATACAGTTTACGCCCTTTATTTACTCTTACACGGCACAAGCCCGCTTCACCTTCTGCCACAACGCAAAACTTTGGGCATAAAGTACATTGAACGCTTTTACCTGTGGAACGATAATACTTTGCCTCTGTGAGGGTAACTTCTCCTTTGTAAGGAATGTCGCTTATCTTACTTGTGGGGTCTTTTTTACCTCTATATATTGTCGTTCCAGTTGCGCCATAAGCCAGTTGGCATGTAGAAGCTAACGCAGCAGTGGACATAGCTTGCTTAATAAATTGTCTTCTATTTATCTTATCCAGAGTTATCACCTGTTTTTATTCGTGAAATATAATGATACGAATTTCACGAATATTTTTATTCATATTCGTTTAATTCATATCATTCGTGATAAAAAATGTTACCCTAATTATGAACCATGCCTTCTAATTATTGAGTTTTCGAGCTTTTCGTAAGCTACTGCTCCTCTGCATCGCCATAAAGCCTTTAATTAACCAGAGGGTTGGCTTTAGGGACAAACCCTCAAATTCCTTTGATACATCCTTGAGAAGTTTAGGAACTGGAAGATGCTGTGGGCAGGCTTTTTCGCATTTGCCACAATCCTTACATTGAGAGGCATGGGACCCACTCAAATTCCAAGCATACCCTATCTTCGCCTGAAACTTCTCTCCGAACATATTGGCGTTGTTGTAAAGCTCAAAGCAAGCAGGAATATCTACACCTGATGGACATGGCATACAGTAACGGCAACCGGTGCAACCAACTTTCATCAAATCCCGATAGGTATCCCTGACTTTTGCTATCAAATCCAATTCTTTTTGTGTAAGGGAATCAGGATATGCGTCGCCCGCTATCTTGATGTTCTCTTCAATATGCTTTTCCTCATTCATTCCAGAAAGCACGACAGTAACTTCCTGATGATTCCAGACCCAGCGCATCGCCCATTCAGCAGGTGATCGTTTTATTTCTGCCTGGTCCCAAATCTCTTGAACTGCTTTAGGAACTTTTTTAACAAGGTTTCCGCCGCGCAATGGTTCCATTATAACTACGCCAATTCCCTTTTCCGCCGCATATTTAAGTCCCTCTGTGCCAGCCTGATTCTGTTCGTCCAGAAAGTTATATTGAATCTGGCAAAATTCCCAGTTATAAGCGTCTATGATCTCTTTAAAGGCATCCCTATCCCCATGAAATGAAAATCCTGCATTAATAATCCGTCCATCCGCTTTAGCTTTGTCGAGGAACTCAAGCGATCCCTGGTCTTTTATTTTTTCCCAGCTTTTTCCATCAAGACCGTGTAATAGATAATAGTCAATATGATCCGTTTTAAGCTTACTAAGCTGGACTTTAAGCAGGTTATCCATATCTTGTCTTATCTTAACTGACCAGGGTGGTAGCTTGGTGGCAAGCTCAATTCGTTCTCGATAGCCATCAGCGAGAGCGCGTCCCAGAAAAGGCTCACTCCCACCCATGTGATACGGCATTGCGGTATCGAGATAATTCACCCCGTGATCGATTGCATAACGGATTTGCTTGGTTGCCCGTTCTTCATCAATCCGTCCATTCGCATTTTTACCGTTCTTTTGCGGGAGACGCATACAGCCAAATCCAAGTATCGAAAGCTCATCACCTGTCTTGCTCATCTTACGATATAACATCTGGTTATTCCTTAATGTAGTGTATATCTATCTTACTCGTTTATCCAGCCATCGTTTTAATGAACGTTGACTTTCACCAGAAGGCTTACCTGATAACAGGTTTTCAACACTTACATCTTCGTCAAGGTCATTCCAATGAATTCCTTCTTTATCACCAATAAAACGCCAGTTATTACGTTCTTTGGGAGTACTGTGTAAGAGTCTAGGATACCATGCAAGAGGTACTGATATAGTACGTCCGTCAATTAAATCAATGGTTAAAGTATCATCGTTTATAACTGCATCTTTAGCTTTATGGGATTGTATTTCAACCATTATCTGTACATCTCTACTGTTTGATAGTTTTACTGATTTCAAACGAAGCCACATTCTTCATTTTAATAAAAGCACTCCCAAATTTTTCCCAATTTCCACCCAAACAAAAACTATCATCTATTCTATTACAAAAGGATATTTCGACAGTTTTACCAGAAAAAGTGGTCATTAATGCTTCTGGTTTACCTTCTTCTTTTAATTGGATACTTTTGATTTTATCAAATTCTATAGAGTTTGTTGACTCACCCATTTTAATCTCGAATTTGGTTGCACAGTCATTCCAATATATTTGATCACGATCGAATATACAACCGTTTAGAAATTCGATCTGATCTCCATGCCATGTCTTCACTGTGATATTATATCCGGAATTCGGATTTGGATTTCTATATTTGAACGGAGATTCCCTCGGTGCATTTTTGTTCCTGATTACCCGGTTTAACTATTTCCTTTTGGGGAGAAATAATACCTGAAGTATCGTAGTCTGATAACCATAACCCCTTACCTAGCTTCCTTGCCGTTTCTTGATAATTTTTAAACTGTTCTCTCTTCTTATCATCCTCTGGTATGATTCTATCGTTCCAATTCATACCTTAGAGCTTTTATCTCATCAATCCGCCAACACTGAAATTACTACGCTTTGTGGTTTATGTTTCTTTCTGAATTTAGATTGTTCCTCAAAAGTTAGATCATTGAAAGCAACATAAATTTCTACTGTATTCACTTTATTATCTACCACAATTATGGCAGGATTATCAATCTTGGCATCTGACTTAAGTTTTCCTTTTATCAAGCTTTGATCCTTCTGTGACAAATCACTATAGGCAACATACATTATTACAGCACTTTCAAATTCATCGTCAGTTTTTTTCATCGTAATTGCCACTTTTCCATTTTTTGGATCATATTCCGGTCTTAGTCTTTTCTTAATTTTATCTTGGGCTTCTTGTTTAATATCAAGCAAATCCAACTCACCTGAAGGTCTAGCACCCATTGGCAGCTCCCACCTTGTATCTTCTTCAATTTTTACAATATATTTGTCATCTTTGCCCTTGCTGCATCCAGAAAATACTATAACCAGTATCCCAATGAGAATTGGCGACAGTATCTTTTTGACCATCGGCTCGCCTCCTTGCTATGTCATAATACGAGAGTCAGTTGTAACGAACCCGGAATTACTTTCATCAACGGCAAAAATTAAAATTTGACAGCTTCGCAGCCTATCTCATAAACCCTAAACACTGACATTTTACAGAATGTCATCTATAAAATCAACAAAAAATCCCTTACATAAGATTTCTTCTTCGCTGAAGGCGGACTCCGCCCTAACTCCTTTTCCATTCCCTACCTCTTCGTTCTAAACCCTAAACTCCATAAGTTCCTGTTACATTTGCCATGATGTGCATCAGAAATACTTTGCTCATCTACAATTGATTTTGGATCACTGCAAATATTCTGAAAATATGGTAAGTAATCTAGTTCCCTGACAATTCCCTTATTAAAGAGAAGATTTCTAAATTGGAGTTCTTATCGCGATCAAAAACAATCAGAGTAGTTTTTCTAACTGGTATTGATATACTTAAATATCCCTCATTCATTCGCTAACCGTAATATGGTATTGACTAAATCATTACTTAGACGAAAATTAATCTGGATTAACTTATCGAGAAATGGTTTTACTGCTTCGATATGTCCTTCTTGTTTTGCTTTGAGCAATATACCTGCCGTTCCTGTGACTCGAACATTTGCTGTCTTAGCTATTTCACGTGCTAATCGGTCATCTAAGATTACCAAACTGTCAGGATTTTCAAGAGCGAGTGTTAAAACTTGGGCTTCACCGGGGCCTAAATCTGTGATAAGACTAATCACTTCTGGTATATGTACCGAACGTATCTTTATCCAATTATAATTTGATACATCAGGGACTTCTTCACCTTGCTTTTTGCCTACTCTTAGTTCTTCAACAACGGCTTCTGGAACTATGATGTTTTGATAAAGATTACGAAGAAGTTTTAGTTGACCTAATCCATGAAGGTAAAACAATGGCGAGGTATTACTAATTACTAGATCAGGCATTATGTAAATCCTGTTCTAAATCATCTGCTGTTAGATCAAATATCGGAACGTTATACTTTGCAAGTTGCTGTAAAAAGCTAATTCTGGAAACACCTGCAAGTTCAGCGGCACGCCCTGAAGATAGTTTTCCTAACTCATAAAGTTTAGCTGCCGCCGCCATCCGTATCTCTCTGGAAAATTCTTCAGGAGTTTCCTTCATTGATATTAGAATTTCATCTGGTAAAGCAATCTGTATAGTTGTCATATCCATCGTATTAAAAATGTGATTGTTCTTCCGATCATTCATAAACATTGCGTTAAAGATCGGAAGAACAAAATAATTGATCACTTGCTAGTACTGGCGAGGGTTTCTTTTCCTACTGGCTCTTGACCCGACTTGTAGAATCGAATTTCGTCAACCCAGAACCTTCCGATCTCACCTTCATTGGGTCTTGGTTTTTCACCAAAGCTGGTATCCCTTCTGATAGTGAGTGCAAGATTATTCAAAGAGCATAATTCTAATATTTTGTTTCCTGATTGCTGTCCATGAGGTGTGAACTGTGAGAACGGGACCTTAACCAGCATCCAGTCCTTTGGCACGTGCCAGTTTCCAAGTATCCATGTTTCATCTTTTTCATTCGCATAACCGCTAACCACTACCGCAGGTTCCGCCTTAATGTAGAACATTACTCCGTCATAGTCGGATAGGTCCATATCTGCAAGGCTGACATTAAAGTTACCGATGCTGTGGGCTTTGTAATCAGGGGCAATGTATCTATCGCACAAAGATGCGGATGTGTTATTCGCACCAACTGTATAATCTACAAACACGTTCTCACTGCCATCTTGACCGCCGCGCTGCCCAATGTCCCAGCCTCTATAAACGACTCTGGATTTGCTCTCGAAATCGTCCAGCAAGTCTTTATCTGACATAGCTTCAGCGGCAACTTTATCCATTCTCCACAAACCATTGGTAGTTGCAAACCAGAGATTTTTATCATCAGCTTTCATCTTAGAAACGTATCCGCCTTTATATAGATCCCAACATGCAAAGTAGGTGTTATATTTCTGTTTTTGAGTGTCAAATCTGCTGAGACCGTCCTTTGTGACGATCCATATATACTTTCCATCATGGCATGCTGAGATCACGGGATTGGCATCGTATCCACCTTTGGTGTACCATTTATCTTGAATTTTCTCGTCTTTTCTGTCTATTCTGGTTATACCACCGAGCGTTACGACCCAAAGATAATTCGGATCGCTTGTAAAATCTACAACACGGGAGTGGATCAAGCCGTCTCCGCATCCGTAAGTCTTCAAATCTCTTCCTTCAACGGATGTTTTTGTAAGGTTAAATGCGGCGTTCCAGACAGTATCGTCTTCCAGCATAATCGTGTCGGCATAGATTCCGCCTTTGTCGGCAAGGGATACGCTTCCGCTTCCAGACTCTGGACTCCAGCCACCGGAGTGAGGCCAATTACTAATGAATCCAAGTGACTTGTCAAATCTTGATATACCATTATCCAGACCAAGCCAAACGTAATCCTCTCCTGCGTCTATTGCCATTACTGCACCATTAAGCAGACCATCTTCCGATGTATATTTGACAAAATTTGTGCCATTGAATCTGTTTAACCCCTTAGCTGTGCCTGACCATACTTCACCGTCATTGGCGGCAATTGACAAAACATCGTTGTCAAGTAACCCATCTGCAGTAGTATAAGTTACAGCCTGAGATGGCACAGATTCTGGAAACTTGACCAATCCTGCGGTAGTACCTAACCAGACGTATTCACCATCAAGTGCAACAGCGTTAATCCCTGTGTTTACGAAAAATTCTGTCCATATCTCTTTACGCTTTGGCTCATAGACTGGGCTGACTGCCGGGGCTACGACATTAACGCTTGCATTCTCAGGTGCTGGCGCTAAAGATTCTGGACTCATCAGTCCTTTTACCTTCATGTTGTATTTATCAACCTGCACCTCTACCAGACACCACTTATCCTTCTTTTCAATCATATTGACTTCAGTTCCGGCGGGTAGATTCCCGATTAGTTCGTTGCCGTTATAAAGCCCGGCGCCTCCATCTATGACAATCATTGGAGAAATCTCGCTAGCAGTTTTATTTGCCATGCTACAGCCTGAAAGTATCATGCTCGTAATGGCAAGGATAGTAATAAAAATAAAGTAATTGCGCATACAAGTCACCTCCGATACCATAATAACCATTTGAAAATTTGAATAATGCCTTATGCATGAATTCTATCACACCTCTGATGGATAGTCAAGCTTTCTTCCTGAATACCAATCATAAACTTTTCGTCCGCGCTATCTTTCAGGAAAAGACACCAAGACTCAAAGGCATAAAGGACGCTAAAAATTAAAGGTTTATTTATTTTGTAGGTTGGATTGAGGAACGAAATCCAACATAATATTAGTATAGTCGGGTTTCATTGCTTCAACCCGACCTACTGATATTTATTTCTGCGGACGACAAATTTATGCTTGGGGTAAAGAATGAAACCTTGACCAGATGGTATAAAAAGGTATATAATTCAAGGTTGGTTATGACTACTGACTAACCGAGTTATTTTTTTAATTTGGAGGTATAGGGATGAGAATTAACTGACTATATCTCGTTTATTATCATGAAAGATCGTGATTTGGTTAAAGTATTGACAGCGGGTAAACACTTCTAACAGGCAGGTTTTCAAATACTCCTATAAAAAGGAGTTAATCATAGCTAAACAGCTACCGATATGTAGCTGTGGAATTACAAAACAAAAATCAAAATGGAGGGTAATTTTGATGAGTAAAATCATAACGACGATTGACGGAAACGAAGCGGCGGCTTATGCGGCGTATAACACTAATGAAGTTATTGCCATATATCCGATCACCCCTTCGTCACCAATGGGGGAGTTTTCTGATGAATGGGCGGCTGTTGGTAAGAAGAATATATGGGGAACCATTCCACAAGTGACTGAAATGCAGAGCGAAGGCGGCGCCGCTGGTGCTGTTCATGGCTCACTGCAAGCCGGCGCATTGACGACTACCTTTACCGCTTCTCAGGGTCTATTGCTTATGATCCCGAATATGTATAAGATCGCTGGTGAACTGACCTCAACGGTGTTCCACGTATCAGCTCGCTCATTGGCTGTTCATGCGCTCTCAATATTTGGAGATCACAGCGATGTGATGGCTGTTAGGCAAACAGGATTTGCTCTGCTGGCATCAAACTCTGTGCAAGAGGTTGTTGACTTTGGGATTATCGCTCAAGCGGCAACTCTGGAATCACGTGTTCCGTTCTTGCATTTCTTTGATGGATGGCGAACATCCCACGAAGTTATGAAAATTGAGCTTCCATCAGTTGATGATATGCATGCATTTATTGACGATAATCTCGTTCGTGCTCACAGAGAACGTGCTATGTCACCTGATAAACCGATTATGAGAGGCACTGCACAAAATCCTGATGTTTATTTTCAAGGACGTGAAGCGTCAAATAAATTTTATCTCGCATGTCCTGATATAGTGCAGAAAGCTATGGATAAATACGCAAGTATTACAGGACGACAGTATCATCTGTTTGATTACGTCGGTGCGCCTGATGCAGATAGAGTTATAGTCATAATGGCTTCTGGGGCAGAGGCCGTTCAGGAAACTGCCGAATATCTTGCAGGACGCGGTGAAAAAGTTGGCGTATTGAAAGTCCATCTGTATCGTCCATTCTCAAATGAGCATTTCATTGCCGCATTACCAAAGACTGTTACCAATATAGCTGTTCTTGACAGAACAAAAGAACCTGGGAGTGCAGGGGAACCAATGTATCTGGATGTTATAAACGCATTGGTAGAGACTGATACGAAGGCAAAAGTTATTGGTGGTCGCTACGGTTTGTCATCTAAAGAATTTACACCCGGTATGGTTAAAGCCGTTTTCGATGAGATGAAGAAGGACGTTCCAAAAAAGCACTTTACAATTGGTATTTATGATGATGTAACAAATACAAGCCTTGATTTCGACACTGAATTTTCAGTCGAGGATCCAAAAAATGTTAAAGCAATATTTTATGGATTGGGTTCTGATGGTACAGTCAGCGCAAACAAAAACTCAATCAAGATCATAGGCGAAGATACGGACAACTTCACTCAGGGATACTTCGTGTATGACTCCAGAAAAGCAGGTACAATTACCATGTCTCACCTACGATTTGGCGATAAACCCATTCATTCTATATATCTCGTCGGCAGTGCAAACTTCATAGCTTGCCATCAGTTCTCATTCCTTGAGAGAGTGGATGTCCTAAAAAATGCACAACCCGGCGCAATTTTCCTACTCAATAGCCCTTACGGACCTGATGAAGTATGGGACCATATCCCCAAGACAACACAGGAACATATTATAAATAAAAAACTGCGATTCTTTGTGATTGATGCTGTTAAAGTTGCACGAGAAGCAGGCATGGGCGGACGTATCAACACAATAATGCAGACGTGCTTCTTCGCCATTAGCAACGTCGTTCCAAGAGATGAGGCAATTGCCGGTATCAAGAAATCAATAGAGAAATCCTATGGCAAAAGAGGCCCTGCCATTGTTCAGATGAATTTTAAGGCAGTTGATATGTCTGTTGACAACCTATTTGAAGTTAAAGTTCCAGATAAGATTACAGCTACGTTTGATATACGTCGAACTGTTCCAGCAGAGGCGCCAGAGTTTGTTCAGCACGTCACAGCAAAAATTATCGCTGGCGAAGGCGATCTGCTCCCAGTCAGCGCATTCCCCGTTGATGGCACATATCCAGTGGGCACGACAAAGTGGGAAAAGCGAAACATTGCTCTTGAAATGCCTGTATGGGATCCAGAAACTTGTATCCAATGCGGAAACTGTGTTTATATATGTCCACATGCTGTAATCCGTTCAAAAGTATACTCACCTGATTTGCTGGCAAATGCACCGACAGCGTTTAAATCCACTAAATCAACGTGGAGACAGTTTGAAAATACGGTGTTCACGCTTCAGGCATCACCAGAAGATTGTACGGGATGCGGGTTATGTGTTCACGTCTGTCCCGCCAAGAGCAAGAAAGAGGCAGGACTCAAAGCCATAAATATGGCTCCACAACCTCCGATCCGTGAAGAAGAGAATACAAACTGGGAGTTCTTCCTCACACTTCCAGAAGTGGATCGGTCAAAGTTGACTATCTCAAGGCTTAAAGATTTGCAATTAATTCAGCCTTTGTTTGAGTTCTCCGGGGCATGTGCTGGTTGCGGTGAAACTCCTTATGTGAAGCTTTTAAGCCAGTTGTTTGGAGACCGTGCCTTTATAGGAAATGCGACAGGATGTTCTTCAATTTATGGTGGAAACTTGCCGACGACTCCGTGGACTACAAACAAAGATGGTCGTGGACCAACATGGTCTAACTCGCTGTTTGAGGACAATGCAGAATTTGCGATGGGTATGAGGCTTGCGATAGATAAACAGATGGAGTTTGCTCATGAATTACTCGCCCGTTTGTCGTCAGAGACCGGTGATGAGTTAGTTCAGGCGTTAATTAATGCTGATCAGTCCACTGAAGCAGGCATACAAGAACAAAGAGCAAGGGTAGATATACTCAAGAAGAAATTGGAAGCGTCAAAATCAATTGATGCAAAAATACTGAGCAGTATATCCGACATCCTCGTAAAGAAGTCTGTCTGGGCGCTTGGCGGTGATGGATGGGCGTATGACATTGGTTATGGGGGACTCGATCACGTTATAGCTTCTGGACGCAACGTAAATATACTCGTTCTGGATACTGAAGTCTACTCCAATACTGGAGGGCAGATGTCAAAGTCAACGCCAAGAGGCGCTGTTGCAAAGTTCGCCGCTGGTGGAAAGCCATTGGGTAAAAAAGACCTTGCGATGATGGCAATGATCTATAACAGTGCTTACGTTGCCAGAGTAGCAATGGGATCAAACACCAACCAGACGATCAGGGCTTTCACTGAAGCAGAAGCCTATAATGGACCGTCTTTAATTATTGCATATAGCCACTGTATCAATCACGGGTATGATATAACGGGTGGAAATGGACTCGAACAGCAGAAAGCCGCCGTTAATTCAGGACATTGGGTATTGATGAGATATAATCCCGACCTGTTGAAGGAAGGCAAGAATCCTCTAATGTTGGACTCCAAAGCGCCATCATTGCCACTCGATAAATACATATATAACGAGCCTCGTTATAGCGCCATTGTCCGCAGTAAACCCGAAGTTGCCAAGCACCTCCTTGAGCTTGCAGAGCAGGACATAAAACTAAGATGGCGTTTATACGAAAACTGGGCGTCTATGCAACTCGATGGTGACACCAAGACCGAAGATAAAGGCGAAGAAAGCTGAAAAGGAAATTAAAGATTAGAAGATTGAAGATTAAAAGATTAAAAAATTCCATCTAGACGTTATCTCCAATCTTTAATCTTCAATTAATCTGTGTTTCATCAGTGGCTAAATAAATTATAAGGAGCATAAATAATGATTGATCTATCAACAACCTACATGGGACTAAAGTTACAAAACCCTCTGGTCGTTTCTCCGTCGCCTTTATGCGAAAAAGTTGATAATATTAAAAAGATGGAGGATGCTGGAGCCGCCGCAGTGGTATTACATTCGCTGTTTGAAGAACAAATAAACTTTGAGAGCAATGAGCTTGACCGTTTTTTAATGCACGGAAAAGAGAGTTTTGCAGAATCATTTAGTTACTTCCCCAACCTCGATTATTTCAACGTTGGACCAGATGAATATCTTGATCTTATAAGCAAGGCGAAAAGCTCTGTTAATATACCGATTATTGCCAGTCTTAACGGAGTTTCAAGCGGTGGGTGGACAGCTTATGCAAAGGAATTCGAGAATTCCGGCGCAGATGCCATTGAGCTTAATATATACTACATTCCAACCGATCCAAAACTTGTTTCTCAGCAGGTTGAACACATGTATATTGATGTTGTAAAGAGTGTTAAGGACAGCGTTAAGATACCGGTTGCGGTTAAAATAAACCCTTATTTCAGTTCGATGTCATACATGGCTAGTCAGTTCGATCAGACAGGTGTGAATGCTCTCGTAATGTTTAACCGTTTTTATCAACCCGATTTTGACCTAAACGAGATGGAAGTTGTTCCGAATCTGGTTCTCAGTACTTCTGACGAACTGCGTTTGCGTCTACGATGGGTTGCGATCCTTTATGGGCATATCAACGCAGATATGGCTGTAACCGGTGGCGTTCATTCTGCTGAAGATGTCGTAAAATCCATAATGGCAGGTGCGAATGTTGCGATGATGACCTCAGCCTTACTGGAAAACGGCATTGTGCATATTTCAAAGGTGAAAGATGATCTCGTAAAATGGATGGAAAAACGTGATTATAGTTCCATCAGTCAAATGCGAGGATTTATGAGCCAGAGATCGGTTACTGAACCAGCGGCGTTTGAGCGTGCTAACTACATGAAGGTGCTGAAGTCTTTTTCAGTGTAAGCAAATTAAAGGTTTGCACTTTGGGTCAGGTTTGAAACCTGACCCTAACACTGACTATGACATCATTCCTTTTCTGGAACATAAGAAATAATCCAATACAATCAATTATCGCTTGGATCGAGATCAGCTACTATTATTAATATTGAAGGGATAGAACTATGTCTTTCAACATAACTCTTTGGAAAGTTGACGGAAATAAACTCGGAGAAATTCAAAAGTCAAAACTTGATTCTGAAAACCGTCTTGAAGACTGGATATATCAGGATTCATCAATTCTTGGAATGGATGTCCTTATCATAGGCAGGCAAGTTCCAACTGATTATGGTGGGAGGATCGATCTATTAGGAATTGATAGTCAGGGTGATCTCGTTATTATTGAACTAAAGCGAGACAAAGCCCCTAGAGAAGCTGTTGCTCAAATTCTCGATTATGCCAGTTGGGTAAAGAATTTAGCTTATGAGGAAATTGATAATATAACAGCAAAACGTTTCGGCAAAAGTTTATCAGAAGGATTTAGTGAGTTTTTTGGGATAGCTCTTCCAGAAAAGGTAAATACTAATCATAAAATGGTTATTGTAGCATCCGAGTTGGACGATTCATCAGAGCGAATTGTTCAATATCTAGCGGAGAAAATTAATATTAACGCCGTTTTCTTCACCTTTTTCAAAACAGAAACAGAAGAACTGATCGGAAGGGCATGGTTGAGGGATCCAGAAGAACCACCCACAGATTCAGAATGGTCTGGATTCTGGTTCTTCAACATAGGAGAAGAAGGAGGATATCGAAACTGGGATGATTGCTGGACTTACGGATATATCGGTGCTGGACAAGGCAAGAGATATAGAAATACTATGCAGAATTTGGAGATTGGTGATAAGATATTTGCATATCTGGGTGGCAAGGGTTACGTAGGTTATGGGGAAGTTGTGAAGGAAGCACAGATGATAAAAGATTTTGTGGTAGAAAGCAAACAAAAACGTTTGCTCGAATTGGAACTTAATGCCCCAAATGCAGGTACAAATATTGATGATCCTGATATGTCTGAATGGGTAGCTGGCGTGAAATGGATGGAAAAATTTGATAGAGATCATGCAAAGACCTTTAAGGGAATATTTGTCTTTCCAGCTGTTCGATGTAAGCTAAAGAACAAGGCAACCGTTGATTTTCTAAAACGTGAGTTTAATGTGAGAGATTAAAGACATGTCAAAAATCACGAATATTCAACCAAAAAGCAACTTAAAAGGCGAAATATACCCGCCCGGTGATAAATCCATATCCCACCGTTCAGTTATGATCGGTTCTATCGCTAAGGGCATTACAGAGATAACTAATTTCTTGAATGGTGAGGACTGCATCGCAACAATCAAAGCATTTGAAAAAATGGGTGTCACTATCGAAGGTAAAGGCACTAGAAATCTCAAAGTCTATGGAGTTGGTCTTGATGGATTAAAAGAGCCTGATGATGTTCTGGATATGGGAAACTCAGGAACATCAACACGCCTGATCGCTGGAATACTCGCCGGACAGCCATTCTATTCCGTCATGACAGGCGATAGTTCGCTCAGAAGCAGACCGATGAAGCGTGTAGCCGATCCGCTGAGACTTATGAGTGCAAAAATCTATGGTCGTAAAGGCGATCTCGCACCTCTAGCGATTATAGGTGGAAATCTGAAAGCGATTGACTACCAAACGCCCGTTGCAAGCGCACAAATCAAATCCTGCATACTTCTAGCCGGACTATACGCAGACGGTGAAACTTCGGTGACGGAGATTGCTGAATCCCGTGATCATACAGAACGCATGTTGCGCTCATTCGGTGCGGAAATTACGTCTAACGGACTGATTCACAGGGTTAAAGGACGACCTGAACTCATCGGGCATCGGATAAATGTGCCGGGAGACATTTCCTCTGCGGCGTATTTCATAGTTGCAGGCTTGCTATGTCCAGATTCGGAAATCATAATCAAAAACGTTGGTGTAAACCCCACACGAACAGGCATAATAGATGCCCTGAAAGAGATGGGCGGCCAGATAGATATTCAGAATCTCAGAGAGGAATCAGACGAACCTGTTGCGGATATTTACGTTAAGTCATCACAACTAAAGGGATGCAGTTTCTCAGGTGACATAATAGTCAGGATGATTGATGAGATACCGATATTAGTATTAGCCGCAACGCAGGCAGAGGATGAAACAACCATTCGGGATGCCGAAGAATTAAGAGTCAAAGAAAGTGATCGTATCGCGACAACAGTGACCGAATTCCGTAAGATCGGCGCTGAACTTGATGAACTTGAAGACGGCATAATCATCGCAGGCAGAAGCATACTCAAAGGTGGAGATTGCGAAAGTCACGGCGATCACAGAATGGCAATGTCGCTGGCGATAGCAGGCTTAATCTCTGAAACAGGAACCATAATTCATAATATAGAGTGCGTTAATACTTCGTTTCCAGAATTCTGGGAGATTTTGTCATCAATTTGAAACTTAGAGCTTATCCAAGTGGACTACTTTGTAAAAAATGATATTCATAAAATATGATAACGCAGGCTTTATGCCTGCATTTTTATATATAAATATAGGAGTTATTTAGTGGAATGTAGAGTTGGTTGTGGGGCTTGTTGTATCGCCCCATCAATTTCTTCGCCTATCCCGGGGATGCCGAAAGGAAAACTTGCAGGAGTTCGTTGTGTTCAACTGACGTCAGACAACAGATGCAGGTTGTTTGGCAAACCAGAAAGACCCGTAGTGTGTAGTAACTTTCAACCTTCAAGAGAAATGTGTAGAGAAAGAGATACAGAAGCTTTAGCATGGCTCAATAACTTAGAAATATTAACAATGCCTTCAAAAAAATGAAAGTTGAGAAAATGCAGCAAGAAGATATAAAAATAAAACGTGAATATACCCCCGGTGGTTATCGTCAGGTTTGGATTTTATCTTATCCTGTCATTATAACTATGGTTTCGCAAACAGTGATGGGATTAGCCAGCACCATAATGCTTGGAAGAATAAGCACTGCTCAACTTGCGGCTTCAGGGCTTGGTGGAACGATAATGTGGACGTTTTTCTCATTCTTCAATGGTCTGTTGAGCAGTGCAAATACTTTCATAGCACAGGACTATGGGGCAAAAGAATATAAAAACATAGGAAAAATGATGTGGTATTACATATATGTCTCTTTTGCTTCGTACCTGGTATTATTTTTATTTTTATTCATTATTGATCCCGTATTAAGACTGATCAATTCTTCTGCGGATGTTGCATTGTATAGCAATACCTATATTCGTATCAGATTTTTTTCGGGTATTGGTGTGTTCATCAGTTTTTCGTTAGCAGGATTTTTTCGTGGAGTAGGCGATACAAAAACCCCTATGTACGTAGCCATTATTTCCAACGTTATCAATCTGATTTTAAGCTATATATTAATATTCGGAAAATTTGGTTTCCCACGTCTTGAGATAGCTGGAGCCGCCATAGCTAATGGTGTTGCATCTATTGCGAGTGCGATTTTGCTGTTTGTGGTATGCTTATCCAATACAAATAACAGAGATTATGCGACTAGAGCGTTCTATCGAATCGAGTTAGCACAAGTTAAGCGAATACTGTGGGTAGGCGCACCTATGGGCGTTCAGTTTCTACTTGATAATGGCAGTTTTAGCTTATTCTCTGCCTTCATTGCGAGAATGGGTGATGTTCCGCTTGCGGCTAACAACGCGGCTTTAAGTATTATGTCCACATCGTTTATGCCATTAATTGGCATATCAATTGGCGCAACGATACTCGTCGGACAATACATAGGATCAAAAGAATTGGCTTATGCTCGGAAAAGCGGTTACACTGCAATCAAGTTTGGCGTTATGTATACCGCTGCAATCGCCGCCTGCTTCTTCATACTTCCAAGACAATTGCTTTCATTAGTAAGCAAAGATGCTGAAGTTATAAAAATAGGTGCAAAAATCCTTATGCTAACAGGCATATTCCAGACTTCAGACGCATTAGGGATCTGTTCTAATGGTGCGCTTCGAGGTGCAGGCGATACTAGATTTACTATGATCGTAGGACTCACTTCAGCGTGGTTTTTATTTATTCCATTAGCTTATCTTTTCGGATTTACGTTTAAGGGTGGTGCAGTAGGTGCATGGATAGGGGCGACAGTTTACATAATACTTTATGATCTAGTAGTCTTTTTCAGATTCCGCAGAGGTAAGTGGGAGTCTTTGAAAATTTAACTTTGAAGTGCTAAAGCTTTCTTCTTTTCACGCTTTACCGTTGATAAATATATTCCCAAAAAGACAAGCAACATTCCGACGATAGATGCTAATTTTATTGGTTCATCAAGAGTGAATACTGATATTATTGCGGTTCCGACAGGAACAAGGTATTGCAACGGTCCTAACTGGCTTGCATCAATTTTCTCAAGAGCCTTATACCAGAATATAAACCCTATGGCAGTAGGAAGTACTGCAAGATAAATTATGATGATTAAACCTTTTAACGGTGGAATCGCTAACTGCCCAAGTCCAGTCGTAAGCAAGAATAGCGGAACCGATCCGATCAGCATGTTAAGGGTCGTTATAACAAGCCCACCACGCTCTCTTACAATCTTTTTACCCATAACGGTATATATCGCCCAGCATAAAGAAGATATGATTGCGATTAGATTTCCTGTAAGATGCTCGTTCCTAATTAACTCAAATCCGGTAAGATCACCATTTATCACCAGCATACAACCAAGCAGACCAATGATAATACCGATGATTTTGAGCAAGCTGATTGATTCGCCCACAAGTAGTGCTAAAGGTGTGATAAAAACAGCGTTAGAGTTCATTATAATGCTGACATCAACTGCTGTGCTATACTTGAGAGCGGTAAAGACAGCGGTTCCCATACCGAATATACCTGTAAAGGCTAACAGGATTATAACTACAGGTTTTTCAGCAAGAACTTTAAGACTTTTGGTTTCACCTTTCAGGATTATGTAGATTATTGACACAAGACCAGCAATTGAAAATCGAAGGAAAGCGACCAAAGTTGGGTGCATACCCATAACGTCACATAGGTATCTTCCTGCAACGAATACGGTACTCCATAAGATAGATGCGGTTGCCCCAAGAATAATGGCTTTAGAATTGCTAGAGAAATGACTCATAGGGTGAGGTTATGTAGAAGAAAACGTAAGTCTGACTGTAAGTCGAAAACAATTTTGTATAAAATATGTATCAGCTTACAGTCAAAAAACATTTTTCATACCAACTTGAAAACTCGCTAATATTGCTTAACCAGATTATTCTTTAGTTTTGTAGTGCGGCTATTCATCGCCGTAAATGCAATAAATTGCATTACTACCGAACCAATAAAGATTAGTAAATAACGAGTTTTTCAATAGATTTAAGCATTGTAGCATCAGGTAGTTCAGACAGACTCTTTGAGTTCCTTGCCGGCTTTGAAAACTGGAACCTTTTTTGCGGCGATCTTCAATTTTTTACCTGTGCGTGGGTTTCTACCTTCACGAGCAGCTCTCTCTCTTACTGAAAAACTGCCGAAACCAACCAGATTAACCTTATCACCATCGGCAAGCGCGCCCTTTATAGCGTCAACGACAGCATCAACTGCTGCGCCAGCCTGCTTTTTAGTTATCCCTGTCTCTGCTACTTTGTTTACTAAATCTTGTTTTGTCATAGCAAGCCTCCTTTTTTATTATTAACATCTTAGCTTGGTCTGCGATGATTATACGATAGTAATTCTTGCATGTCAAGGAAAAAAAGCATAAAAACTGTGTGATTTCAAGCGTTTTAGCACTTTTTTGGCATTTAAAACCTATTTTTATGCTTTTTTGCGATTTTTAGATGCTCATTAATACCTTTATAGCGCCATTTTTCCTATCTGCTACCATCTCAAATGCCATCTGAATATCATCAAGTTTCATTCTATGAGATATGATTTTTGAAACGTCAATCCTTTTATCAAAGATAAGATTTATTGCTATAGGAAATTCTAATTGAACATCAGGGCCCAGCGAACCCAGCAATTTCACTTCCTTGCCAAGAAACTCAGGAAAAGTAAAATCATATATTGTCTTACGTGGAACTCCAAAAGCTAAAACAACACCACTTCTCTTAACCAGAGAGAAACAGTTGTTTACTGTGGAATCCTTTCCTACTGCTTCTATCGCTAGATCAGCCATTTGACCATTTGTAATTTTGCTGGTCATCTCTACAATATTCGATTGCGAAGGATTTATAACGTTTGTAGCACCAACATTCATAGCAGATTCAAGCCTGTATTCTATGGGATCGATCCCAATAATCTTTTCAGACTTCATCAGTTTCATCATGGCAGTGAATAGCAAGCCGATAGAGCCTTGTCCCACAATTGCGACATTTCTGCCACTAAGGTCCCATCTTTCCATATCTAGCGAGTTATTTACTGACAGCATTAAAGGATCAAAGAGTTTCCGACAAGCGTGTATAACAGTGCCTAAAGGCTGCGCTACTACAAGTTCGTCATTTATGTTAGGCAATCTGACTGTTCTGGACGGAGATGAAATGAAGTATTCTGCAAACCCACGATCACCATTGGGAATAGAAAGAACCGCATCGCCTTCCTTAAATTCTTTGCAATGACTTTCCACTACTATTCCTATACATTCGTGACCGGGGAATCCGACAGGTAAAGGATATTGCGGACTTCTTTCGTTAAGAAAATACGGAAGATCGCTTCCACATATAGAAGCTGTTTTGTTTTTTATAAGTATCTGACCATCACTGGTTTCTGGTTTTTCAATTTCGATTATCTCTACGTTAAATGCCTTTTTTATTACAGCCGCTTTCACAGATCACCATCCTTATTTTGAAAGATATTAGATGCAGGATATTAGACAAAAATCCTATATCTAATATCTAAACCTTCTCTATCTCTTTGAATCTTTGCATATATTATACGAGTTTTTCACTTATGATTCAAGAAGACCCTTCACTTCGTTCAGGGTGACAGAAAGTGTCATTCTGAGTGCAGCGAAGAATCTTCTTTCGTTGTAAAATTAGCTAACTGAAAAACTCGTATATATTACTAAATATTTTTCAGGGTGCTGACCAGACGAGTTTGCCATCGCTGTCGAAAAATGTTAGCGAAGATACTGCCCGTTTTTCGAGAATTCCCTTATTTTTATCAACAACCTCAGTAGCTCCGAATGTCGCGCGGGTTTGTCCTGTGACGTCTCGTAAAACTAATCTTGGACCTCCGTCAAAGAGATCAAGCATTGCGCGATATTTGTCGTCCTTTTTACTGTATATGGCGAAGAATGGCTCTCCTGTATCTTCAGAAATGGCTAGTGCTGCAAGAAGTTTACCATCTTTACCAACCAATTGGAATTGCCCGGCTTGAACCATTATACTTGATGGCGGCGCCTCTTCAGCGACTGCTGTTTTCTCAGAAAATATGTAACCAGACACCAATCCACCTATCAGTGCGGCGAAAATTGACGCCGACAGCAACAGAATATACTCTTTTCTTTTCATTTCTTATCCCTTTCTTTGTATTGTAATCGTTGAAAAATGCCATTTTGACATAGTAATTCAATGTTTTTAACAACCCCCTGTATCCCCCTTTATTAAGCTGACAAGGGTAGGTTTTTTCATATATTAACTTCTAAAACCCTTTGTTTATAGGGATTTATATTATCCCAAGGTTCTGGAAAAAAACGACCAAAAGGTAACGACTTATGATCATGAAG
>Ga0315282_10001583_pt1 | contig 42648 bp, 44 predicted proteins | sample YL17G07_20_MG_FD_203693 | JGI IMG/M metagenome (GOLD analysis project Ga0315282, IMG submission 203693) | Sediment microbial communities from Yellowstone Lake, YNP, Wyoming, USA - YL17G07_20 | ecosystem: Environmental > Aquatic > Freshwater > Lake > Sediment | place: USA: Wyoming | collected... | reverse complement strand
TCGCAGAAACAGTTTTCTATCTCGAATCATCTGTACTATATCGTCAAGAATCCCGATCCCTCCTGACTGTTGCAGAAACTATGTCAGGAGGGACACTTGACACTTTTCCTTAACTTGACAGCCTCGAACTGGAAAGGCGTTAAGTTTAACTAATGGAGATGAGCTAAGCGGGAATGCCACGATGATGATAAACCCAGCACGGAACCGATGAAGAAAGACGGGCGAGCTGAGTGGCACGAGTCCCCCTTTACTATTGCGCTGCCTGAGCACATCAGATCGATTGGAGACGGCGGCACGATACTAGCGTTGCTTTCTCAACAGTGCGAGAAGGGGAACTACGGTCAACCCCAGAATCCACAGTGATATGACAGCGAGATTCTTATGAAGACAAGCAACTCAACCAAGTGCCCTTTTCTTCCAGGTACGCTACCTCCCCCTCACGCCTCAAGCTTCAAACCGCCCGTTCCGATGTTGAACTCAACCGCGATGGCGAAAATCGTCAGGTCTCGTCCGGTAAGCAAACCTTTTTAATCCAGATGCGGCAATATGCTTGCCTGGTGGATGGGATGCCTACAGGATTCGATCTTCTAGAGCACAACAGCACGTTGAGGAAACACTGGTTGAAGAGACTCGCGGCTACGATTGTCGACGTCATCATCATCTTCATTCCGATGAGACTGGCGATCTTCTTTGTCGACGTACCGTATCAGGAAGCTGTTGCGGGAGTCCTCTCAGGAGTTGTGTGGTTCCTCTATAGTGGTATCCTCGAAGGCGCATTTGGAAAGACTCTGGGAAAATGGTTCTTCAATCTAAGGGTCGTCTCGTTGACAGAGAGGAAGAGCTTCCATCAAACCTTAACGCGAAGCGTTCCGAAGTTCTTCTGGTACATCTTCCTGCCATTCGATGTGATAGTTGGTCTGGCAATGGAGGGCGATCCGAGGCAGAGATGGTCAGACACTGTGGCGAGTACTACTGTGATTTCATATGAGCCTGAGTTAGCCAGAATCAAAAAGAAAGGGGAACCTGCTAGGGATTTCAAGAAACGTGAGGGGGAGGCGCAAGTCGCTTCCGAGAACTGAGTTTCTTGATTCCGCTGGTTGATAAATCATTTCTCTTAACAAATAATCCCCAGAACAAACAACCCAATAAACGACCTTACTCCTTTTCCTTTCTAGTCCACCAAATCCAACTCCGCTTTTCCAATGACCATTCCCCTCCAACAACCCCTTCCTTTCGCATCTTGCTTAGCAGTCTCACTAGATCATCTGGACATCGAAGGTCATGCTCCTTCATACGTTTCTCCACCTCCGCCGTCGTGAGAAAGTCGTTTCCTAAAGCAATCAATACAGCTGTGTGATTCTCCAGCGTTTCGGGGAACAAGCAATCTCCTCTGTGATTCCTTCAAAGGTGCTAACACACCAAGAAGAAAGGAAGCAAAAAAAGCAATAGATAGGAAAGGGTTTGATTCGCCGCGACTCCTTTACTGGCTTAGACCGTAAAGGTCTTCGCACAAATCGATCCGCCGGTGCTTGTGTAGAGCAGAGTCACAATCCAGTCACCTGAAGCGAGACTGCCCGATGCCTGAGAGATTGTTATGTAGTCGCCCACGCTTATCTTTCCATCGGCACCCATGTCGGTGTATGTAACGGTGAGTATGGGTGCAGTTGCGTTGAAGTTCCAGGTTGCTGTTCCACTGGCCATGTTCCAGGTTGCGCTGGCCGCATCGGCTGGGTCAACCACGAGCTTGCAATCGATGAACTTCGTGTCTGGCGAGATTGTTCCAAAGAGTATCTTCTCCGTCGTCGACGAAGTCTTCGTTGCAGTGGTAAACGCACCCGTCGGCGTCTGCGCCCCAGTTCCTCCGAAGCCCATCACCATGACGTACAGCACTGCCGCCAGAACGACAGTGATCGCGACCATCAGGATGGTTGCGATGACAGGTGATACGGCCTCAGAATCCTTGCGGATCTTCCATATCTTTTTCATTGTTCAGTCCTCCTAGGTAGGGCTTTCCCTACGATGGAAGGGATTTATGCAAGGGCCATTATAAAGTTTTCTATTCAGATATCAGATTGGATGGGCTTTGAATCGGCATATGACGATTTTCAATGCTGCGTTTCTTCGTCACTCTCGACTTGTGCGAAAGGGATAACTGGCCGAAACGAATGCTATCAAAGAGCACGATTCTGTCTTTGTGGCAGGCGCTTGATCTAGAGCTTTCCGGGCACGGGAATCGCTTGCACGGGTACTACTTGATCGCACACGAGCGCGATCGCTTCCTTTAGCTCCGGTTTTGCCTGGCCAGCGACCGATATTATCACGGGGTAGGCGCCTTTCGACTTGAGACTGCTAAGCAGGACCTGCAGGAACTCCGAGAGCATCTTGAAGTCGTTGTGTATCGCCAGAGAGTTGATGGAATCCAACACCACCAGCATCGCCCCTTCCTTCAGCTTCCGTGAGAGGAAGTCGACCTTCAGGATGATGTTCTCGAGCATCGTCGGATTGTCTATGTATATCGTGTTCTCGCTCGGCCCAATGTTGCCGGCGACGAGGTGAGAGATGCAGTCGACGAAGTAGATGTTCTTCGTATCGACCTCCAGCATCTTCAAAGCAGAGAGCATCGTTGACGATGGGACTGAGGACGTGATGTAAACGCACTTGAGGCCTTTCTTCGCGGCGAAGTTGTCCGTCAGACCGCGCACGACGTCGAAGTATGTATCCATCCCGATCTCCAGGGCCACCGAGACCGAGGGTCCGATCTCCTCCAGCTTCGACGCAACGGTTCCTCCGACGTCCTCGCTCAAGACACTCCACCTCCCTTCAGCAATGGAGTCACAAGTACTCCGCAGGAAGTCAGGTCAATGACATACTTCGACCTTGAGTGGCTCGTTCCCTTCATCTTCGTCACCTGCATCGTCCTGAGCAGATCGCCTCTCCGCTCATGATTGCCCATCAAGATGACGCCGTCGGCGACGACTCCCTCGATGCCGGAAGGATTGGCCGAGTCGGAGACTAAGAGTCCCGTGCACTTGGCCGCGGATATCGCTGCGCTGATCCTTTGAAGGAGGACCTTCGCCACCATGTGATCATCGATACCATACAACAGCGAGCTGAATGAATCCAGAACCAACCTCTTGACTCCGTTCTCGACAAGTGTCTTCTCTATCGTGTCGCCGAACCTCAGAGCGCTCTCCTTGTCCAGAACGCGCTGGCTTATTCCCGCCTTGTCCATGAGTGGACCGAGCTCAAGGATCTGAAGTGTTCCATCTTTGACATGCTTCTCGTCAAGAAAATCGAAGCGAGGTATGTTGGAGATCAGCTTCTCCGGAGATTCGACAGTAGTTATCAATAGTCCCTTCTCGCCCTTCGATGCGCCTCTCACCAAGAACTCGAACGCGAGCGTCGTCTTCCCCGTCCCGGAACCGCCGGTGACGAGGACCATGTTCGATATCGGAATGCCCCCTCCCAGGATGCCGTCCAAACCGTCGATCCCGGTGGCGCATTTCGTCCGCTCAGCTTTCAATTCCGCCGCTTGCATAGACCGCTGATAATCCCTTTGTGGTTTTATAGTGTTTTGCCCAGTCATCGACCAATCGCCGCAACATGCGGATTCCGGCCGTGACATTAATCCTCATCGAGTCCCTCGAAAGGATTTATAACAACTCACATTCTTAGGCAGAAATCATGAAGCCGGTGTTGCAGGTCGCTCTGGACCTGATGCATCTCAAGAGGGCGCTCGAGATAGGACAGGAGGCAGTGGACGGGGGCGTCGATTGGATCGAGGCCGGTACGCCGCTGATCAAGAGCGAGGGGGCCGAGGTCCTGAGGGCGCTGAAGAAGCAGTTCCCCGGTCACGTCCTCGTTGCCGACATGAAGACGATGGACGTCGGCGGCTTCGAGGTCGAGATCGCCGCGAAGGCCGGGGCGGACGTCGTCACGGTCATGGGGCTTTCCGACGACGGCACCATCGAGGAGTCCGTGCTCTCCGGAAGGAAGTACGGGACGAATATCATGGTCGACATGATGAACGTCGAGGACAAGGTCGCGAGGGCAAAGAAGGTCGAGGAGATGGGCGCGGCGTATGTCTGCCTCCACGTCGGGATTGACGAGCAAATGAAGGGCGATAGATCCCCGCTGGATGTGGTCAGGTCCGTGTGCTCCGCGGTGAGCATCCCTGTTGCGGTCGCTGGCGGCATAACCTCCGAGACGGCACCCGACCTCGTGAACGCCGGGGCATCCGTCATCATAGTCGGCGGAGGAATCATCAAAGCGGAGAAGGTGAGCAAAGCGGCCAGGAGGATCAAGGACGCCATCGAAAGCGGTAAAGGTCTTCCTTCCGATTTGTCGAAGAAGTATTCTCAGGAGGGCCTCTTCACGGCGTTCTCCAGGGTCTCGACGCCGAACATCGCGGACGCGGCTCACAAGAGGGGCGTGATGATCGGCATCGTCCCGAGGATCAAGCACGGCATCAAGATGGTCGGAAAGGCGCTGACAGTGCAGACCTCCAAGGGCGACTGGGCGAAGCCGGTCGAGGCGATCGACAGGGCACAGAAAGGGGAGGTGATCGTCGTCGACGCAGGCGGCAGCGACATAGCGGTCTGGGGCGAGCTCGCGTCCTGGAGCTGCAAGGTCAAGGGCATCAGCGGGATCGTCGTCGATGGAGCGGTCAGAGACATCGACACCATACTCGATATAGAGTTCCCGTGCTTTTCCAAATATGTCACATCGCATGCGGGCGAGCCGAAGGGGTTCGGGGGCATCGGGCACGAGATAGTCTGCGGGGAGCAGATCGTCCGGACGGGGGACTGGATCATCGGGGACGAGAGCGGCGTCATCGTCGTCCCGCAGGAGCACGCGGTCGAGATAGCAAATAGGGCACTGGACGTCCTTGAAAGGGAGAACAGGATAAGAGAGGAAATCAAGAGAGGAAGGACCCTTTCAAGCGTCCAGGAGTTGGAGAAGTGGGAAAAGGTTCAGTGATCAACCTCCACGCCCACACGACCTTCTCGGACGGTTTGTTCCCGCCGGAGCGCATCGTGGAGACGGCAGCGAAGGACGGACTGACCCATATCGCTGTTACGGACCATTTTGAGACTTCGAAGGTTGCATCGCTCAGTACTGGCGACTTCGAGAAGTATCTTTCGACGATAAGGGGCTTGAGAAAGAAGTATGAGGGTACGATAGAAGTCCTCGCGGGCGTAGAGATCGACGCGAATCCTGACAGGTGCGATCTCGATAGCCTGCCGTTCGACCTTCTCAACGAGCTGGACCTGGTGCTGTTCGAATACGTGAACGACAAGACGAACGGCGGGAACGGCATAGAGGGTCTTGATCGTGTCCTGTCGAACATCACGGTCCCGAGAGGTCTTGCACACTCCGACATCAAGACATCTTTCGCAGACATGAAGCCCGCGGAGGTCGCTGACTCGCTCTCATCCAGAGATCTGTTCGTGGAGCTGAACACCGCCCTCCTCTACAGGAGAGACGGCCTGACATTCTACGAGCGTGCGGAGGACGTGATTCGCGACTTCGGAGGGAGGGTCAAGTTATCGATCGGAACGGACATCCACAGACGACTTGCCGAGGTCTCGAACGTGCAGAGCGCTTACTACTTCGTCAGGAGACTGGATCTTATCGACGATTTGCTATTCTGATATTCCGCGGACTGCCTGCAAGCGCTGAGAAATTCATTCTAGAAAAAGAAAAGTATAGATTGAAGGAACACCGAAAACGATGTTCTTCCAAGGTTCGAACCGTTGCTGGGTGCGCTCAGAACTGTCCCATCTTGCTGGCCATGAGCCTGAGTCTCTTCACCCTCTCCGCGATCGGCGGGTGAGTGGAGAATATCCTCACCAGCCCGCTCGCGCCAAACGGGTTCACGATCCATAGAGACGCGGATGCTGGATTGCCATTCTTGATTGGCTTCTTTTGATTCGCGGCCTCCAGTTTCTCCAGCGCCCTTGCCAGGCTGAGCGGCCGGGCAATTATCATCGCGCCCTCCTCATCCGCCTTGTACTCGCGGCTCCTGGATATTGCGAGCTGGATCAAGAGGGCCGCAATCGGCGCGGTTATCGCGGCTATCAGGGCAATCACCGATGCTCCGGAGTCTCTCCTGCTGCCGCCGCCGAACATCGTGCCAAACAAAGCGTACCTAGATGCAAAGGATATCGCACCGGCCAAGGTGGCGGCAATCGTCATAACGAGTATGTCCCTGTCCTTGACATGCGCCATCTCGTGCGCTAGCACGCCCTCGAGCTCGTCATCATTGAGGGTCTTCAGAATCCCTTCCGTTGCGGCGACGACCGCGTTCTTCGGGTTCCTACCAGTCGCGAATGCATTCGGGGTCTCGGTCGGAACTATCGCGATCTTGGGCATTGGCAGATTCGCTTTCAAGGCGACCTGCTGAACGATCTTGTACAGCCTCGGCGCTTCCCTCTCGCTGACAATCTTGGCCCTATAGGACCAGAGCACGATTTTCGAAGAATAGAAGTACGAAATCAGATTGATGGCCCCGGCCAGGACAAGGAAGATCACCATCCCGGAAAGCCAGTCACTAAGGAAAAGGTAGCCTACGGCCCATCCTATCACGACGAACAACCCAAACATGAACGCAAACAGCAGCGCTGTCCGTGCAATTGCTCCCATCTGTTTCACCTCGACCCACTTCAATCATAGAACCTCTATTTAAGAATTGTTTGACGCAATCGCGACAACGCCCGCGGGCTTGGACCGGCGGCCTGCGACCGGACCTATCGCCCCTTGACACGCACCAAGAAGAGTCCTAGTCGCGTCCCATACAGAAAAGTCGTCTTGGTTCAAGAAGCGACGTAAACGACCCTGCGACCCCGCTGCTCGGCCTTGATCTTGCCTTTCTCCACGAGCTCGTCGATCATCTGTGAGAGAATCTCCTCGTCTATGCCGACGGCGCTCGCGAGTTGGTGGAATGTCTGCCCACCCTCTGTCTTTGCAGATTCCACGATCCGGTCCCTGGCCTTCTCGATGCGCTCCTTCGCCTCGACCTCGGAGAGCTCCTTCTCCCTGTCCGCAGCGATCTTCTCTACCTGGGCCTTCGCCATTTCGAGAGCGCGTTCCTTGAAGCGCTCCACGTCCGTCTCGAGCAGACCTGCGAGCTCGCCCACGTCCGCCCCGATCTCTCTCCACTTCTCGAGTCGGCCTTGGTAGCTGGCAGGGAAGACCTGCATGCCCTCGGGAGGCTTTCCGAGAGAGGGGACGTACATTACGCCAGAATTCTTCAGGGCCTCGTGCAGCTTTCCCAGCTTGATGTTCAGTTCGGTCTCGTCGGCGACTTCGGCCTCGAAGACCGACGTCCCCTTGGCCTTCTGGAAACCACTCTCGGTGAATATCTTCTCTACTTCGCTCGGGGACTTCCCCTCACTACTGAATTCGACTTTCACGTAGGCCTTCATCTAGAGCCTCCCGGCGCATATCTTCTTTGCAATAATTAAACCTTGGTCTTCTGTGTGGACGGAGTGATTTTGACCCATTGGGACCGCGAAGACAGTCCCCTGGAACGGCAAAGGAAAATAGTCGAAAGCATGTCTAGATATTGATGAGCGGCGAGCTGGAGTTCGTGATGAAATGGTTCAGAAAGTACTACACCGACTCGCCGCCGCCCCCTCCCGATAGATTCGGACGCAGAGAGTTCGGCTTCATGTTCTTCGACAAGACGTTCGTACAGCGTCACCTGTCGTTCTCGAAAGCATCGGACCTGAATTCGTTCCTGAGGGAGCAGGTTCCGGCGCACGTCTACTACTCGTCCGCTTACTACGAGCTCCCCGCCGCAGCCACGATGGAGGAGAAGAAATGGCTAGGGGCGGACCTGATCTTCGACCTCGACGCCGACCACATCAAGGGCGCCGAGGGGCTGTCATATACCGACATGCTTGCGAAGGTCAAGAGCGAGATGACCAGATTGTTGGACGATTTCATCCTCGGCGATCTCGGGTTCAATCCGGACGAGATCAAGGTCGTGTTCTCCGGGGGCAGGGGGTACCACGTCCATGTGTCCGATCCGCGCGTAGTCGGCCTCAAGAGCCACGAGAGGAGGGAGATAGTCGATTACATCACCGGCACGGACCTGGACTTCGACTGGGTGTTCGAGGAGAGGGCGTTCGAGAAACGTCAGTTCAAGCAAGTGATTAGGGTGAACAAAGCCCGACTTCTCCCATCGACCGCATCCGCCGGTTGGAGGAGGAGGATGAGGGTCGGAGCGGAGAGATTGCTAGACGAGCTGGAGGGGCTCTCCGCACAAGAGGTTCGCGCAGAATTCGCGAACGCGAGGGATGCGCCCGACAAGCTCCTGGAGGAGATGCTCAACGACCTTTTCTCAAAGCGCGGCGGAAGGAGCGGGAGGGACATCATGCTGGGCAACGACACGCTCGAGGTATTCTCCAGCCAGAGGGCCCAGGCCTTGTTCCTGAAGATGCTGGAGGGGGGCATGAAGGACGAACTGGAGGGACAGGTCGACGAGCCGGTGACGAGCGACATAAAGAGGTTGATCCGCCTGCCGCAATCCCTGCACGGAAAGACCGGTCTCAGGGTGGTGCCGATGAGCAGGGACGAGCTGGACGGATTCGATCCGCTTAGAGACGCCGTCCCATCCATGCTTCCTGACAATCCAGTCGAGGTGACTGTCAGCGGGAAGGTGGAGATTCGCCTGCGAGGAGAACGGTTCTCTCTGGAAGGAACGACGGAAGTCCCGACGTTCGTCGCCGTTTTCCTCGTTTGCCGCAGAATGGCGACGATGCCAGAAGAGCCGGGGGGCTAGCCTCTCCCTTCTAGCCGTTGTTTCTGGCCTTTGTGAATCAGGCGGAAAAGTATTTATGTTCACCTGGTCATTTTTCGCTTCGAAATCCTATGGAAAGTGGCAGGGTGGCGTTGGAGGGTGGATGGCGACTCGAGCGCATCCGCCGTATGAAACTCTATTTGTACATCGTCCAGATAATATCTGTGGTTGCCATCGCGATCTTCCTTCTCGTCGTTGGTAGGGGGTTCTCCCTGAAGCCATTCTATCTCCCAATCAACTCCTTCATCTATTTCGTGCTGCTGATGGGCGTGGTCATCGGTGCAGAGAGCTTCGCCTTCAGAGTGCTGGAGATCAGGTTCGCGCAGAGCGCCAGCTCCAAGTACTACATGGCTAAGAAGTTCACGAGAAGGGCCCTTATCATCATCGTGATCTCAGTTATCGTCATTATCCTTCTCTGGGTCCCGTTCATCTCCAACACGATCGAGGACACGCTCAGCACCTCCGGCGATATCACTAGCGTCAAGGACTTCGGTAACAAGGACCCCCTTGGATTGACCGCTGTGAACAGCATAACAATCACGAGCACCGGAAAGACCGCGAACGTTTATGTCGTGTCGGAAACCAGCTACGATACGTACAAGAACAACATCACCCTCTTGTCGGAGCACAGGGTGAACAGCAACGACTATTCCGTCAGCGCGAGCCACCCCACGATCACGTTCGCTTTCCCTGACGCGGACTACGGCACATTCTATATGGTTGTGCAGGACCTGGGCGGAGCAGCGGCCGCGCTCTCATACACGCTCCACAAGAACGTCTCCCACACATTCATGGACTACGTGCCGCTCTTCGCGTTGCTCTTCGTAGTCGTATACGCTGTCGCCATAGTCTATTTGGAAGTGCTGATGAAGAAGCACGCCGGCGGAGCGATCTACCGGTAGAGGGCGCAGCAGATCTCTCGAACCTCGACATCGAGCCCGCGGTCCTCCGCCCACCTTATGGTTCTTCTCGAAGGGACAGCGATGCCCGCGATCCCCGAGTCGATGCACTTCGCTTCGAGCTCCCAATTTCCTCTGGGCCTCATGCACCCCAGGAGGACCGGGCATTCCAGGCGGTCAATCGCCTCCTCGACGAAGCCGATCACGCGAGCGTCATCCACGGGCGGACAGTTTTCCATCGGCGTCCCTTTCGTGGGGAAGAGCACGAGGACGACGAGGGCCGCTGTCTCGAACTCCCGAACGAGGCGAAGGGCGGAGCGCTCTCCTTCGAGGCTCTCGGAGAGACCGACGCATATGTGCGGAACGACGCGTTTCGCACCCGAGGAAAAGAGGTTCGCCAAAGTCTCCCTGTACGCATCCCGACCGACGCCGAGATGGAGTATGTCCCGGATCGCCTTCTCTTCCTGAACGATGTCGACGGAGCAGCAATCGGGAGATGCCTTGGCAATTGCCTCCGCCTCGCCCCGGCCCAAGAGCCCTGTGTGGACGTTGATGAGCAGCCCCGTCTCCTTCTTCACCTCGGCGATCGTATCGAGGTATGGTCCGATAGGAACCTTACCTTCACGGTCGCACCCCCCGCTCAACAGAAATCCGTTCGCGCCTTCCTCGCTGAGCTCTCGCGCGAGCTCGAGGAGGGCTGGCGGACCGTCGACCGGTATCATCTGCTTCAAGTAGCGTCCGCGACAATGGTCGCATTGGAGTGCACACTCACCTCCCGTGACCGACAATGAGGGGAACTTCGAGTCAGGCTGGAATGCGATGATCTTCCTCGGCACCTTGAGCCATAACGTCTTGAGAAGCAAAAGCTTTATTCGGTCGACACACTTCCTCGTGCTCGGAGATACGATGAGAGCATTCAGAGTGATCGGTTCTTTCAAGATCAGCAAAAGGGGATGGCAGGACTTCAATATCGAGGTCGCCGCCGAGGATGAGAGTGCTGTGACCCAGAAGGTGCTGTCCAATTTCGGGAGTCATCACCGCGTGAAAAGGCGCAACATCTGCATCAAGGAGATCGCCCCCCTCGCGCCTGAGAGCGTTTCCAACCCCATCGTCAAGTATCTGATCGGGGGAACGTGATGAACGAGAAGGAGTTGCAGCAATCCCTGGCGACACTCGAACTCTACCGGGCGCAACTGCAGAGCCTCGCGGAGCAGCAGCAACTCGTCCAGATGTCCTTGGAGGAGAACGCAAGGGCGAAGGAGACCCTCTCGAGCTTCAAGGACACCCCGATAGACTCCGAGATCCTCGTTCCGGTCGGCGGCAATTCATTCGTTTTCGCTAAGGTCGGGTCGAACTCGAAGGCGATCGTCGGCATAGGAAGTGACGTTTCGCTCGAGAAGCCGATTGAAGAGGCTGTGAAGATGATCGAGGTCAGAATAAACGAGCTGGTCGAGACCTTCACTAAGCTGGGAGAGAGGCGCTCGGCAATAGAAGCGCAGAGCTCGCAACTCTCGCAGCAAGTGCAGCAGGAATACCAGAAGATCCAGAATCGGTCATAGGGCCGGTGGTCCGATTGTTCGAGTCGCTGAAGAAGAAGCTTTTTGGACTGAAGAAGAAAGCGGCCGAACTGCCTTCGGAGCCGGAGAAGGTCATAGGCGACAGCGGAAGGACGATCGGCGAGAGCGCATTGGACGGACTGCTTTGGGAATTGGAGGTTTCGCTGCTGGAGGCGGACGTGGCGCTGTCGGTCGTGGAGGAGATTAAGGCCGAAGTGAGGACCGACCTCCTTGGAAAGAAGGTGGACCGGAAGTACGACGTCTCGGACGCGGTGGAATTGGCCCTGAAGGGTGCCATAGAGAAGGTTCTCAAGGAGAACGAGTTCGACTTTGATGCTTTCGTGACGTCCAGGCAGAAACCAGTCGTGATCATGTTCGTCGGGATAAACGGCACCGGCAAGACGACCGCCATAGCCAAGATCGCATATCACCTACAGAAGATCGGTCTCAGCTCGGTCCTTTCCGCATCGGACACGTTCAGGGCCGGGGCGATAGAGCAATTGACGATCCACGGCGACAGGCTGAACTGCAGGGTCGTCAAGCACAACGCTGGAAGCGATCCCGCAGCGGTCGCTTATGATGCGGTCGAGCATGCGAAAGCGAGGAAGAGGGACGTTGTCCTGGTCGACACGGCCGGAAGGATGCAGACGAACGTCAACCTAATGGACGAGATGAAGAAGATAAAGAGGGTCGTCAAACCGGACCTGGTCATATTCGTCGGGGACTCACTCGCCGGTAACGACGCCGTCGAGCAGGCGAAGACCTTTGACAAGGAGGTGGGGATAGACGCCGTCATCCTGACGAAGATCGACGCGGACGCCCGCGGAGGCGCGGCGCTCTCAATCGCGCACACGGTGCACAAGCCGATAGCGTTCGTGTCGACCGGGCAGGATTACGAATTCCTCGTGAGATTCGACAGCAAGTGGATGGTGGACAGGCTTTTCTCAGAGACCCGCTCCGGCGAGTGAGACTCGCGGCGCCACCCTCTCAGCGAATCGAACGGCGCATCCTTGCAAGTGCTTCGCTCGAGAGTTCGAATAAATGCCTATCTGCAGATCGGACCTGATCAGATGCTGTTGATATCGCTGGGGTAGCAGAGCGACCCCATCAGGACCGCGAACACCTTCGCGTCGGAGACGAGATTCTCGACCTTCGAGTACTCGTTCACCGCGTGAGCGTTCTCGTCGACCGTCTGCCAGGCATAGGCCTCGAATCCCGCCAGTCTGAACAGGTTCGCGCAGGTGCCTCCGCCGATGCCCCTCGCGACCGAGTCGATCCCGCGGACCGCCTTGACGGCTTGCGCCAGCGCTTTCATCCCCTCGCTGTCGGTGCTCGACGGCGGCCCGCCCTTCGTCATCTGCTCCGTGGATAACTCGATGTTCGCTCCGGTCCTGTCCTCGAAGAGCTTCGCGATCTTCTTGATTGTCTTCATGACCTCTTCCGGCTCGTAGTCGGGCAAGAGCCTGATGTCTATGTAGAAGACGTCCTCGCCTGGCACGGTGTTTATGTTCCCGACCGTCTGGTGGCGCTTCGTCGGTTCGAAGGTTGAGGTCGGAGGTATGAATATGCTATCCATCTTCCCGTACTTCTCAGTGAGGTGCTCGAGCACGAAGATCATGAACTTCGACCCGACCTTCATCGCGTTGATCCCTTTCTCGGGGGTCGACGCGTGTGTTTGCTTTCCCTCGACAGTGACCTTGAGCCACATGATGGACTTCTCCGCGACCTCTATGACCGACCCGTCCCGGACGCCATAGTCCGGCACGTAGATCGTGTCGCCGCTCCTGAACACCCCTTCCCTGATGAGGAACTTGATGCCCTTCTCGCTTCCCCGCTCCTCGTCGGCCACTATCGCCAGGCCCATCGTCTTCTCCCCACTCAGGGAGAGCTCGTTCAGGGCCTTCGCCGCGTAGAGCGAGGCTATTATCGCTTGGCCGTTGTCCTCCGCACCGAGCCCGTAGAGCTTTCCGTCGACGACCCTCGGCGAGAAGGGAGGGTAGGTCCACGCATCGAGATCGCCTGGCGGGACCGTGTCCATGTGAGCGACGATCCATACCGTCTGCTCCGAAGAGCCCCTCTTTCGGGCGACGATGTTCGGCCTGAGGCGGAGTCGGACCCTCTCGTCGAGCGCGTCGAACATCTCGACCTCTTCGAACCCGCAGCGCTCCGCGAGCTCCTTCAGATATCGGGCTCGCTCGAACTCGCCATCGCCGCCGTTCTCCGGGCCGATAGCCGGGATGCGCAGGAGCTCACCCAGCGCTCCAATCATTTCCTCCTTGTACCCGTCAATGGACGAAAGCAACTGCTCCACGGAAGGCATGAAATCCCTCGACATTGAAGTGTATTGCGCATATTAAATCATTGTCTGGTGTTTGTTATGATGTGCAACTGACCCTTGCAGGCGCAGACTAATTACGACCCACCGCTCATAGTCCACCCTCTACTGGTAAATGTGGAAACCCCTGCCCGTCTTCCTGCCGAGACGGCCAGCCTGCACGTACCTCCTCAGCAGAGGGCAGGGCCGGTACTTCGGGTCCCCGTACTCTGTGTACAGGACCTCCATGATGCTGAGGCAGACGTCGAGACCGACTAGATCCCCGAGCTCCAGCGGCCCCATCGGATGGTTCGCCCCGAGCTTCATCACCTGATCGATCGTCTCGGCGCTCGCTACCCCCTCCATCAGGCAGTACGCGGCCTCGTTTATCATCGGCACGAGGATCCTGTTCAGGGCGAAGCCCGGGAAGTCGTTGACCTCCGTCGGCGTCTTGCCCATCTTCGCGGCCAGGAACTTGACGGTCTCGGTCGTCTCCCTCGAAGTCTGTATCGCCCTGATGACCTCGACGAGCTTCATGACCTGGACCGGGTTGACGAAGTGCATGCCGATGACCCTGTCCGGTCGCTTCGTCGCGGCCGCCAGCTCCGTGATCGGGATCGATGACGTATTCGATGCCAGGATCGTCGAGGGGCGGCAGATCTTGTCCAGGGAGCTCAACACGTCCTTCTTCGTCTTCCTGTCCTCGATGACCGCTTCGATCACCACGTCGACTTCGGCCAGGTCCTCGAGCAGCAAAGTGCCCTTGACCCTCGACTGAACGCTTGTCTTTTCCTGGGCGCTCATCTTGCCCTTCTCGACCGCCTTGGAAAGGTTCTTCTCGATCTTGCTCAACCCACTCTGAACGAATGACTCCTCGATATCGCGCATCACAACATCGAATCCCGCCTGAGCGGCGATCTGCGCGATGCCGCTTCCCATCGTACCTGCTCCAACGACCCCGATCCTCTTGAGCTCGATTTCGGCTCCCATCGTGTCACCCCGACATACGAATCTAACGTTCGTGAATCATCTCCTGACTATCATCGCCACGGCGTTCCCGCCGCCGATGCACAACGTTGCAAGACCGGTCTTTGCGTTCCGGTCCTTCATCGCGTAGAGTAACGTGGTCAGGACCCTGGCCCCGCTGCACCCGATCGGATGGCCGAGGGCGACCGCGCCTCCGTGCACATTGAATATCTCATCCGGGACGCCGAGCTCACGCTTCACCGCGACCGATGCCGTCGCGAATGCTTCGTTGTGCTCGAAAAGATCGATGTCCGATATCTTCATCCTGGTCTTCTTGAACAGGACGCGAACGGTCGGTATCGGCGCCTCCATGATGTGTTCCGGTTTCACCCCGCCGGTGTTGTAATCGACTATCGTCGCCATCGGCTCGACGCCGCATTTCTCGGCGAACTCCTTTGAGGTGACTACCACCGCGGCCGCTCCATCGCTAATCTGGGAGGAGTTCCCTGCAGTGACGATCCCGCCCTCCTTGAATGCCGGTTTCAGCTTCGCCAGACTCTCCAAAGAAACGTCGGGTCGAACGCCCTCGTCAATCTTCGCATCAACGCTCCCTTTCCTCACCTTGATACTGATAGGGAGAATCTCCGCGTCGAACTTACCATTCTTCGCCGCCGCAAGCGCCTTCATGTGGCTTTGATAAGAAAGGAAATCGGCTTCTTCTCGCGTTACGCCGAACCGGTCGGCGACAATCTCGCCCGTCACTCCCATCAGTATGCCGCTCAGCGAATCGTATAGACCATCGTGGATTAGGTGGTCGACCACCTTATCATCGTTCAGTCTATACCCCCACCTCGCCTTCTTCAGAAGGTACGGAGCCGCGCTCATGTTCTCCATCCCGCCCACGACCGCCGCTTCGTACTCGCCCGCCCTGATGGCATTCGCGGCGAGCATCACCGCCTTCAACCCGGAGCCGCATAGCTTGTTGATGCTCAGCGCTCCAATCTCCACCGGAAGGCCGGCCTTTATGGCCGCCTGTCTGGCAGGGTTCTGCCCGACGCCTGCGGGCAGGCATATCCCCATTATGCATTCCTGGATGCTCGACGGCTCGAGGCGAGCCCTTTTCACAGACTCCCTTATGACAGCGGCACCCAGGTCCGTGACTGGCATGTCAGCGAACGAGCCGCCGAATCTCCCCACAGCTGTCCGAACAGCGCTAAGTATGACGACCTCTTTCATGAAACCGCCTCTCCAAAGGCGCGCATTGTCTACTTGGTGGACAAGGCGGCTGGGACTATTGCGTGGTTTCTATTTGAATGTTGTTGGTGGACCGACCAGAAGCTTCATCCAGGACGTCATCCCATCATGCGCTTGAGCGGCTTGCTAAGGTGCCTGCGGGAGCAGACCGGGGGCTCGTACCAGCCCACGTCGATTCCCCTGGATGCCCGTATCAGCAACACGTCGGAATCCGACGCCTTCGTGCTGCATCGACGGCACCGGTAGCCTTGACCGGATCCGACGGACTTCATGTGCTTACCGCAACTCGGGCAGACTGGATTACCCTCCTTCTCCCAGACATCGGCCAGAGACAACACCTGCAGCTTCTCGATGTTGAGCGTTCTCGGGCTCTCCCTCAGCTCTCCCACAACCACGATCCTGTCGCCTACGGCAAGCGATCGCACGACGTCCCTGAAGTGCTTCGACGGCTCGTACGCGGCGCAGTCGAGCAGGGGGCCACTTCCCAAAGGATCCAGCTTGAAAATGACGTGCCCGCCTTTATGCGTCTCGGGTGCCGTGGACACCGTTCCCTTCACAGCATAGGACCTGTTCGGCACCAGTCTCTGCCACTTCCAGATCACGTGATCGTCGGTCCCCTGGTTCGTCAGGAACAGCAACCACCGGGCGACCGGCTCGCTCTCTATGGACGACATCGCCAGAGGCAGGTCCTCGACCGAATCCCCCCTTATCCCGAACAGAACCGGGCACGGCGAGTTCGGGGTTATGGCGGCCCTCCCGCCGACGCGATCGAAGTTGTTGAAGGTCGTGGGGAATCTGAAATCGAGCGCTTCCACCGTCTCTGGGGACACGAACCGCTCCCGCCCCCACCTGTCCTCGCCTCTGTACGCGAGGACCTCGAAGGTTCTGTCCCTGGGCCTCCAGGCCATCGCCGCAGACGCACCAATGACTCCGCGGCCGCCTGCCAGCTCGACCGTCCTGGCGCCGATCCTTTCAAGTTCGGCAAGGACCGCTTTCTTCTCTACTATGTCCCTCACAGTCGACCAATAGAGATCCTGACTGGGTTTTCTCAGGGACGCGACCAGGCCTGGGCTCGCGTCCTCCTCGACCCGTGACCAGCGCCTCAGCATCTCTTCCCCTCGCTCAAGCACGACGTCCATGTCAGCAGGCTTGCTGCATCCTGTGTACGAGTGGATCGGGTCCTCCCCTATCCGCCCGATGGGGTTGCGCGCCCCGGACCCCTTTCCGAATCTGAGGCAGACGGCCCCGTTGCCCCTCGTCTTCCACGGAACCGCGGGATTCAGCCTGACCAATCGCGGAAGACCTATCAGGTCGTACTCGCCGAGGAACCGCACCATCTCGGTCGCGAGGAACGTGGTGCACATTCCCTCGATGGAATCCGTGTCGTCGAAAGCGAGATACATCGACATATCCTCTTTGTCCCGGGCATCTACACCTTCGGACCGGGCATTAACTTTTTCCATCAGAGCTAGAGGATGCTTGAGACGGTGCTACCACCTTGAGCGACTCGATGAAAACGAAGGACCGATCGTCCTCAGCGACTTCCCCGATCAGTTCGACGATGGCCCCGGCTGCGGGAGGTTCGAGTAGCGAGTCTCTGCTGAGAAATGCCTCCACCTCCCCGCCGGCGCAGTCCCTCAGTGTAAGCACCCAGCCCTTCTGGCTCGTCCCGCAGCCGATCACGACGCAGCTGATCTTGAACCTTCCCCCGCTGGGCGGCATCTCGCTGAAGCTCGCTACCTGGATTGATCTGAAGTCCGAAAGCACGAGCAGCACGAGGACCGCCAGTGAGGCTGCAACGAACAAGACCCTTACGGGGGGCTGCCTGAAACGCACGCAACGCTCACCAACCTCAGGGATTATTGGTGGGGGCTTTGCAGGCAACATACAAGATGAACGTAGGAGTGAGTTCCCCCGCGATCCCGCGGACGAAGAAACATTGAATAGTCGACCGGCCATTCCACATTTATGGCCAAGCCAACCCTCGTAGAAAGGGCGGCGTTGCTCTCGTCGGTGTTCCTGCTTATCGGCCTGTTCCTCATGATGGTCGGGATCTACATCCTCTCCACGGAGGGGCTGGCGAGCTCGAGGGGGTGGTCGTACTGGCTTGTCCCAATAGGCCTTGTCTTGCTGCTGATTGGGCTGCTCTGGATTCTGAAGTTCTATCTTACCATCAAGAGGTTTCGGTCCCTGCTTCAGGAGAAGAGTAAAGCCATCTTCGTGAAGAGCCTTGATGACGTCGAATACCTGGCTTGGAAACTCCCCTCGATATACGAAGAAGAGCTGGTCGCGAAGAAAGAGGAGTTCAACATCAAGTGACGGGGCCTCTCTGCGCCTCACCCCTTGACGACCTTTTCGAGTACAGGGGGACCCCTTTGTTTCCACTGGAGTTCGGCGCCCGCCGAGTCCGACGCAAAGGCCCCTACGGCGGTCAATTGACGCCGGTTCATGGTGTCTGCTGGACGAGTCGGGGGGACGCGCCCTTCATCCAAAACTATTAACCACCCTACCGCCGAGACCCTTCGTCCTCTCAACGATCCGATCCTTGCTCTCCTCCCTGCAGCTGACGGAAAGACGCACCTCGTCCCCATAATCAATTCTCTGAATTGTTTCGGTCTCATACAGCCAGGCTACGATCCTGCCTGCGTCGGGCACGTTTGGAAGCACGAGCTCAATCTCGCATCTGTCATAGAAGTGAGAAGCTATCAATCCGATCAGGTTCCCGATGCCTTGTTTCGATACGGCGGAAACTGGTACAATTTCATTACAGCTTGCCACTTCCCTAACGAGTTGAATCTTCTTTTCCAAATCTGAGTCTAGAAGGTCCGTCTTGTTCAGAACGATGATCATTCTTGATGCGTCTACCTCCGGAAAGAGAATCTGTATAGATGCGTTCATCTTTCTTCTCATCTCATCATCAGAATCTGAGGAATCTATTACTAATAAAACGAGATCTGCAGAGAGAATCTCATCTATGGTATATTTGAAAGACTCTATCATGAAATAAGGCAGATCCTCTAGGAAGCCGATGGTGTCGGTAAGTAGTATTTCGTTATGAGTGCCCCCGATTCTCCTTGTTCTGGCCGACAAGGTCGAGAACATCTTCTTATCGACGGTGGCGGCGTCATTGGCTAAGGTATTAAGAAGTGACGACTTTCCAGCGTTCGTGTAGCCAGCGAAGCATACAAGATTGAATCCCTTCTTCCTCCTTTGCTCTCTTCTTAGTTCCTGTCCCCTGCCTAACCTAGACAATTCACCTTCAATGACATTCATTCGTTTTCTTACTAAATCGTAATAAATATCAACAGCGTACTCTCCGCCCGCAAGAAATCCGGGGTGTTCTCCAGCTTTCGCGTTATGAATCCACTCCCTCAAGAACGGAATCTCGTATTTCAGGGTGGCACGTTCGACCTGCAACTTCGACTCGGCGGTCTTGGCCCTTTCCTTAAATATATTTAGAACAAGTCTCACTCTATCTATGCATTCTATTCTAAGGTTTTTCTCAAGACTGAAGTGCTGTGACGGTTTCAGATCTCCGTTGAAGAGAAGAACATCCACATGACGCATTTCTAAAATCTCCTTCAAATCATTGACCTTTCCTTTTCCTACAAAAGTAGATGGATCAGGATACGTCCTTCTTTGAACTAGTTCACACAGAACTTCGAAGTCTGCCGAGTCTGCCAGGTCCTCGATTTCCTTGACGTCGCCGTTCAGACTTACTATCGCTGCAGTCCTCCTCTTTCCTATCATCCTGTTCACTTGATATCCAATTCGTAGTATCCTGTTACAGGGCTCAGCTTCCTGCCAAGCTCAATGTCATTAAACCTCTTGATAAACACTTCACTAAGCACATTCGTCGTGCCCTTGAATAGGTGACCTCCAAGGACGTTGAATTCCCTGCTTGAGAGGGAGCAGTGAAGATGGATCGGGACCTCAGTATCCAATGTAACCGAACCCGAGAGCGAGAGCAACTCATAAGGTTCCTCGAAATACTTCTTTATGTAGTTCTTACCAGTAAAGTAGCCGAGTGTGAACTCCCTCAATATTCCGATGCCACCATACACCCAGCCGAATCTTATGCCATGACGTCTGCAAGCGTCTATTAGATTCGTGTGGACATCCTCGCCGTCCTCAAGTTTGACGATCAGGACGTCTCCATCGCTACTATAAAGCACAGGAACACCAGGGAAGTCAATCAACGCGTCGAGATATCTATTTTCTGCCTTAGGACGCAACGAACAACCAGCGCCCTTCGCGAGAGAAACGGTACCGATCGCATCGAAACGAGACGCCCGCCGTCCCGTCCTTCTCCACTGGAAATAAAGGGGTGGGTGTGTATCTCCGTTCGACCTGCTGGCATGAAGAGAGCGCCACACGTCAGCAAGGCGCGAGATAGCGTCTCGAAGATAAAAGTAAAGTTCATGTAATCGTGTGCGCTTTTCAATCTGCACCGTGCAAAGGCAGGTTTGAGTTTCCACTAGAAATGAAGGGGTGGGAGGGCCGCAACTTTCCCCCTTCCAGCTAATGGGGGGCGGTCATTTGGAAGACAACGTCTTCAAACAATATCTCAAATCCAAGCAGCTCTTTCGAAGGAATCGAGAGATCCTGAGGCCGTCGTACATACCGGACGAGTTGCCCCACAGGCAGCAGCAGATCAGCCAGTTGGCCTCCGTCCTCGTCACGGCATTGAAGGGCGAGAGGCCGTCCAACATACTGATCTTCGGGAAGACTGGCACTGGAAAGACGGCGTCGGTCAAGTACCTCGGCAACGAGATCAAGAAGGCCGACTCCGAGCTGAACAAAGTCTCTTTCGTATACATGAACTGCGAGATCGTGGACACTCAGTACGGAGTATTGCAGAACATAGGGAACAGGCTCATCGACGATTTCAACGAGAGGATACCGTTCACTGGTTGGAGCACGGAGAGGGTCTACAACATCTTGAGGGACAAGATCGACGAGGAAAAGAAGGTCTTCATAGTCGTCCTGGACGAGATAGACAAGCTCGTCTACAAGAGCGGGGACGACGTCCTGTATCACCTCTCGAAGATCAACGACGACCTGCAGAACGCCAGGGTCTCGTTGATTGGGATATCGAACGACCTCAAGTTCACGGAGTTCCTCGATCCGAGGGTGAAGAGCAGGCTCGGGGAGGAGAAAATGGTCTTCCCGCCTTATAATGCCGAGCAGCTGAAGGACATCCTTTCCCAGCGGGCCGCCGTCGCGTTCGACGACGGCGTCGTGGAGGAGAGCGTCATCCCGCTGTGCTCCGCGCTGGCCGCACAAGAGCACGGGGATGCCAGGAGGGCGCTCGACCTGCTCAGGGTCGCGGCCGAGATAGCCGAAAGGAACTATGACGACAAGATCACTGAAGCGCACGTGCACAAGGCGAAGAACAAGATCGAACTGGATTGCGTCACCGAGACTGTCAAGACGCTACCCACCCAGTCGAAGCTCGTGCTCATGAGCATCATCCTCAACGAAGAGAAGGACAACGGCCGGCTGACCACTGGGGACGTTTACGGGACGTACCGGGAGCTGAGCCACGTTGTCGGAGTCAGCATTCTCACCCAGAGGAGGGTCACGGACCTCATCTCGGAGCTCGACATGCTCGGGATTATCCGGGCCAGGGTGAAGTCGTTCGGAAGGGGAGGCAGAACGAAGGAGATCGAGTCGAGCGTCCCGCTCCTCGAGACCAAGAGGGTTTTGGAAGAGGACGAGATGATGTATGGGTTGAAGAACTACAAGCCGAAGACGCAGACGACGCTGATGTAGGCCTACTTACCTTTATCCTTACCCTTCTTGTCCGGCCCCATCTTGCTTGGTTTTTTGGGGGCGGTCTCCTCTTGAGCCCCATCCCTCCCCGCTTCTTTCGGCTTCCTGTCCTCCGACTTGTGACGCAGTCGCTTGAGGCTCAGCCTCTTCGTCCACCCGAAAATCTCGATCCCGCGCCTCTTGAGGACGACGTTGCTTACGTCCAGCACGATCGGAAGGCCGATGATGAGCACTATTGTTATGACCAGGCTCGTGACGCTGTTCTGAGGCACGTGCTGTGGAAGGCCCCCTGTCGCCCAGAGCTTAACGAGACCGAACCACGGCAACTCGCCCCTAGCCTTCCCGACGAGCCATTCGTCCTTGATGGGCTCCATGCAGATGAAGAGCTGGTCATAGTAGCCGAGCAGGGCGGTCCCACTGCTCTGCACGTTGTGGTCCCCCATCGTTATGAGCCCGCCGTGCGGCTGCCCATTTTCGCGCATGTATGATAACATGCTCGAAAGGTCCAGCCGCAGAGTCACGTGGAGGTAGCCGATGTCGTGAATCTCCACGACACCTCTGAGGTTCCAGTAGGTCTTCACCGGCTCTCCTTGGACACTCCACTGCTCGCTTGGAATGAGTGCGAGAGAAGGTATGTCGAACCCATGCCCCGTCTCGTTGTAGACAACCTCGCAAATGGCGCGGTGTATTATCGGGGTCGTGTCCTCCTGGCCATACTTCATGTAGGTGACGACGTCCCCATATTCGCCGTATGTCCTATGCCCGTTCGCGACGCCCTCGAGATACGTCACGACATCCTGGCTGCCCCTGACCTTCTGGACGATCACAATGTCCCCGGTGTCGATCGTGCCGATCGAGCTCTGGGTGTCGCTGTGCTGCATGCTGTACGATTCCACTACGACAATAGGTGGCCAAAGGCCGCTGTATGCGAAGAGGGCGACAAAGATCAGGACAATGACAAGACCGATGGCAATGAAACCTTTCAATACAGAGAGATAGCCTTTTCGCCTGGGGTCTTCGTCGGGCACGCGCCTTTTAATGACTTTTCATTATAAATAGGTATGCTGGAATGGTCCAATCCTCCGTCAGAAAAGACGACTTCGGATCGATGAAAAAGTGGATATATGTCTTCGGGAGTTCGAGGTAGGAACATGCAGAGACCTGACAACGATACCTACTTCATGAGGATGGCCGAACTCGTGGCCATGCGATCCACCTGCCTGAGGCGGCAGGTTGGAGCGGTCGTAGTCAAGGAGAAGAGAGTTCTCACCACTGGCTACAACGGAGCCCCGAAGGGACTGAAGCACTGCGGGGAGGTAGGTTGCGTCAGGGAGCAGAACCACGTCGAGTCGGGGACGAGGCACGAGCTCTGCCGGGGCGTCCATGCCGAGCAAAACGCGGTCATCCAGGCGGCCTACTTCGGCGTCAGCATAAAGGACGCCACGATGTACACGACGAACTTCCCCTGCGTGCTGTGTGCGAAGATCTTGGTGAACGCAGGCATCAGGGAAGTCATCTACAAGGACGAGTACATCGACGAGCTCTCGAAGGACATTTTGAACGAGAGCAAGGTTTCTGTGAGGCGCTATCTCGACTGAAGATCCGGTGAGCGGTGAACTCCTCAACTCGACTGCACACTCCAAAATTGTGCGAATGAACGAAAAGTACGGAAAATACAGAACATGCCTCTATTCTCCTGCGGCTTTCGTGCTATACCTTCTGGCAAATTATGAAAGCGGAGCAATTGACCAATATTATATTATATGTCAAGGCCGTTCCCCACTCGCGCTATCCGGGGGGATTCTTGTGAGCAGGGACGAGACACTTCTTCAGGTCAAACGCGCCGAGGAAGAGGCAGAGCAAATCATCAAGGAAGCTCAGGAAAATCAGAGAGCAGTTGTTGTTGCAGCTCGCAAGCAAGCAATAAGAGCGACGCAAGAGGCAGATGAGAGACTAAGGGCCGAGTTCGAATCGACGCTTTCCAAGGAGAGGGCGAAGATCGCCCCTCAGAGGGAAGCGATCCTCAGCAAGGGGAAAGATGAGGCCCTGAGAACAAGAGCTCAGGCCAAGGACAGGACCCAAAAGGTCAAGGATCACCTCAAGGACAGTTTTGCGAGGACGCTAGATGCTACTTCCAGAACCAATGGCTAAGGTCCTCATCATAGGCACGAAGGACCTTTTGGAAAAAACAGTCGATCTCCTCTACGACCTCCAGACAGTCCACTTGGTCGACTTCTCCCCGGACGAGGAGGGATTCACGCTCGGCTCTCCGCTCCCGGCGGCTTCGAAGGATTCTGAGAAGCTACTGAAGTTAAGGGCGGTCGAGAAGGACCTGGAGATCAAGGAGGCGAAGGTCCCAGAGCCGATAGCGTCCCAGCGAATCGAGAAGGAGGTCGACAAGGCCATCGTTGCCCTCGAGCTGGAGATATCAGATGTCGTGGGTTCAAAGACGAAGATACAGCAGCGGTTGTCGGATCTAGAGCAACAGAAGAGGGACCTTCGGCCGTTTGCCGCCCTTCCTCTGAACCTCGAAATGTATCACGATTACAGGAACATCACCGTTTTCGTCGGCAATGTCCGGACAAACCCTGAGGGAAATCTTCAGGAGTCGCTCGATCAGTTCGAGATATTCACGGGGGGCGGAGGCAAGTTCATCGCCGTTTTCGTGCCCCAGTCGGAAGCTGAGGAGGCACAGCGAATCCTGGTCCAGCACGGATTCAACGAGGTGAACATACCACAAGGGATCGGGAGGCCGGAGGAGACTCTGAAGAAGATCGAGGACGAGGAAGCGATCCTTGGGAAGAGCCTCAAGGTGGCCCAGGACAAACTGGGCAAGCTGAGGGAGAAGCATGCCGCCTTCGTGCTCGCGTCCGAGGAGGAGTTGAGCATCAAGGTCGAGAAGGCGGAGACGCCACTCAGAGTGGGCGCTACCGCCCATTCGTTCATCATCGATGCCTGGGTGCCCGCCAAGAGCCTTGACAAGCTGAAGGAGGAGTTCAAGGCGAAGGTGGGCGACGGGGTATACATAGAATTGCTGGCGATGAAGGACAGAAAGGACGTCGAGGAGAGTGGGGCGAAGATAAAGCCCGAAGAGGTTCCGACGAAGGTATCGAACCCCCGTCCGGCGAACCTGTTCGATTATCTCGTCGAACTCATCTCGACACCAAAGTACAACGAGATCGACCCCGCGTCCGTGATCTCCATTTTCTTCCCGATATTCTTCGGGCTGATGGTCGGGGATGTCGGCTACGGGATCCCGTTCGTCATCCTCGGTTATCTGGGACTGAAGAAGTGTAAGAGCGACGAGTGGCGGACGATTGCCACGATGCTTTTCTTCGGCGGCATATTCACGATAATATTCGGTCTGTTTTTCTTCGGGGAAGCGCTGGGGATGCACTTCGCTCCGAGCCCCTATGGGGAGATTACCTGGTCGAGCCTGCTCGGTGTAGAGCTGCCCCACCAGATCGACCTCGGAGCGTTCGCAATACCTATCGGCATGTTCAGCAAGCTCCACGATGTGAAGATCCTGCTCTACATCAGCGTCTGGGTTGGCATAGTCCACTTGTTCGTCGGCTTCGGCCTCGGCTTTGTGAACGTCGCGATGAGGCACGGACTTAAGCATGCGGTGCTCGAGAAGTTCAGCTGGATCCTGATTCTCTCCGGCGGCGTGCTGCTCCTCCTCACGATGATTGATGTCCTAATACTTACGAAGCCGATGAACCTGACCGACTTTAGGATGGTGGGCGGCATCGGACTGCTTGTCGCAGGAATGACCCTGGGATTCAGAGGCGAAGGGGCCAGGGTCGTTCTCGAGCTGCCGGGACTGATGAGCAACTTGGTCTCGTACACGCGTCTCACGGCGATCGGCATGTCTAAGGCAGGGCTTGCTTTGGCCTTCAATTCGATATCGATAGAGATGATCGCGCCCGGCGGTGGGGTCATGATCGTCTTCGCTCTCTTGGTTTTCATCGTCGGCCATCTGATGATATTCATCGTGGCGATAATCTCGGCGGGACTGCACGGGATCAGGCTGCAGTACGTCGAGTTCTTCACAAAGTTCTATGAAGGCGGCGGGTTGAAGTTCAATCCGCTGAGGATACGGAGAAAGTATACGAAGGAGGTGTGAAAGAAATGGCCCTAGAGGCAGGTCTGATAGCAGTTGGAGCGGGAATCGCAGTGGGTCTGGCCGGATTGGGCGCAGGTCTCGCCGAGAAGGATGTCGGCGCGGCCGCGGTCGGTGCCATGGCCGAGAACGAGAAGTTGTTCGGCAAAGGCTTGATGATGATGGTCATTCCGGAGACCATTGTCATCTTCGGTCTCGTCATGGCGATCCTGCTCTGGTTGAAGATGTAAGAAGTAAGAGCTGAGGTGCCGGTTCATGGCGCTCGACAAGGTAGTCAAGGACATCCTGGACAGCGCCAGGATGGAAGCGAACAAGCTCAGCGAGGAAGCTGAGAAGGAGAAGGCCGCGATACTCCGAGCGGCGGACGGAGAGATAACGAAGAAGAGGAGGGTCAAGGAGAAGGAGTTACAGGAAGCGCTTCGCCGATTGACGCGGCAGGAGATTTCCAGCGCGGAACTTGAGGCGAAGAGGCTGGTGCTGAGTGCCAAGAAGGAGGTCTTCGACAGAGTCTTCGAGGAGACGCTGCGGGAGATCGAGTCGATGGGACCGCAGGAGAAGGCGGAGGCCTACTGCAAGATTTGCTCGAGTGCGAAGAGCCTCGTCCCCAGGCCTAGGGTGATATGCCCCCGGGGCGAGTCGAACCTTCTCTCCGGCTGTGCCGAGTCTGGAAGTGTGAGGGAGAGCGACATAGAATCGGGCCTGATTCTGGAGAGTGAGGATGGAACGATCCGTCTGGACTACAGGTTCAGGACAATACTGGAAGGGATCTGGGAGAGGGAGCTGAAGAACGTCTCGAACATGCTCTTCGGGTGAATGGATGTTCGCGGGTTTGGGTAGGAAGGGAAATTACGCATACGCGTGCGCGAGGATCAGGGCGAAGAAGAGCCTGCTCCTCACAAAGGACAACTACCCGAAGCTTCTGATGATGGACCTGAACGAGATCGGACGCTTCCTCGGCGAGACCCAATACCAGGTAGAGATGGCCGAGCTCGCGTCGAAGTACTCGGGCGTCAACCTGATAGAGATCGGGACGAACAGGAATCTTGCAAGGATCTACAGCCAGGTTTTGGAGTTCTGCAGGGGTGAGCTCAAGGAAATGGTCTCGAGTTATCTCGCTAGGTGGGACGAGTGGAACGTCAAGACGATCCTGAGGGGCAAGTACTATGGGGCGAGCGCCGAGGAGATCATCGAGGACCTCGTCCCGGCCGGCAGGCTGAGCGAGGAATATCTCCGTTCATTGGTCGCCATGGAGAACATATCGGAGATCCTTGATGCGGTCAGGAAGAAGAGCGGCGCCCACATTCCCGACGAGATCATGACGGCGTACGAGGAGACCGGGGTGCTAGAGCCCCTTGAGGAGTACTTCGATAAGATTTACTACTCCCGTCTTCTTGAGGCCATACACGGGAAAACGAAGCCGGAGCGGCTGTTCCTTGCGTTCACGCAGAAGGAGATTGACATAACCAATCTCAGGACGCTGTTCAAGCTGAAGAGGGAGGGCATACCGCTCGAGAGGATTCGCATCTACTTCATCGACGGAGGCAAGGAACTCAAGATCGACGAGCTGGTCCGATTGGCTGGCGTCGAGTCATTCGAGCAGATGCTGGAAGAGCTCTCGAGGTTCTCCTTTTACGAGCAGATCAAGGACGCGCTCGACAACGCGAAGCAGACCGGATCGTTGACGAAGGTCATGCTCGCCTTGCAGAGGTACCTCGTGAAGGAGGCGGAGAAGTTCGCCCACCAGTTTCCGCTTTCCATAATCCCGATTCTCGATTACATGATTAGGAAGAAGGTTGAGGTTGACAACATCAGGATCATCGCCCGCGGAAAGGAGAGCGGACTTGATGCGGACGTCATCAAAGGATTGTTGGTGATATGATGGAGATTGCCGTGCTTGGAAACGAGGAGTTCGTTCTGGGGTTCCGATTGGCCGGAGTGAAGAAGGTATTCGTTGCGGAACAAGGCGGGTTCGAGGAGAAGTTCATCGAGCTCCTCGAGAACCCTGCGATCGGGGTCCTGGCGATCAATTCATCCAGTCTAGAAGAGCTGAGCGCCGCTACGAGAAGGAAGGCGCTCGATAGCATAGCGCCGGTCGTTGTGCCGGTCGGTAGGGAAGAGGGGGACCTTCGGGAGAAGGTCAAGAGGGCAATTGGCGTTGATTTGTACAAGACAGAGAGTGAGTGAGATGGCTAAGGTTGGCGAAATCTTCAGGGTGGCTGGACCGGTGGTGACCGCAGTCGGAATCTCTCCGAGGATGTACGACGTGGCATTGGTGGGCGAAGAGAAGCTGATGGGCGAGGTCATCAAGATATCCGGCGACAAGGTCGTCATTCAGGTTTACGAGGATACGTCCGGTCTGAGACCAGGTGAGAGAGTCGAAGACACCGGACAGCCCTTGTTCGCCGAGCTCGGTCCAGGACTGCTCGGCAGCGTTTACGATGGCGTTCAGAGACCCCTTCCAGTTCTGGTCACGGCGATGGGCGATTTCATCAAGAGAGGCGTCAGCGCCCCCGGTTTGGACAGGAAGAAGAAGTGGAAGTTCACCCCCGTCGTGAAGAAAGGGGACCGCGTCGTGCCCGGTCAAGTGATCGGCAAGGTGCCGGAAGGCTACATCGAGCACAGAGTGATGGTTCCCCCTGGCGTGGAAGGAGTCGTGGACCAGATCAAGGAGGGGGAGTTCGTGATCGAGGACACCATATGCACGGTCGGAGGGAAGACGGTCCAAATGCTCCAGAAGTGGCCTGTCAGGAGCGGGAGACCGTTCATCAAGAAGGTACCTCCGGACGTTCCTCTCGTCACAGGCCAGAGGATCCTCGACACACTGTTCCCGCTGGCGAAGGGCGGCACGGCGGCTATCCCTGGAGGTTTCGGAACGGGGAAGACCGTCACGCAGCAGCAGCTGGCCAAGTGGAGCGACTCCGAGATCGTCGTGTACATCGGGTGCGGGGAGAGGGGCAATGAGATGACAGAGGTTCTTGCTACCTTCCCAAAGCTGGAGGACCCTAAGACCGGCGAGCCGCTGATGGGCAGGACGGTGCTCATAGCGAACACCTCGAACATGCCCGTTGCGGCGAGGGAAGCTTCCGTTTACACCGGGATGACGATCGCGGAGTACTACCGCGACATGGGACACGATGTCTCGCTCATGGCTGACTCGACCTCGAGATGGGCCGAGGCGATGAGGGAGATATCATCCAGGCTCGAAGAGATGCCGGGCGAGGAAGGATTCCCGGCGTATCTCGCGGCGAGGCTCTCTGAGTTCTATGAGAGGGCCGGAAGGGTCGAAACGCTCGGAGGAGGGAAAGGGGCAGTCTCGGTCGTAGGCGCCGTTTCGCCGCCAGGCGGGGATCTGAGCGAGCCGGTGACGCAGAACACGCTGAGGATCGTGAGAGTGTTCTGGGCTCTCGACTCAAAGCTCCGTGAACGCAGACACTTCCCTGCCATCAACTGGTTGACATCTTACTCGCTTTACACATCTAACTTGGACCCCTGGTACAAGAAGAACGTCGCCGAGGACTTTCCGGAGCTGAGGGCCTGGGCGATGGAGATTCTGCAGAAGGAGGCGGAGCTCCAGGAGATCGTTCAACTTGTAGGTTCGGACGCCCTGCCGGAGGAGCAGAAGCTCACACTCGAGATCGCGAGGATGATCCGCGAGATCTTCCTGCAGCAGAATGCGTACCACCCAGTCGACACCTATTCGCCCCTCACCAGGCAGTACGTCTACATTAAGACCATCAGGCGCTTCGGCGACCTGGCGAGGAAGGCGGTGGACAGCGAGGTGCCGATCGAGCTCATCGTCGACCTGCCGGTCCGGAACAGACTGGTGATGTCCAAGTTCGAGCCGAACGTCGACCAGGAGCTCGAGGAGATAAACAAGGAGATGGAGAAGCAGTTCGAAGGCTTGGGGGGCACGTCATGATTCCCAAGGAGTATCGCACCATCACGCAGATCGCAGGACCTCTGGTGTTCGTGGAAAAGACGGAACCGGTCGGCTACAGCGAGCTCGCCGCCGTTACCATGCCGGACGGGACGATAAAGAGAGGGCAGGTGCTCGATACCTCGAGGGACCTTGTCGTCATCCAGGTGTTCGAAGGCACCGCCGGCATCGAGAAAGCGTCCGGCGTGAAGTTCCTCGGCGAGACAATGAAGATGCCGGTCTCCCAGGACATGCTCGGAAGGATACTGTCCGGGTCAGGGGAACCGCTCGACGGCGGTCCAGCTATCGTCCCGGATGACCGGCTCGACATCATCGGCTCCGCCATCAACCCGTGGGCGAGAGACGAGCCGAAGGAGTTCATCCAGACCGGTATCTCGGCCATCGATGGGATGAACACCCTCGTAAGGGGACAGAAGCTCCCGATATTCTCCGGCAGCGGTCTGCCGCACAACGATATCGCGCTTCAGATCGCGAGGCAGGCGAAGGTAAGGGGCAAGGAGGAGGAGTTCGCGGTCGTGTTCGCCGCGATGGGCATCACGAACGAGGAAGCGCAGTATTTCATGTCCGATTTCGAGAGAACTGGGGCGCTGAAGAGGGCAGTCGTGTTCATGAACCTCGCAGACGACCCGGCGATTGAAAGAATCATCACTCCGCGTCTCGCGCTGACGACGGCGGAGTACCTCGCATACACCCTAGGCATACACGTGCTGGTTATCCTGACCGACATCACCAACTACTGCGAGGCCCTGAGACAGATCGGAGCCGCGAGGGAAGAGGTGCCGGGAAGAAGAGGCTATCCGGGGTACATGTACACAGACCTTGCGACGCTTTACGAGCGCGCGGGAAGGATAAAGGGCAAGAAAGGATCGATCACCCAGATCCCGATCCTCTCCATGCCAGGCGACGACATAACGCACCCGATCGCAGACCTCAGCGGTTACATCACAGAGGGGCAGATCGTCGCAGCGCGGGACCTGCATAGGGCGGGCATATACCCGCCGATCAATGTCGGCGCTTCTCTCTCAAGATTGATGAACGCCGGTATCGGCCCGGGCCTGACCAGGGAGGATCACAAGGCCGTGTCGGACCAGTGCTACGCCGCATATGCGGAAGGAAAGGACCTCAGGGGCCTGGTGGCCATCGTCGGCAAGGACTCTCTGTCGGAGAGGGACAGGAAGTTCCTGGACTTCGCAGACCTGTTCGAGCGGAGGTTCGTGAGGCAGGACAGGGAGGAGGACAGAGACATCGAGACGACCCTCGAGATCGCTTGGGACCTGCTCGCGACGCTGCCAGAAGGCCAGCTGACCCGCATCGACAGGAAGTACATCGAGAAGTACCACCCCGCGCATAAGAAGAGTGAATAGAGATGGTAAAGAGGGAAGTGAATCCGACCCGGTCAGAGCTGCTCGAGATAAAGAAGAAGATCAAGCTGACCGAGGCCGGGCACAAGATTCTGAAGATGAAGAGGGACGGCCTCATCCTCGAGTTCTTCAAGATACTCGAGGAAGCCAAGGGCGTGCGCCAGAAGATCGTGGAGAATTACGAGAAAGCGATGGAGAAGATCGCGATCGCGAAGGCTGTGGACGGGGCCATAACAGTGAAGTCCGCCGCGTTCGCCCTCAAAGCCCACCCGGAGATAAAGCTTCGAAGCAAGAACATCATGGGCCTCGTGGTCCCTGAGATCGAGACGACGAGCGTCAGGACCACGCTCGACAAGAGAGGCTACGGCGTCATCGGGACGAGCACCTATATCGACGAAGCGGCGGAGGCGTTCGAGGACCTCGTCGAGACGATAATCAAGGCCGCCGAGATCGAGACGACGATGAAGCGGCTTCTGGACGAGATAGAGAAGACGAAGCGCAGGGTCAACGCTCTCGAGTACAAGATCATCCCCGAGCTCAAGGAGGCCGAGGACTTCATCGAGTTCCGCCTTGAGGAGATGGAGAGGGAGAACATCTTCCGGCTGAAGCGCATCAAGCAGAAGGCGAGGGTTATCGAATGAGGCTCTTGGACCTGAACGATCCGAAGAAGAAGGCGTTCTTCATGCGGTTCTTCTGGGCCATCTCCACCTTCATGCTTCTCTTCGGGTTCTTCATCATGTTGCTTTACTGGAACGCCTGATACCCCTAGTTGAAGTTCTTCATCAGACACTTCCCGGTGCCAAGATGGACGACCGGAAGCTTTGCCGGGTCCGGGTTGAAGTTGTGCATCCTCTGGTAGCTCGTTTGCGCCTGCCAGGTCGATGCGTTTATCAGCCTCACCCCCCTGTAGTCCGATATTCCGGCCCCGTGGACGTGCCCGGTGACGAAGAAGTCCGGCACGGCGTCGATGACGAGGAAATCCTTCTTCTCAGGGGCGATCGGGGTCTTGCCGCCGTATATTGGGGCGAGATGTCTCCTGCGGAGCATCTCCCTCATTGCGTCGAGAGGATTGTTGTAGGTGAGGCCCTGAATGCCCCCTATCAGGTCGTCCATGCTCCTGCCGTGGTAGGAGAGTATCAGGCGCCCCTCTATCTCGACGTAGCAGGGGTTCCCGACGGAGAGCACCTGCGAATCGAACATGTCCGTGATATCCTTCGGGAAGGCGGGCTGCGGCTCGGCGGGTCTCACGGCGTCGTGGTTGCCCGGTTGCACGATGACCTTGATCCCGTCGGGGATGTCCTTCAGCAGTTCGCTCAGCATCTCGTATTGCTTGAAGATGTCGTCGACCAGCAGCTCTTCTTCTTGGTCCGGGTATATGCCGATCCCGTCCACGCAGTCGCCCGGCACAAGGACGTACCTCACTCCTTCATAGTATCCCTCGTTCCTGAGCCAGCTGACCATGTCGTTCCACTGTCTTTGTAGGAAGGCGTTGCTTCCGATATGTATGTCCGACACGAACGCGATCGACGAGGTCGAGTCGCTCCTCTCCATAGGGCCTCTCAGCGGGACGTCCGGCCGGATGATCTCGTCGACAACAAGCATCTCGCCTTTCCTGTTCGTCTTCCCCACGATCCCGATCACCTCGTCCGAGATCACCGGATCGCTCATCGCCGGAGAGTCCTTCAGGATCAGAGCGAGGCATCTGTCCTCTTCGTCCTCAACCTCGAGGATCCTGTGTCCGTTCTTTGTCGCTCTGACCTCGTTGACAATGGCGACAATCCTCACGTCCCTGTCGAGCTTGAGCGCCTTCGAGATCGGGACGCACCCGGCGAGTTCCCTGCGATGCACGAGCATCCTCTTTATCGTCTTGAAGCGGTCGGCGAAGTATCTGGCGAAATCGTTGATGTTCCCCTCGCAAGTGGAGTTCCCGGTGATGTCTTTAATCACCTTGATCCCGCCCGCGACCGTCCTTTCACCGGCCTCGCCGCGCCCAACCTGTTCCGGATAGGGCCCGGCCTCTTCGACGATCTGCGGCTCGGACACGGTCTCACAGACCGCCGTTGTTCCGGCGTTGTGGACGAGATCGTTCAGGGTTATGATCAATGGTTGCTGTTTGAGAGATGACAGCGCCATGTGAACGAAGGCCAGAGGGTCCTCCTTTGTCAGCACGAGTTCGGCCGCGTCCGGTTCGAGGAGGATGCCCTCCCTGGCCAACACCTCCAAAACCCTGTCTCTCATTCCGCCCCAAGATTCGGGAGTCCTATTTAAATACTTTTTCTGGTATCCGGGAGGCATGCCCTCGATCACGCTGCGCGTGAAGTGTTATCCCACTGAGGATCCGAAGAAGGTGCAGGAGGCGCTGCTCAATGTGTTCCCCGAGTGCTCCTTGGACGAGTACGAAGGAGGTTACATCGGACGCTGCTCCTCTCCGGACAGGTTCAAGGAGATCATACGGAACCTGCGGATACGGGACACGGCTAGAGGTGTGATGCTCAGGGGCAAGCGCGGCAACCGGACAAGCTTCACGATAAACAAACAGGTCGCATTCGTCGGAAAGATCAGCTTCGTTGAGGATGCGCCCCCCCTTGGCGGCATAGAGGTCGTGATCGAGGACGAGAACTTGGAGCGACTGATCGACAACATCGCTCCAAGCACTGTCGGCGGGGAAGAGATATGATCGCAGTTTCTTCACCAGTCTTCTCAATGCTGAATTTCGAGACGGCCCTCGGTTTCGTAAGCCAGAAGTTCAAGGCCTGGGAAATCGTCGGCGAAGGCCTTCACTTCCTACCGGAGATCGAGGAGAGTTTCCTCGACACCGCGCCCTCTTATGACATGGAGTTCTCGGCCCACGGGCCGCTCAGCGACGTGAACATAGGCAGCCTTAACCCGAGGCTCAGGGAGGCTGCGACGAAGGAGATAACGGATGGATTGAATTCCGCGAGCCGCATGGAGTTCGAGGTCTACACGATCCATCCCGGATTCTGGACTCCCATCGGGATGCTCGACACCGAAGCGGTCTACAAGGCCGTTCGCACGTCCCTCTCGGAGATCGACAGGGTCTCGAAGGACGTCGGGGTGAAGGTAGCGCTCGAGAACATGCCAGACATGCCGATAACGATGGGAAAGACCCCGGATGATCTCTTCTCGATGCTGGAAGGGACGGACCTCGGCATATGCTTCGACGTCGGCCATGCGCATACCGCAGGGGCCGTTGACGATTTCCTCAAGCACTCTGACAGATTCATAAATGTCCACATACACGATAACTGGGGAAAGAGAGACGAACACCTACCGATAGGGGACGGGAGCGTCGATTTCAAGAAGGTCACGGCGGGCCTCAGGGACTACGAAGGCAAGTTGGTCATCGAGGCGAGGAGCCTCATGGACGCGCAGATATCAAAGGAGAGGTTGACCAGCATGCTCGGGAACGCCTAAGATCTTCGCCCGCACCGCGTGCACTCGAAGCCCCCATCCTTGTACCTGGCCTCCGTATTGCCGCAGTACTTGCACACGAATTGGAAACCCCCGCCGCCAGTGCCCCAGCCGGGTGTGTTGTATGTAGATTGAGTCTGATGATGTCGGGGATCAACGGTTGAACCGGGGGCTTCAACCGCCACTGAATACGGCCATACCTTTCGTCCCAGGGTGAATTCTATCAGCTTCGAGGAGTAAGAGACGAAGTAGACCGCGCCTATCGCCACCCACGCGATTATGAGGATGCCGATGAGTATGGTCGAGGTCAAGCCGGGGAACACGAGGAGCGGGATCGATAGGAAGTCCCAGATGAAGTGGATCATTATTGCGGCGTAGAGCCCGAATCGGAGGAAGAGATAGCCGAAAGCGAGCCCGCCGATGAAGGTCGGAGGGATCTTGTAGGCGTCCCAGCTGAAAACGTGGGCGGTGGCGAAGATCGCGCTAGAGAGCACGAGGAAGAACGTCTCCGCTCGACCGATCTTGAACCCCCCTCCGAGGAAGTACTTCTTCCACCCCTCTCTCTTCCTTGTGATCGAATGGATCACGACGAGCGGTATCCCTATCAGCAGGAGTCGGGACACTATCTCCTCCCAGACCCCCGCCCTGGCGTATGAATAGAGTATCTTCCAGAGATCTTCATTTCCGGTCGATGGAACGGTCGGGTTCACTCCGAGCGCGCCCAGCAGGAGATAGTACAAGAAGTTGAATGACAGGGCTGCGAAGTAAAGCGTCCCCAAAACGTATAGAGGGCTATGCCCTTCGGAAAGGGGTTTGAGCGCGAGTTCTGTCAAAAAACTCCTTGCACTCTTCTTCACCAAGCATGCGAAAGAGGCCAGGATGGCGAGGACGATGAGAACGTAGTAGGCGGCAAAGTACGGGCCGCCAAGCTCGGCGATGTTCACGATCCATGGGGTGATGACGTAGAGGTAAGTGCGGTAAGAACCAATCTCGGGGAGCACCTGGGTGGGGCTCCAAATGAGTATCGCAACATACAAGAAAGTGGCGATGAGGAGCGAAAGGACCGTGTACGTCCCGATGCCACCTATGATCTCCTTGAGGACTGCCATCCCGCTCTTCCGCACTATTTTGGGCTGCGGTGCCACGGATGGTTGAAACGACTCGGCCTTCAGGGGCCTGCCGCAGTGCGGGCAGAAGTTGTCATCCCGCGACACGGACCGGCGGCACTCGGGGCAGGTCGGTCCGACGGGCAGGTTGAAGGAAGCCGGCTCCTCAGGATTCACGAGCGTTGATTCTGAGAAAAGTATTTCTACTTGCCGATTTCGAGCCTTCGGTCAACAAAGGCCGAGATGACAAAGAGTTCAGAGGCTGGGGGTCGTTCTTGCCTTCTCGTATGACCAGATTCCTGATAGTAGAAACTTTTATTATTCAACTACGCCTTCCGGAACAGGCCAATCAGGAGGCACACCTAATGGATGAAGAGACAGCTGGAAAGAAAGTCGAATTTGTGACAATAAGTGCTGAAAAGATACCCTTCGGCAGGAACAATTTCATCGAGGTCGCACGGAAGAAGGCGATCACTGACGAAGGCGAGAACGAGTTCATCTCCCTGTCAAGGGGCTATTATCTTCCTGACGGGTCTGAAAGGTTCAAGAAATCCCTGACAATCCCGGACGATCCCCAGATAAAGGCCTTCGTGGTTCAAAAGATATCTTCAATGTGAGGTTCTGAGAGAATTGGGGCGCTAGCCCCGAACTCTCCTGCCATCTTTTTTCTCAAGTAACAGCTCAAGGTATGAGCGCCTCTCGTTCCCTTCCAATCCGAGCTCGCGCATCAGCGCAAAGATCGCTTTCTTCCCGGAGTCCAGGTCCTCCCCTTCGTATTCCGCCTCGACGAATTCCCCAAGACCGGAGACGCTGTCGAGGCAGACGGTCACCCCTCGGATCGAGTACGTCGTCCTTAGCTTCTCCACCCTGCCGGACTCCTCGAATCCCAGTTTACGGAAGATCGTCAGCAGCGTATCGGTGTCCGAGACATTGACCTTCAGTTCCTCCCTGCTCTTCGTGTCCTTGTCTATCTTCGGCCCCTTGTAGGTTAGAGAGCCAGCATCCGCCTCCTTCCTGATCCGGAGCGCCTCGTCGGTGTTGCCGAAGTCGCGGATCGGATGCGACATGTAGATGTCGATCTGCTTTCGCCGACCAGTCAGCCTCGCCCCCTTCTCCACGAGGAACTTCTCGACCCGACACAGATCATCGCAAGGCGATTTGACCTCGATCTCCAGCATGTGCGCTTTATTGTCTGGGGGATAGATAAATGCAACCCATCTGCGGCACGATTGTATATGGGGAAGAGTTATAACGTTGGCGCGGAATTCTCTCTGCGAGGTGCGCTTTTGGAGCGTCCTGGTCTGATGCATGTCTATACTGGCAACGGGAAGGGCAAGACCACCGCCGCGTTCGGGCTCGCTATCCGCGCGTGGGGTCACGGCGGGCGGGCATGCATAGTGCAGTTCATGAAGTGCGGCGAGAACTACGGCGAGGTCAAGGCCGTCAAGCGCTTGCCTGGCATCGTCCTTCGTCAGTTCGGCAGAGAAGGGTTCGTGATCAAGGGCAAGCACTCGCAGGAGGACATGGAGCTGGCGAGAAAAGCCCTCGCGTTCTCGGCCGAGGCCCTCTATTCCGGGGAGTACGACCTCGTCGTGATGGACGAGGTCTGTGTGGCGCTGGACTTCGGCCTGGTCGAGATATCGGAGGTCCTTAAGGCGATAGATTCCAGGAGCCAGAGGACCGAGGTCGTCCTGACCGGCATAAATGCGCCCAAGGAAATAATCGAAAGGGCGGATCTCGTGACCGAGATGAGGATGGTGAAGCATCCCTACGAATCCGGTGTCAGTGCTCGGGAAATGATAGAATACTGATCCCGAGCCTATTGCTTTCTCTTCTTCTTCGTGCGCAGGTACATGAGAAAGCGGACCTCTTCGTTCGGCAAAAGGTCCCTCAGTGACTTGTCGTCGCCCTCCATGACGAGCCGGAGCGCCAGCGGCTGTCCCCTTGTCAGTCGATAGATCAGGTGGAAGGCGTCATCCTCCAGGTCCTCGTCCGTGAATTTCCTCGCGCTGTCCTCGTCTAACCTGCGCAGATGTATCTCGGTCACCTGCCCTTTCGTCACGTCCGACCTCTGGAAGAAGCGGTTGTAGAACGGGGTCTCCTCCCTAATGGCTACGGCCATCTTCCCCTTGCCGCCGGAGAGCGACTTCATCAAGTCGAAGAAGAGATCGACGACCTCCTCGGAGACATCGTGGTAGTTGTCAAAGCAGAGCAGCACTTCCTTCTCCCTCAGTCCCGAGAGGCCATCATTCTCGCACTCGCGCTCCCTGGCGAACTCCCTAACGCCCCCCAGTATGTCCTCGGCCGTCTTGCCCTTCTGGAGATCGTGCCAGAGCAGCGGGGCCTTCGTCTGGTCCAGTGCTATCTTCTTGAGGAAGGTCGAGGAGCCGTAGCCGTAGTTGGCGAACACGACCAGGACAATGGATTTGGACCTCAGGAACTCCGACGAGATTCTCAATTCCTCATTCCTGTCGATGAAGGCCGGGAGCTCCAAAGGCACGTTGGAGCGTATCGGTCTTCCGGGGGCGCTTATAAGGTTCAGCTCTCTCCCGACCGAGTCGAGTATCTTCAGGATGGGGATGTCGCGGCGGTCCCTGAGCATGTCCGAGACCCTCATTGACCTCCGCCCCTTGTTGTCGACGACCTCGAACGTGGACGTGGACATGTCGTCTATCAGCTCCTCGCACCTCGAAAGCCCCCTAGCTGTGAGGAAGTACACCTTCAGTCTTCTGTCCTTCCCCACGACCCTCTCCTTGTCCTCCTCTATGTATCCCTCCATCACGAGAGGCCGAAGGAGTCTGGTGATATGCGTGCGCGGTATGCCGAGGGCCGCCGATATGCCCTCCTGCGTTGCAGCTTCGGAGGAGGAATCCTGCAGTCGTTCGCGCGGGAGCTCGAAAAGGTGCAGCAAAGCCCGGTCCCTGGGAGACAGCTGGGCCATTAGGCTTCTAGTAGCCCCGCGCCGATATATAATCCTGTTCCCGAGTCATGATGGTCGGGCGTCCATCCAGAGTGGTGCGGTGAAGAGTGGAATCAGAAAAGATACTAGATGCGGATTCTGGTAATTACCGCATAATACTTATATAGCTACTGTCAACATAATAAAAGCACAAGAATCAGCGAATACTCTCGCTCCCTATTCCGATGTGATGGGGGTTTACAGGATGAAGATAAAGAAAAGGGGTCCTTCGCGACGGTGGGGTAAGCACGGCGTGTCTGAGATAATCGGCAACCTGCTCATACTAGGGATCACGGTCACACTTTTCTCGAGCGTGCTCTGGTACGTTGTCTCGATGCCTCCTCCGAAACAGGAGGTCTATACCGATTTCTCAGCGACGACCGAGATTCAACCCAGTGGTAAGTGTTGGATCAACGTGACCAATCAAGGCGGACAAGTGCTCGACGACTTCAAAACCAGGATTTACGTTTTCGTGGACGAGGCCCCTATAGCTCTTAACTTCTCTGATAGCGCTGTCGATATCGGTCCGACTTGGGTCACCGGCGAGACGTGGGTGTATGACAAGCTCACCGGAGTGACGACGTCGACAAAGCTCAGCATCTCAATCATAGACTATGTGGCCAATTCGATGGTCTGGTCTTCCGTGCTCCTTGGGGAGAAGGGTGATTTCCCGCCGATAATCGGAGAGAGAGGTATTGCACCCTCTCCATCTTACGACGGCGATCTGATCCGGTTCTATGCATCAGTGATGGACCCGGATGGCAATCTGAGAACAAATAGCGTATTCGTCAATGCGATATCTGTTGGCATATCCTCGCCTATTCAGCTGACAGATACGAACAACGACGGCATCTTTGTGTCCACTGAATATACTGCTCGTGATAACTGGAATGGCAAGATAGTACTCGTGAATGCTACAGACAAAACCAATAGGGAATCCACCGCAAGAATGACTCTCAATATCCAGCGCTGGCCGGGAGGAGGCGGTGGCGGTGGAGGACTTGGTTCGCCTCCAGGTAACTTGAACTACAGCGGGTTGCAGGGGTTCAATATTTTCGAATGGACGGATTGGGATATCAGGAATTATTCTGCTGACCCAAGGACCCATTTTACACATGATCAAAATGCCGTAGTTGTCGTTGCAAGCAAGTATCTAGTAAACCTCAACAACTCGAACATAATATTGGTTATGAATCCAACCAGTAAGTCAGTATTCTCCGCCGTTTCATCGCCGGTGAATCAGTTTGTGCGTTACGACTTCAGCTCTGGCTACTATGTTTATAATTGCACTATCAAGCTAAATCTGATTCCTGATAATGCGATGTATCTGCTCGAAGCGCAGTTGAGAGACTCTTGGATTCCAAACAATATTTTCTTTATGGACCAGATAATCTCAGTTGGTTCGCTGTCCCTCGTACCGCAGTTTCTGACATTTAAGGACAGTGCATACACCGTTCAAAGCTCGGAATTCAACACAATAGATAAAATATATGTCGAGATTCGAGACATTTATGGTGGGCCTTGGAATCCGAATAGCGGTGATGTGGAGATTCGAGACTTTTTCTGGAATCCCCAGATAAAAAGAGCCCCCCCATATGTCGCTGGAGCCACATCTGATACTAATTATAATGGCCCGGTGAGCAATCTATGGCAACTAGTTTCACCAGCTACCACATATCGTTTCGTGATCAGTCTTTACAATGCATCAACTGGTGCCCCTTGGATCCCCGGCCAGAACTCCTACGTACTAAGGTATGACATGTTCAAGGCCGGGACTGAGACCTATTTCCTATCAAGAGTCATAAAGATCACAGCACCGATCTACAAGGCGGATGTAGTCGTTGGAGGGACGGCATCGGGGAACGGCCGCTTCGCGACCTACGCAGGCTTGTTCTTCTACAAGAATGACAATCAGTGGTCTCCTCCTGATGTACTCGAGACATCTGGAGACAAGCAAGTCTATACCCCAAATATCGTTCTTGTTAGAATGGGCGATATCGATGGTGATCTAAAGAACGACTTCGTCGCCGTAAGGGGTACAAGCAAATTCGGAGGTGCTCCATATGTTTTGTCGGCATATTTCAATCATGGCAGTTGGGTGAGGCTTGATGTTGCCGTTTTGCCAGCCCTGCCGACCCAGCTCGCACTCGGTAATGTAGACCTAGATAATGACTTGGATATCGTTGTAGGGTATTCAGGTTCAGTAACGCAGAGCGGAATCGGAACCAATATGCAGAACCCGATCATACTATACCGCAATGATGGGCTCTGGACCCCCTCATTGATTGGACAAGCTCCGAGTGCAGTTCGCATGCTCAAGATGGCAGATATGGATCCGCCGGGAACACCTGGCAATGACCCGTTAAGATCATGGGATGTCGTTGTAGGAACGATTACCGGCATCGTCACGATATATAAGAATACACTGGGAACGGGGTCAGCTTGGACTCCGACTAGTATATCTGGTACGACTGCGGATGTCTACGACTGGGCAATGAATGACATTAACTTATACGGTAGCATCGCCAGTGGCACATATATTCAGACAGAGAATCCCTATCAGGACGATGGCATTTACGAGCAGCTTACGGAAGAATGGATACTACAAAAGGCGAATTCGTGGCCTACCCTGAAAGGGCCTTTGGATAATGTTACCGATGAAGTTCTGGATCTCAAAGGAGGAGCTAGTACACCATACACTGTCCTACCTGGCCACATCGCGAATGTCAATAAATGGGACTCTTCGGGTTTAACGGACACCTACAGCCCCGTATCGGTCATCTTTAAAGCACGATTCAGGACCACTATACCTGGCACCTACACAACCAATGACAAGATAGCTTGGTGGAACCCATCTGGAGGTACCTGGAACGATATGTTTGCCATAAATGACACCGGAGGAAATTATGTTGAGAAAGAATGGAATCTTACATCTTCCTTCCCAACGACTACGACGCAATTAGCCAACTTGAATGTGAGATTCCAAAATAATAACTCAGGGGTTAGTGTAGATTTCGACTTCTGGTCGATCAATGTCACTTATATCACAGGTGACAGGTTAGATCACCGCTGGCAATTCGACCTGCGGGCATCCATAAATGCTGGGACCCCACATGTCTTTGGCTTATATGCTCAGATGTCTACTTCAGTTGATGGTGATAACTTTAGGTTCTCGTATTCTACGAACAACATCACATTTACAAACTTGACACTCTCGCCCACCTCAGATGTGAGAAGTACCGTAACACCTATGGTTCGTTACACTGCCAACATTCCAGGCACTGTGTCCGGCACCATATACATGAGAGTGGTCGATGTGAAGACACTCTCCGCACCCCCTGCCATGAACTACATCAGAATTGGGCAGATGAGCGTCAAGACCAGCGCCGCAGTTGCATCCATAGGCACGAACGTACTAGGACTCGATGTCAAAGATATGAATGGGGACGGAGCCAATGACATAGTCGTTGTTGAAACAAGCTCAACAAGTCCCAATCCGGGAAAGGTATGGTACGCATTGAATATTCCTGCAGGAATCCTTACAAACTTCAAATTGGTACCAGGCTCTTATGACTATAAGGCAGCGACAAGTGTGTCGATAGGCAGATTCTTCGGTTCGAACATAAAAACGGATCTCGACATAGTGGTGGCAACGTCGACCACAATGTACCTTATATGTAACAATGGAGGAGGGTCCTTGGTGGTTGATTCCCAAACATTTGTCCCAGTTGGGGGAATAAAGAAGGCCTTGGCCGGAGACGTTGATGGAAATGGATGGAGCGATATCGTCGTCGTCACCTCAACTAATGATATACTGCTTTATTCTTACTACGGCCTAGGTGGATGGCAGATAGCTCCGATCGACAACCTTGGTGATACTTGTACAATAAATGATGCCGATGCTGGAACATTACAGGTGTAGTTGAGAACCGTATCCAACCCTCAAACCTCTATGTAGAAGAGGGCCCCGCGCCCTCCTCTTATTCCTTCTCTTTCCTTATGATGATTCCTGTTTTTCTCGATCGAATCGGTCGAAGCAGGCGGTGGACAAACCTCTATTCGCGGTCCAGGCCGCACTACGGCCACCTTCGTCCCTTGTCAGGGGCCTGCCCCAATCCTTTTCACGCGGTCCGAGCCGCAGGTTTGATCGCGGGGTTGAG
>Ga0315282_10001581_pt1 | contig 42676 bp, 25 predicted proteins | sample YL17G07_20_MG_FD_203693 | JGI IMG/M metagenome (GOLD analysis project Ga0315282, IMG submission 203693) | Sediment microbial communities from Yellowstone Lake, YNP, Wyoming, USA - YL17G07_20 | ecosystem: Environmental > Aquatic > Freshwater > Lake > Sediment | place: USA: Wyoming | collected... | reverse complement strand
ACCTACTGGCAGATTCGCAGAACAGGCTGACCTGCCAGAATCGCTGGTCAGACACAGATTGTCGTTCAATCAAAAGAACCTTCAGTGCCTGTCGACGCCCGCCTGGGCGCCCGAGAGTATTTCCCGCGCAGCCTCCATGCGCATCTGTTCCCAGTCCGCAGCGTTGTGCGACCAATCGCCCTCGCCGGGGGCTATGTCCTTCGTCCATGGCAGGGCTGGATCGATCGCAAATGCGGGTTTATCCCCGAGTTGCGAGCTCGCCCTTAACGCGCTTCGTATGACTTTCGAGAGAATCCCCCTGCCCCTTGCATCGGCAATCCGGCCGCGTTCCTTGAGAATCCATAGATATTCGAAGTCCTGGGCGCCGCGCCGCATGGTCTTGAGGCGCATGGACGGGACGGGGCCGTCGACGGGTTTCAAGCCGACATCCGTAAGTTCAGCGCCGGCATAGACATACGTACCGTTGCCGAAGCGCTCGCCGCCGTTCTGGCCGGCGGGGTCGATATAGGGCGACGGCAGGGGCCCCCACTGCTTTCTCCAGTTATTGGGGTGCGGCCAGTTATTGGCGCACCAGAGGAAGGTGCCGTCAACGCCGTACTTGAACGCAGCGGCGTCCCACGTGCGCATGGCAACGCCGCCGGTATTCACCGTCATGTGGCCAATCTGGGGCTCATGCCAGTGGTAAAACCAGGACATCTCGCCGGCCGCGATGCGCGGTGCCATCTCGCAGGGATCATAGAACTCGGCGTTCGGCGCCCATATGTCCACGCTGCCGACGAGTTGAGGCTTCACTCCATAGTGGCCGGTATTCATGTAGAGGAAAAGTCCTCCACCCTCTTCGTGGAATATCCGCGCCGCCCATTGGATCGTCTCCCAGTCGCTCGATTCGTCGAGGACGCCCACGATTATGGGCGTTGTCCAGCCCCTTTCCTTCCAGTGCGCTGCGACGGCATGGGCGAGTGTTCTCAGGACGTTTTCCTCATAGGGGCCGCGCTTGCGGTAGTCGAGATAGGGGCCTGAGAGATCCGGGTTATTGGGCCATATGGGGCTGAACTGGAAGAACCACATGGACGCCCGTGCGCCTTTCGTCGGACCATCCTCCACAAAAGAGCCGTCGAGCCGCGCACCGGCATACTTGTCATACTCGGTCCAGTCAATGGACTTGACCTTGCCGTCGGCGGCGAACTCTATCGGCGGCCAGAGCCGGGTGAGGCAGTTCTGCATGCGGTGCTGGAGAAGGAGTTCGTCGTAGCGCTTCATCTTCTCCCAGCCGCTTGCGCCGAAACCCCACTTGGCCTTTTCATGGTATTCGAATTGCCACCTGTAGAGCTCCGTGTTGTTGAATATGTGCGACTCGGAGGGAATTGGGAAATCCCATACCGTGAGATCCGTCTTGAGAGGCACTTCCCTGCCGCCGAGGGAGACGATGAGTGTACCGTTGTAGCTGCCGGCCGCGGCGTCGGGAGGAATCCAGCAATCGACCCAGACGAGAGTATTGCGGTCGGGCGTTACCTTGAATGGCGCGGCAACGGGTGCAGCCGCAGTCGGTGACGCGTAGGGGTCATAGAGGGGCACAAGCGGGTCGGGGTATTCCAGACCGATAGGAAGCTCGCCGGGCGCCTTGATGCCGCGGGTGACTTTGACGTAGTGCTCAAGGAAAGCCGTAAGGTTCTTTGCGGGGATGGTGGAGGGGCCTTTGAGGTCCGAGAACCACACATCGCAGCCGGAGAGCTCATCGCTGCTCTGGATGGCTATCTGGAAGGCGACGACCTCGTTCTTCGCGGCGTAGAGTTTGATGGTGCGGCTGCCGGCGTCCCAGATGTAGGGGCACGACGGGATTGGCGCGGTGGATTCGATCTTTTCGCAGTCGCCGATGACACTGATGACAGCCGCATCGGCGCTGGACACCGTCACGCCCACTACCACAGCTACAAATAACAACAGAATCCTTGCTCTCCCCATGATGCGGGCTCCCTTCGTTATGCTGCGATCGTCAAGTGCTGAGAATCTTCAACTGAGGAAGCCAGACCCCGTCAAGGCAGCCCAAATGCCAGGGAGGGTCTCGCCGGGAGAGAATCTTAACAACTCGCATGCGTGGATGCTACGGGGAATGCGAGGAAAGACGCACAAGAGTGCAGTGGGAGGCCCCGCGGGCAATGATTAAGACAGGCGAGATTGGCATCCCGGCCAGGGCGGGCAGGGGCGCCACCCCTACAAAAAATGGACGACTATGCGCACGATTTCGGGGCTCGTGCCGATGCGCGCCGGGGGACCCCAGGTGCCTGCGCCACTTGTGACGTAAGCCTGCATGGCGCCGACGCGGGCGTAACCGTAGTTAACGTCGTAGACTGCTTTGGTGGCGAGGCTCCAGGGCCATATCTGGCCGCGATGGGTATGGCCGCAGAGCTCGAGATCCGCGCCCATGGAGGCCCCCTCGTCGAGGCCGCGCGGCTGGTGGTCAAGGAGGATCACGGGTTTGGTTGTGTCGACCTGCGCCATAAGCTCCGCAAGAGGCTTGCGCGGCCCGCCGTTGAAGGAGCTTCGCGAACGGTCTTCGCGGCCGACGATATAGATGTCGTCGCGGATCTTGAGGACTTCGTCCCGCAGGAGCCGGATATTGTGGTCGGTCAGGTATTTGGCCGCGAGGTCTATGCCGCCGATGTACTCGTGGTTGCCGGTGACCGCGATAACGCCCAGCGGCGCATGCAGGCCCCTCAGGGTGTTGCCGATATCGGCCATCAGAATCGGCCCCAGGTCTTCATCGACAACGTCGCCGTCGAGGATTATGAGGTCCGGGTTGAGCGAGTTCAGCTTCGCGACGATACTCTCTACGCGCGACTTTCCTATGATTGTGCCGAGGTGTATGTCGGCGGCCATGGCGATGTTGAGCGTCTTCGAGCCCGACACCTTCTTGGGGATTTCGATATCAACGGTGCGAACGCGGATGATGCGCGAATTGACGTGGCCGCCCGCAAGAAGAAGCGCAACAGCGGAAACCGCAACCACAAGGGTCGCGGTCGCCGCGCGAGAGGGGTTGGCCGTCAAGGCGTTCGGGAAGAACGGCAGAAGATAGTTGGCGATCCTCAGGATATCGATGAGGACGCAAATGAGAAAGAAATAGAGCATCGCTCCGACCCAGAACGAGCCGGTCCACACGAGGACTTCGCTGAAATCGGAGAACCATTCACGCTCGACCAACCTGCCCGCGATGAAGGACAGGAAGAGAAACACGAACACGGCCGTGTAGGCGATGCGCCACCCGGCGCTCGAGGGAACGCCCTGCCATCCGTGAATGAAGATATATGCGTTTATGGCGGCGTAGATCGACAGGGCGATTGTCAGAAAGTTGACAAGCTGCCATCTCATTGACGACCCATCCATCGCCCGGAGGCGAGTCCGGACGGCTACGTATTGCCTGATTTCCTCATCGCCCTGCGGCGGTCGATATCAGTCAGGAGGCGCTTGCGCATGCGGATGCTTTTCGGAGTTATCTCAACGAGCTCGTCGTCCTGGATGTATTCGAGCGAAGCCTCCAGGCCCATGTCGCGCGCGGGGCGAACCCTGGCGGCGTCGTCCTTGCTTGAGGCGCGCATGTTCGACATCTGCTTGGCCTTCACAACATTGACCGTGATGTCTTTCTCCATGCAATGCTCGCCGACGATCTGCCCCTCGTAGACCTGATCGCCCGGTTTCACGAAGAAGAAACCCCTGTCGTAGAGCGCGTCGAGGGCGTAGGCTGTTACGGTCCCGGTGTGGCTGGCCATCATGACGCCGGCAAGCCGCTGAGGGATGTCTCCGCGCATCGGCGCGTACTCCTCGAAGGTGTGGTGCATTATCACGCGTCCCTGGGTCGCGTTCATCATCCGCGATGCGAGGCCGATAAGCCCGCGCGCGGGAACGCGGAATTCCATGTAGACAAACCCCGTGGTGCCGGACCTGGACTCCATCTTCACGAGCTCCGACCGGCGGTCGCCCAGAAGGCTCATCACCGCGCTCTGGCACTCCACCGGGCACGAGATGACGAGAAGCTCTATCGGCTCGCGCAGCTTGCCGTCCACTTCCTTGAAGATCACCTTGGGCTTGCCGGCGCAGAGCTCGTACCCCTCGCGCCGCATGTTCTCAAGGAGTATCCCGAGGTGCATGAGGCCGCGGCCCGAGACATTGAACTCTTCCGACGTGTCGCCCGGCGACACGCGAAGCGCCACGTTGGAGCGCAGCTCGCGCTCCAGGCGCTCCTTGATCTGGCGGCTCGTGACGTAGGTGCCGTCGCGCCCGGCAAAGGGGCCGTCGTTGATGCGGAAGGTCATATGAAGCGTCGGCTCGTCGACGGCGATTGAAGGAAGCTGTATCGGCTCTTCGGCATCGGTGATCGTATCGCCGATGTCGACGGGATCGAGCCCCATGACCGCGCAAATGTCGCCCGCGGTGACGTTATCGACTTCTTGGCGCCCGAGCCCCTCGAAGGTCATCAGCTTCATCACCTTCTGGAACGTCTCGTGCCCCTCGCGGTCTATCACCGCTACGCGCTCGTTCTGGCTGATGTTGCCGGCGACTATCTTGCCGATGGCAATCCTGCCGACGTAATCCGAGTAGTCAAGCGTGGTGACGAGCATCTGCAGCGGATCGTTCAGCCGAACGGTCGGCGGAGGAACGTACTTGATAATGGCGTCAAAGACCGGCTCGAGATTGTTCGACTCTATGTCGAGGTTCTCCGTCGCCCACCCCTCCTTGGCCGATGCGAATATGATCGGGAAGTCGAGCGCGTAATCGTCGGCGCCGAGCTCCACGAGGAGATCGAAAACTTCGTTGACCACGTCGTGGGGACGCGAGTCGGGGCGGTCGACCTTGTTGATTACGACGATGGGCTTGAGGTTGTAACCGAGGGCCTTCTGAAGCACGAACCGGGTTTGCGGCATCGGCCCCTCGAACGCGTCCACCAGAAGCAGCACGCCGTCGGCCATCTTGAGCACCCGCTCGACCTCGCCGCCGAAATCCGCGTGGCCGGGGGTGTCGATGATGTTGATTTTGTACCTGTCGGCGGTATCCTCGGAGCGGCCCGTCGGGTGCTCAGCGGTGCTCCCCTCCCCCATGTATCTGTCGCGCTCCTCGGCGACTCTCTCGTCCGAACCCGGGGAGCGCTCGCCTACGAGCTCATGGCGCCCGTCGGTACGGTGCTTTCCGATACTGTGGACGTGGTCCACGGCGATGGGTACCGTCTGTACGGCGGCCTTAATAGGGGCGCGAGGGGTGTAGTAAACGGCGCAGTTCTTGGCCAGAATCGTTATGCCGCGCTCGCGCTCCAGGGGATTCGAGTCCATGATGAGCCCGAGCCGCCCGCCGACAAGCTGGTCGAGCTCCTCGTTTCTGAACATCCCCGACTGATAGAGCATCTTGTCCACGAGCGTGGTCTTGCCGTGGTCTACATGCGCGATAATCGCGACGTTTCTGATATGTTCGATCTGCATTTGAGTAACCCGCACCCTTTTCAAAGACGTACGCCAAGCACGAAGCGGAGGCGCTGGAAAACATGTAATTATACCCAAAGTAAGGCGTCCATACAAGTGCGTCGGGGTTGGGAAAATCGTGCTTTGCCATACGGCGACTGGTCGATAAACCCCTGCCGGAGGGGGACTTTGGCCGGCTGTTCGGGACCGAAGGAAGATCGGCGTCTTGAGATGGAGGAAGGTGATGGCGGACTTCAGGATCGAGGAGCTCGAAGAGCGTATTGCCCCCACGGCGGTGGTGATCGCGACGGGGCACGAATACAGGATCGAGGAGCCGGACGGGGACCATATCAGCATAATACTCATCGGGGGTGCGGTGGACTCGACGGCAACCGTGACGGATGCGACTGACGGCAATTTCGCGAACAAGGGGACGATAGGCTCGATCACGCTCGCCGGGGCGGACAGGACAACACAACTCATCGTCGTCGACGACGGCGTCAACGACGACGGCGGCAACGCCGCATTCACCATAGGGAGCATCTCTGCGCCGGGACAGAGCATCGGGTTTATCGGGCTCGGGAGGGACACGTACGGCACCGGACAGGGCGTGGCGGTATTGGCACAGGACTTCCTTCTGGACGTCGGGGGTTCGCTGGACACGTTTGTCATGAACGGAGCGTTCGTCGCGGATTTGGGGCATCACATCGCGGTTGGCGGCGATATCGGCTATGTGAACATCACCTTCGGGATCCGCCTGGGCTCGCATGTCGAGGTGCCGATTGAGGCCGGGACGAGCGGCGCGGGGAATATCGGTTTCGTCGAGTGCGGAGGCGTCTACGGCCCGGGCAACATGCCCATACCCTCGGTGGACCTCATGAGCGGCCCGGCAAAGATTTTTGACGACGCCGGCACGGGGTCTTCGGGATGGGTTACACTTGGCCTGGCAGCCGGAAGCGGTGCGACCTACGCATACGCCACGGTGCTGCCGGTCGCCGGCGGCGGACACGTGATAACGAGTATCTGGACCGACGCTCATAGCGGAACGCTGTCAATCGCTTCTGGCGGCACGGGTGCCGACATCGGCCAGATCTATATGCAAGGCGGCGGAGACCAGTCAGTGATAGTCACCGGCAAGGGCCCTGTAGACGTGCTGGGGGTGACGGCGACCGACAACCTCAAGCTCTTCTCAAACAAGACCGTCGGCGGAGACCTCATCTACGCGCACGCGGACGGCGCCATAACGGCGATAATGCTGGGCAAGCTGGGCAACCTTGGAGAGGCGTTCGGAGGCACAGGCAATGCCGCGCCGAAGTTCACGTTTACTGGCGTGGACGTCGGCAGTGGCTACGCTATTGAGGCCGGCGGTGCAATCGGCAGGATAGCCGCGGGCGGCATCGCCCATACGAGCGTGCACGCGGAGACGATTTTCTCCATCACGGCCCTCAGGATTCAGGATACGAACATCTACTCGACGGGGCACATCGGCACGGTCAGCGCGGGCGCGATAGCGACTGCCGCCATCACGTCGACGACCGGCGGCCTCGACGCGGTGAAGGTCGGCACCGGCGGGATGAACGGCGCAAGTATCATGTCGTTCGGCGGGATTACATCGGTTGTATCCAAGGGAGCCGTTGTGAACAGCGTGATCAGCGCAACTTACAGCGCGCCCGGCGACTCGCCGTCAGGAGGGGCCGTGGGCACGGTGACGGCGCCATCGATGGTCAACTCATATGTATCCGCATACACCGGCGTCGGCAGCCTGACGGTGAAAGGCCTCATGGCCACGTCTGGAATACTATGTAGGTTCTACGACCCAAACGCCCACACATACGTGGGCGGCAGTATAGGAACAGTGAGCGCGGGCACGATAGAGTACGGCAGCAGCGTCTACGCGCATGGGGACATTACCGCGATAAAGGTCGGCGCGGGCGGTTTTGGAGCGGAAAGCAGCATCAAGAGCGACGCCGGCATTGGGAGCGTGTCGATCAAGGGTAACTTCTCCGGCGGTCTCATACAGGCGAATGCGGCACTCGGCAACGTAACGATAGGCGGCCACGCCGTGATGGCATCAATGCACGCGGCTGGCGGCGTTGGCAACGTGACCGTCAAGGGCGCAATCGTGGAAAGCGACATCTCCACAAATGTGGACCAGCTCTCGAATCCGCAGGGGGTCGCGATCGGCAACGTCAGCGCGGCGGAGATGCTCGGCCTGAATGTCTCGACCGACGGCGGCATCGGCAACATAACGTCCAAAGGAATGATATCCGAAAGCGACTTTACGGCGGCGACGAGAGATGGTCTGCAGGATGACAATCCCGTCGGCGGCGGAAACATCGGCGTCGTCAAGGCAACGGGTCTTGTCGGTGCGAATTTTCGGGCGTTCGGCAATATTTCCGCCATGAAAATCGGGACGGATGGGATGAGCTCAGATAGCCACATCAAGACCTGGGACGGCGACTTCGCGGGCATGAAGAGCGCGGGGTTCATCTACGGAGCAATCGACGTCGCCGGCAGGCTGATGGGGAGCATCCTGACCCCCGGCACCGACGCATGGAACTATGGCGGCGGGTACTTCTTCACCGATAACAGCGCGCTTCTCACCGGCGGACGGCTGACGGTCGGCGGGTCACTGAGCGCAGGCGTCAAAGTGTCATAAATATCGGTAAGGCGTACGAGCGCGACCACAAGGGGCGGGATCTTCCCCGCCCCTTTCATTTTGGACCCTCCCGCCGTCGCGGCGGCACAAGGCCGCGGGAAGAACATCCTCCCATGCCATCCGGCAGCGTATAGCGCGGCAATTGCCGCAACTTACCGAATCGTCCGGCTGTTTGCATTCATAACCGCGCATTCTGTCCGCGAAGTGAATTCGTCGCCGATGCTCTCCCCATGGAAAGGAGTTCTCATGGAAACGCTGAGACTCGAACAACTCGAAGACCGAATCGCGCCGGCCGGCAACATCGCTGTGGTCGTAACACACGGCGATCTCATCATAACCGGCGGTTGGGGGCAGGACAGCTTCGTGGTCAGTCAGCCGGATCCGCTTGTGCAGGATTTCGTCATTGAGTCGGAGTCCGCGACGGTAAACCACCAGAGCACACCTCAGACCGTGCACGGGGTCACGGGAAGCGTCCTTGTCGCGCTCCATGGCGGCGCGGATACGACTGAGTTTGTCGCCCTTCATGTAGTCGGAGACGTGAGGGTTGCCGGCGGCGCCGGCGACGATGAGGTCCTTTTCGAGCGATGCAGCATAGATGGAAGCGTGAGCGTCAACTATGGCGCCGGCGCAGCCAAGGGGAGTTTCCTTGACGGAGTCATCCGCGGCGACGTAACGGTAAGGGGTGGTTCACAGGATGCTCTTCTCTTGCGCTCGGTGACGGTTGACGGCGCGCTTGACGTGCGGCTCGGTCCGGGCGAGAGCTGCGCGTATCTTCAGAGCGTCACTGTCGCCTCGGCGGTGATCGCCGGAGGCGCCGGCGATGAGACGATTACGGTTGGGGGAAGCCACTTCCTCGGCGGCCTGTCGATAAGCGGCGGAAGAAATGAACTTGAGACAAATATCTCTGACACGCGCGTCGACGGCGCGTTCACCCTCACAAACGGGCCCGGGCACAGCCACCTCGAAATCGGTCTATCCGCTATAGCCGGGGCCGTGAATGTGACTACCGGCAACGGCTGGGCCGAGAACTGGGTGATCTGGAGCACGCTTGGCATAGACGAAGCGCATGGCACGATAAGCAACGTCGCGTTCAGGGGCACCGGCGGGCGCGCTCTGGGTCCCGACCTCGCGCTCGACACCGAGATACAGGATTCCTCCATAGGAGGAGATCTCTCCGTCCGCTACGGCGGAGGCGCCGCGGACAAGGTATTTCTCGCAGGCGCTGATGTCGGAGGCAGCATGACCGCGGTGGCGGCGGGCCCGACGGACCTCTTCCTCTTTAACTCGAACATACACGGCGACACGAGCGCTGCAACAGGCAGGGGCGCCGATCACCTGGAGTTGAGCGGGGTGCACCTCTTCGGCGCGCTCTCGGTGAACACCGGCGGCGGCAACGATACTGTGTCAGTTGGATCGAGTGAATATGTCCCCGGCGAAGCGAGCAGCTTCAACGGGCCGGTTACTGTCAAGCTCGGCGGCGGTAACGACACCCTCCTGGCCGGCTTGAGGAACGCCGGCTTCGCCATAACCTATGGCGCTGCAGTGACATTTGACGGCGGCGCGGGCAACGACACGATCGACATCGTGGGCAATAACAATGCGTTCACGGTAGAGCCGCTGAAGCCGCGATTTGAGACTGTTGAATGAACGCGCGAAACGGCGGCGCACTACGCGCTGCTGGCGGGCGTCGCCGGCAGCGAGAGTCGAAAAAAGCATCTCCCCCAAGCTCCCGATTGCATATAATGTGGCGGTCGGCACAACGTGCCTGAAACTTCCGCCGGCCCGCATCCACGAGTGCGCACCCCGTCTGTGAAGGCCGCCGGGACTGTCGATTTCATTCGGGGAAGGTAGCAGCGCTTATGGAAACGCTGAGACTTGAACAGCTCGAAGACCGGATTGCGCCGGACGGCAACATCACGGCAGTCGTAACACACGGCAATCTCATAATCACCGGCGATGCGGACGCGAATAACTTCTACATCAGCCAGCCGGACCCTCTTGTGCAGGATTTCGTGATCGATTCCATGAACACCGCCATCAACCACCAGAGTGCCCCTCAGATCATGCACGGCGTCACCGGCAGCCTTATTATCGTGCTTAACGACGGCGTTGACCTGGCGGACATCAGAGGCGTGCACGTGAACGGCAACGTCGTACTCGCCGGCGGCGACGGTAACGACTACCTGTTCCTCAGGGACTCCACCGTCGCCGGGTCGGTGACGTACTCCGGGGGCGCCGGCAATGAAGACATCCTGCTCTTGGGGTGCACCACAGGCAAAGTCACTGTTGACTATGGCTCCGGGACAGTAATAGGCAGCTTCATTGAGAGCACCGTACATGGCGACATGAAGATCAAGGGAGGATCCTCTGGAAGGGATTTGCTGCGCTCGATGACAATCGACGCCGCGCTGGACGTTCGCCTCGGAAACGCCGATACCCGCCTCGACATCGAGCATGTGACGGCCACGTTGGCTTCGATCAAGGGCGGCGCGGGCGACGATGCGGTCTCCATATCGGACAGCCATTTCGCCGGCAAGCTGTCGATCAACGGCGGCAGCCACGATCTTGACACGCATATCGTTTCTACGCATGTGGACGCGGCGTTTTCGCTCAAGAACGGAGCGGGCGACAGCACTTTCCTGGTTGAGTCGTCCTCGGTATTCGCGGGCGCGGTGACTGTGACAACAGGGGCCGGCAAGGCGAGCAACAAAGTGACATGGAGCACGCTGGGAATTGACGAGGCCAACGATACGGTGAGCAACGTGACGTTCAAGTGCGCGGGAGGCCGGGCATCGGCAATCGATGTCCAGCCGGGAACTGCGCCGCTTGATACCGAGTTGCTGAACTGCTCAGTGGGCGGAAGCTTGACCGTGCGTCACGGCATCACTACCTTCGACTGGGTCGTTCTTGACGGTGTGGACGTCGGAGGGGATTTTGCCGCCACTGGCAAGGGTTCCACTCTAATCTTCGTTGATGACACGAGCGTGCACGGCAATACAAAGGCAACGACCGGCGCTGGATACGATCAGTTGGAGTTCGACGGCGTGCACCTCTATGGCTCGCTATTGGTGAACACCGGCGGGAATGCCGACGCGGTGAAGCTGGGCACGGGCAGCTGGGCCACGGGCCATCCGAGTTTCTTCGACGGCGCCGTATCAATCAACCTCGGCAGCGGAGACGACACGCTCACTGCCGGCCTCAAGAGCGCGCCGTTCCAGATAACCTACGGCGCGGCGGTGAAGTTCGACGGCGGCTCGGGCAGCGACACGATCGACATAACCGGGAATAACAACACGTTTGCGGTCGATCCGCTGAAGCCGGGATTTGAGACAATTCGGTAGAAGCGCGAAACCACTGTCACAACCGCAGGGGCGATCCGCCGACGGCGGACGTCGCCCGCGACCGAAATCGTGTGGCACTGGTGGCTTGCCCACCAGTGATAGCCGTCTTGATCCGCCACCGGCGGATCACCTTGCGATTACGGTCCCACGAAGGTCAACAACAACCGAGAGCACGCTCAATGCTTGCTCAGGAAGAAGTCCATATCCCTCTTCCTCTCGCTCGGCGCCGATGCGTGCGATATTGCATACCGGATTATATTAGTGCCCATCTGTATGGCCGCCGCGTAGGCCGTGCCGCCATTGACGCTCTGTGTGTACCAGCGGCCTTCGATATCCGTCCAGCCGCAGTGCAGGTCCGTCGAACTCAGGAAGACGGCGAGACGATCTCCGATGAAAACTCCTTCGGCGTCCTGCCAGACCCTCGCGATCTGGGGAAGCCCGGTCCCCGAGAAATCAAATACGTTCGTGAAGACCTCGTGATCGTGCGGGATGATTACGACGGCCTTCTTCCCGAAGAGATCCGAGAGAATCGCGCGGGCGCGTTTGAAGAAGACGTCGCTGTCGTCGAGCAGGCAATCGTCGATGAGAATCATCCCGCCGTCGGTCAGATATTGGTAGAGCGCGTGGCGCTCCGTGCGGTCCAGATCGAAGCGCCCCTCCCCCGTCATGAAAAGAAGAGGGTACTTCTTGAGCTCCTCCGCGTTGCTCAGATACACTACCGCGTCGAAGTCGTCTTCGTCGCCGTAGTAGGGATCGTAACTCGTAACGCCCTGGACCAGTTTGACCCGGAGGTTGAGCGTCGCGCCCGCCTCGCGAAGAAGGTTCTTGTCGCCGCCGGGGGTTACGTTCCATGTGTCAATAGCGCCTTCATCGCACGCGAACTTGACGCGCGGCAGTATGAAATCGTACTGCTGGATTGGGGCCGCTTTGGCGCCGCGCGGCTTGCGCGCGGCGGTCGCCGCGAAGGCGCTCGCGGGCAGCATGCCTGACGCCGCGGCAAGCGCAGCAGAGGCAATAACGCTTCGTCGAGTAAGCTTCCCCATTCCGGACATCCGGCGCCTCCTCAGCCCTTAAGCGCATCAAAGAAGGTCCGCGCCCCTTCCCTATTATGACGCCCTTGTTTCCGAAACTGTTTATCTTTTTTGCGGAAATCCAGCGGATAATCGTTGAAGGATCGACTATCGCTGTACAATAGCTTCAAACGGCGGGTGGGCGCGCGGCAAGTGCATCGGGAGATCTCTATGAGGGCGAGCGATGCGTTCCAAGTGAAGCCGGGCTCGAAAATCAGGCTGCGTCAATTCGATCCGGCGGCAACGCAGGGGGCCAAAGGCAGGAAAGAGGGGCTGGTCAAGACCGCGAAGTATTGCGCGAAGCTTGGCGAACTGCAGTACCTGCTTTTCGCCGAGAAGAAGCACGCGCTCCTCGTGGTGCTCCAGGGGCTCGACGCAAGCGGCAAGGACGGCGCCGTGCGGCACGTGATGAGCGGCGTCAATCCGCAAAGCTGCCTCGTGACGTCTTTCAAGACGCCGACTCAGGAGGAGCTCGATCACGACTTCCTGTGGAGGATTCACAAGGCAGTGCCCGCGAGGGGCGTGATCGGAATATTCAACCGCTCGCACTACGAGGACGTGCTTATAGTGAGGGTCCACAACCTCGTTCCGAAATCCGTCTGGTCTCGCCGCTACGACCAGATAAACGAGTTCGAGAAAAGCCTTACCGAGAGCGGCGTTACGATACTCAAGTTCTTTCTCCACATCAGCAAAGACGAGCAGAAGAAGCGCTTCGAAGAGCGCCTGACCGATCCCACCAAGAACTGGAAGGTGGCCCAGGCGGACTTCGACGAACGCAAGCTCTGGGACGACTACACAAAGGCATATGAGGACGCCATCGAGCGCACGAGCACCAACTACGCCCCCTGGCACATCATCCCCTCCGACCACAAGTGGTTCCGAAACCTCGCCCTCTCCCGTGTGATCGTCGAGACGCTCCAGTCGCTCGACATGAAATTCCCCAAGCCGTCGATGGACCTCTCGAAGATCGTGGTCGTATGATCTTTGGTCGCTGAGCGGCGGGCGCGCGCCCCTATATCTTGTGTCTCTCGCCTCCGTAACGCCGCCGGACTCGTTCACCTTTGGAGCGAAAATCCGAATTTCTCATTTCTTCTTCAAGTCGCTTCCCCACAATGCCTTACGTCCATATCTCGAAAACAGCCTATTGGACTTACGTCTCCCAAAACACCCCAACACTCGTTCACCTGCATTAGTTATAGAGGGACTGTGTTTTCGGGAGGCGCTTGAAGCCGACGGCCGATGGGGAGGAATGAGCCTGGGAGTACCGCAAGTCTCGCCTGCCCCTCCCGTCAAAACCCGGCCGAAATCCGGTGCCATGGGCAGGCGAGACTTGCAATCCTTGATTCCTGCCCCTCCTGACCGGGAAGGTGGTTTTCGGTTGCACGGTTTTCCTCCGGCCTTCGTTCTTTGACAACTGAAGACTTTGTGGAAAGGGCTCGCAGCCCGCGGGCTGAGAGTCTGCCCGCGTCCAGGCGCTTCAGGCTCGAATTGACAGCCCCCGCATGCGCGGCTAAAGTGGTATGCTTGTGGGGACGCGAAACGCGCGTCCGATGCGTTCGCAAACGATCCTGGAGATACGGTAACCAAGGAGATCGCTATGCCGCTTGTTGACATGTCACTCGAGAAACTGCGCAAGTACAAGGGAATCAGCCCGAAACCGAAGGATTTCGAAGCTTACTGGAATCGCGCGCTGAAAGAGATGCACAAGATAGACCCAGAGGTCGAGCTCGTGAAGGCCCAGTTCCAGGCGCCGGGAGCCGAGTGTTTCGATCTCTATTTCACGGGCGTGCGCGGCGCGCGCATACACGCCAAGTACCTGCGCCCGAAGAAAGCCGCGAAAAAGCACCCCGCCGTCCTCCAGTTCCACGGCTACACGGGACACAGCGGCGACTGGGCCGAGAAGCTCTCTTATGTCTTCGCCGGCTACTCCGTAGCCGCGCTCGATTGCCGCGGCCAGGGAGGCAAATCCGAGGACACCGGCGGCATCAAGGGAAATACCTACAAGGGGCACATCATCCGCGGCATCGACGATAAGCCCGAAAATCTCCTCTTCCGCCACATCTTCCTCGATACCGCCCAACTCGCGCGGATCGTCATGGCCATGCCCGAAGTGGACGCAAAGCGAGTCGGCGCGATGGGCGGCTCGCAGGGCGGAGCACTCACCCTCGCCTGCGTATCGCTTGAGCCTCGCGTCAAGCGCGCCGCGCCCGCGTACCCCTTCCTCTCGGACTATCGCAGGGTCTGGGAGATGGACCTCGCGAAGGACGCCTACGACGAAATCAGGGTATACCTGCGGCAGTTCGACCCGCTGCACAGCCGGGCGGACAGGATTTTCCACACCCTCGGCTACATCGACATCCAGCACCTTGCGCCGCGCATCAAGGCCGAAGTGATGATGGGAACGGGACTTATGGACACGATTTGCCCGCCGTCGACGCAGTTCGCCGCGTTCAACAAAATCAGATCCAGGAAGCAGGTTGTGATTTATCCCGATTTCGACCACGAGGGGCTGCCGGGCTGGAACGACAAGGTGTTCCAGTTTATGATGGGGCTGTAAGCCCAACGACTGGGCGACATGAAGTGAAAGGGGCCGCCATAAGCGGCCCCTTCTCTCGATACGGCATGCCCTGCGGCAAGTCCCTGCTGCCGTAGATGTCCTAAGCGGCGTGTTCGGTCTTCGCCATCCTGTGGCGTCGTCCCAGCATGTGACTCGGCCTTCCGGAATACGCTCCCAGCGCCGTCAATCCCGCGCCGATCACAAGCATCACGAACGCGGCCCACGCGACGCCCGCGCTCGTCCTGGCGGCTTTTTTCTCGCGCCGCTCAGAAGGGGTGGCCGTGCTTTCTATGTCCGTTGCCACCGCGGGGGTTATCTCCCAGGATGCGTTGCGCCCCTGGCCAAAGATACCGCTGCCCTCAAAGGGGGCCGCGATGGCGTTGGACGTGGTTTGGCCGGTCGTCCTGGCGAGCCCGAGCGCGCCGCCGGCGATGGCACCGATCGTGGTTGACAGCAGGAAGAGCATCACGACCGCCGTGAATGCCCAGGTGGCAAATCCGTGCGCGACAGCGTCAATCGCCCTTGGGAACCCCGACATCCACCCGGCGAACATCCCACCGAAATAGAAGCCGATCCATGCGGCGACTACCCACCAGATGGCGGCTCCGACGCCCCAGTGGGTAAGGTTGTTACCCTCGACCGGGTTCACGACCGTCAGGCCGACGGCCAGCGACAGGAGGTCGAGGGTGAGCATTATCGCGAGAGCGATGAACATGCCGCCGAAGATGGCTCCCCATGAGTTGCGCCTGATCGGCAGGCTGGCTGTTTCGGTTGTTTCCGTGATTTCCTCGGAACGCTCTGTATGCTCGGCCATGGTTGTTTCCTCCAATGTCACTGAAGGTCCTGGGCCGTTGGCTAGCCGCCAGGGCCCGGACCGGCACAAAAAAGCTTGAAAAAGCGCATAATCCGGGCATCGCCGGCCCCGGCGGACACCCTGCGCCTCATATTAGGTGACCGCAGAAGAGCACAGTGGTTCCGGCTAAAAACGCGTCCAGGAATGCGGAAAGGCGCGCAATGGCCGCCCTTCTTCGATATCGCGCCTTGTGATTGCGCCACCGAGCGTAACAGAAGGGCGCAGAAGGAGCACCGCTTATGAAATCGTCTCTATTCCACTGAGGTGAAAGGCATCGTGGAAGACATTCCTGACGCCGACCATGCGAAGCTGGTCACTGCCCAGCCCGCCCAATACCGTTACGGGGCCAAAGACTTCGACGTACCGGAAGGGGCCGGGATCAACGTCTGGCCTGCTGGAGATGCCATATGCGCCGCCGATCGAGATGATGTCACACCCGGCGCCGGCGGCTATGGTCAGGGGGCCGTGAAACACGCTCGGGGCCGAGAGATCCTTATCGGCGCCGCTCTGGATCCAGATCTCGTCGTCTCCACGGCCGGTGTTGATTGACACGCCATTCGCGAACTCGGTGTTGTCGATGGAAACGACGTCCTCGCCCGCGCCGCTCGATATACTTGTGGGGCCGCCTATCGCCGCGTGGTCGATGGAGAGCTCGACACCGCGATCTCCCATGCGAGCTCCAAACGAACCGCCCACGTTGAAATGCGATATGGCGCAGGAGAGATAGCTGTAGCCGGAATTCAGCACTGCCGAACCTGCGACGTCCACGCCCGTCAATGTCACGTCGTCACCGGACGCGCCGGCGCCAAGCCGCACGACAAGGTCGCCCATCCCGGCGATGCCGTCATTATCCACGACGCCGTGCGCTCCGACGGCGACGTCCGATATCGTGACGCTGGAGCAGCCGTCAGCGAGGCCGATGAGGCACGAGCCATGAATGGCCCCGTTTGCGATCTGAACCGTTTGCTCCCCTCCCCCCGTGATGTATGAGAAGCTTCCTGCTACGTCGAACGGCGCCGTCGCTTCTTCGTCGCTTGCCCACCAGGGAGCATTCAGCGCGAGTTCGCCATACCCCGCTCCGGCCCTGATCGAGAGATTGCCTCGAACGCTGCTTTCAAGGATTGAGTATGAATGAGGGCCCGAGCCGTCGCGGATAGAGACGTTGCCCTCGAATACCGCTTTGTCGATGTCGGTTTCGTTCGACCCGCCGCCCCTGGTCACCGTCACGTTCTGATGGAACAGTCCCTCGAGGCTCAGCTCCTGGCCGGGAGGGTTTGCAACACTGTGGTCCCAGGGCGTGAAGCCGCCGGTCTTGACGGTTACAGCGCCGAAAAACGTTCCGTCGAGAAAGATGTCCGTATCGCCGCCCGTATCGGCAATGACCGTGCTGCCATGGACGGTAATGCCCTCAAGCGGCGGATCGTTGATATCGTTCAAGCAGGAGACAGCGTCGTTCCCGTCGGCGCCCTTTACAGTGAAATTGCCATGCACGGTGTCATCGCCCAGCAACAGGACGAGATCCCAGCCGCCGCCCAGACTCATGGAAAGGTTCCCAAGGACGTCAATGCCCGGCAGCACCAGAAGCCAGTCGTCTCCGTTTCCCATGTTGACCGAAAGGTCGCCTGAGATAACAGTCCTTGAACCGGCAGCAACGTCGCCCGAGGTGATATCCATGTAACCGACGCCGAGCACGTCGTTGCCGTCTCGCAGGTTGGCGACGATTCCGCCGGTCACGCCGCTGATGACGATAGGCACATCCGAGCCGTTGATCGCGGTAACGTCCGAGGAATCGCCCCACAGGGAAAGGCTGGAGATGCGGACCTGGCCGGCGTCGAGACCGTCCTGATCGATCAGGATTTGGTTGCCGAGGTTGTCCCCGGTGATGACAAGATTGCCGCCATGTACCGCGACGGTCACAGCGCCGGCGGGTGCAATACGTTCTTCGAGCTCCTCGAGGCCGAAAGCGATGAGTTGGTGGTATGCATTAACCGCCGTTAGCCCTGACATGCCATGTCCCCTTTGCGTGTGATCACAAACCGAGCGCAAGCCGCGATGGTAGTGCGGCATCATACAGCGGTCGAGTTGCCTGCGCAACGGGAAATCTGTGAAAGTCACAGGGCCGTCATGCGCGAAAGAGCGGACCAATCCGCACGTTGACACTCACTCGACGACCCTTAGAATCGCCTTCGGATACTGGCGCTTCGTGTCCAATACCGCCGTCCGGAGAAACGGGAATGCCGAGACACAATATCCTTTACATGAGTTCTCACGACACCGGCCGTTTCCTGCAGCCGTACGGCTATCCCGTGCCGGCGCCTCGCATCCAGCGTTTCGCGCAGGAAGGGGTAATATTCCGGCAGGCTTTCTGCGCGGGGCCGACGTGCTCGCCCAGCCGAGCGGCGCTTCTCACGGGCTCGTATCCCCATGAGAACGGCATGATCGGACTCGCGCACAGGGGCTTCTCGCTCAACGACTACTCGCAGCATTTGGCGGCAACGCTCAAGGCGGCAGGGTACCTCACCGCGCTGGCCGGATTTCAACACGTAGCCAGCGACGCGGCGCTCATAGGATACGATGTGGGTCTGGCGGCGGACGCGGCTGACGGCGAGGACGAGAGGGTCGTGCGCGAAGTCGCCCGGTTTCTAAGGGAGCGCCCTGCTGTACCTTTCTACCTCGAGGTCGGCTTCACGGACACGCACAGGGAGTTTCCGGAACCGCCGGATGACGATCCGCAGTATGTGATGCCGCCTGCGCTGCTGCCGGACACGCCCGAGACGCGGTATGACTTCGCGTGCTTCATGAAGAGCGCGCGCAGGTTGGACGCGAGCGTCGCGGGCGTTCTCGGCGCGCTTGATGCGAGCCGCATGGCGCAGAACACGCTGGTCATATATGCGACGGATCACGGCGCGCCGTTTCCGCGGATGAAATGCACCCTCACGGACAGCGGCATCGGCGTTGCACTCATGATGCGCGGCCCGGGAGGGTTCTCGGGCGGCAAGGCGATCGACGCGATGGTTTCGCACGTGGATGTCTTTCCGACGCTCTGCGGTGTTCTGGAAATCCCGGCGCCGTCGTGGGTGCGCGGCGTTTCACTCATGCCGCTCATAAGAGGCACCGCGAATAGAGTGCGCGAGGAAGTCTTCGCGGAAGTGAACTACCACGCCGCATATGAGCCGCAACGATGTGTCCGGACAGAGAGGTGGAAGTACATCCGCAGATTCGGTGACAGGCTCCGGGTCGTGCTGCCCAACTGCGACGACGGGCCGACAAAGACCGTGTGGATGAAAGAGGGGTGGGGCGAGCGCAGGTACGAGCCGGAGGAATTGTACGACCTCATTTTCGATCCATCCGAGTCGCACAACATCGCCGGAAACGCGGCCTCACAGGCCGTGCTTGACGACATGCGAATGAGACTGCGACGCTGGATGGAGGAAACCAGTGATCCCCTCCTTCACGGGCCCGTGAAGGCCCCCAACGGCGCGCGGGTGAACGACCCCGACGGGGTGTCGCCGACGGAGAAGCCGCGAGTAATCCAAGGGTAACCCCGGCACGATGCAGTCATCAGCGGTCGCACGGATGATTGCCCGGCGGCGCCAGAGTCACATCATGCACGTGCGCGCGCCTTATATCCCAGAACGGCAAGACGTCGACGACGACGTCCGCGTCCTCAAGACACTCGCACGTTTTGCCGGCGTAACAGTAGTTCTCGAAGCGCACGCCCGAGATGAAGTTCTTCTCGTCGTAGCCGATCAGGGTCGAGGAGCGCGGCCAGCGCGCGTCAGCCCGGCAGTCCTTTATGAGCACGTCCTGAATGCGTCCGCCGCCGCTTCGATTCCAGATGTAGAAATCAATGAGCCGCTGCCTTGCGTCCCGGTATGGAAGCTCAAAACGGTTATTAATGTAGCGGATCCTGCGGCAGGTCGCGCCGTCCTCCACGGCAAGCGTCATTCCGCGGTCGCACTCTATGACGTCGTTTTCGGCGAAGGTTACATCGGTAACGTCAGCGCTGCTCTCCGTCCCGACCTTCAGAGCTGACTTCTTCGTAAGGAAAACGTTTCGCTTCACTGCGATATCGGAAGCCTTGATGCCGGGAAACGACTTCACGACCGCCGCATCGTCGCTGCAGTAGTTGAAGCTGTCTTCAAGCACCACATGCCGCGAGCTGCATATATCGAAACCGTCGGTGTTGAGAACGTCCCTGTTGTTGATCATCTTGATATTGCGCAACGTAACGTTGTCGCAGTTCACAAGTGTCGTGTTCCACGCGGCGGAGTCGAGCACGGTCACATTCTCTATGGTGACGTTCCTGCTGTCGCGGACAAGGATGAGATGCGGGCCGTGCTGCTTCGCCCGGACGACGGAGCCGTTGCCGTCTATGGTCCCGTAACCGGTCACCCTCACGTTCCGCGCGTTGGCGATGGAGAGGAATGCGAGCTTCGTCCAGTAGGGGCACGATTCGTCGACCGGGTAATCGGCGGGATCGTCGGAGCCCTTTATGACGGCGCCGGCCGCGAGATGCAGCGTCATGTCGCTCTTGAGGCGAAACGCGCCGGTTCGATAGAGGCCGGGCGGAACATAAAGTATGCCGTTTCGCGGTGTAGCCTTGACGGCGGCTGCAAGCTCTTTTGTTTGAAGGGCTTTGCCTCTGCTGTCAGAGGCGAAGTCGGCGAAGTTCACGGTCCCCTTGCGACCCGGCGCGCCCGCACGCATATCGAGGGCGTCCGCAAAGAGGAACAGGCGCTGGTATTCATTCACCTGGATGACGAGTTTGGCCGGTTGGTCGAGCGTGAACGCCAGGGTGTTAAGCTCCTGCCGCGCGCAGACACAAGCGCGCATCGGACGGACGGAGTACCGGTGAATGAACTTCAAGTTGCGGTGGCCGATTGAAGGCTTCACGGCAACCGTCACTTCGCACTTCCCCACAAACGCGAAGTGCGCGTAGTGTATGTCCTCAAACACCTGTACGGGCACCGGAACGCCGCCTGCCGCTACGGAATATACGCTGCTCTTTGCGGCGTGCATAGGAGCGCCAAACGCCATGATCCGCCCACGCGATTCGCTTTTCCGCGCCATTCGCATTCCTTCATTTCTCAAGAAGCGATATCTTCGCACGGTTCCCGACGTAGTATGCCGACGTTGATACCTTCGGCAGCCTCACCCGAAACTTCCTTACGTCCTCAGCAACCAGCTTCCTTGTGAACAGGTCGTACACAACCTCAACGTCCCCGCGCAGTGTGAAGAGGCGTTCTCCTCCGCGCAGTGTGTGAACAGCGAGTATTTCCCTCGAAGCGTACAGCACGTCTCCGGCCTCGCTGTAGAGGTGGACGCCCGCGTAGCGGGCCAGTCCGCGGAGCACAGGGGCGGGGATATTGGGCACGGCAACGAAAACGGAGCGCCAATCGTCAAACTCCTTCACCGCCATGCCCTCCGCGCAGCGGCCCTGGGCGTGAATGATGTTCGCCAGCGTCCTTGCGGAGGGGTCGGACACATAGAACGTGGGCGAGAGGTTGAGATCGGTCCCCCAGAACAGGTCCTCAGGCAGGCCGCGCGTTATCTCATGCTCGTAATCGGTCACGTGCATGAAGGGCCCCCACGGCGTGGCGGTAGAGGCGAAGGCAAGGCCGGCCAGGTCGGTCATGTTTGCGGTCGAGATATCTTTATCGATGGCGCCGGGGGCGTAGAGCCAGACGGCGACGCGATTATCGCGGCGGATTTCGCGTTTGAGCCTATCGCGGCGCCGGGCGTCGATATGGAAGGCATTGAGGAAGATGTACAGCTTGAACGGCCGCAGGCGCTCTTCGACGAAGTCATCGAGCACATGCACCTCGAACGGCGCGCCCATTCTCGCAAGCCCCTGGACGTGCTGCCATTCCATGAGCGGCAATTCGAGGTTCTTGCGGAAGGTCTGCCAGTACCAGCTCTCATCGTCGATGAGGACGCAGACCTCGGCCACCGGCGTCCTGTCGGTCTCCACGGCGAAATCGCCGAACTCCCTGCACGCCGCGAACTCCTTAACGAACCTGCCGCATTCCTCCGGCGGAAGGTCGCGGACATTCATGGAATGGTGAAGTGCGACAGGCTCTCCGCCAAGGTCCTCGGACTTCTGGATATGGAACGGGATGGACACGTTCCATGTGGCCTGTCCGCTCACGGCGCTTTCGGCGATAGTGCGACGGTAAACAGCCATAAACTCGTCGACCGTGCGCGCAGCGCCGTAATCCCGCAGAACCGGATGCCATGAGCGGTCGTCGTTCTCCTGGATGAGGACCTTTCCGTGGCTGCGCACGGCCTCCGCAGGCACAACGCTCGGGCAGTGGCCGCCTATAGCGCGGAAGGCATAGTCCATCGGGCCGCTGTAGAAATCGACGTAAGGCGAATGGAGCGTCCTGTGGAAACCGAGGTGGCCGGTACGCTGGATGCGGGCGTAATCGTTGGGAAGGTCGGCGGTGTCGCGGAAGTAATCGGAATTGAGCTGGAACCCAAGCCAATAGCCGTAGAAGACGCCCGCTATGGCTCTGCCATGGCAGGCTTCCTTTGCCGTGCGGCAGAAGTCGACGATGAGGTCCGCGCTCAGGTCGGACGTGGCGGCGAGGTAGTCGACCACATTCTGTTCGCTCGCCGGATCGCGAAAGATGTATCTGCGGGCGGTAAGCTGCTCGTCGGGGGAAGGTACCGCTGCGGTTTCGAACGTGACGCCGGGCTTTCGCCACGCTTCGCGAAGCGCCGCCCCGTCGCCGGCGTACCGCTTGCGCAGCCAGGACTCGAACCAGCGGCGCATCGGCGCGCTGTAGTCGCCGCAAGACGCGCCGAGGTTGAGCGCGTACTTGAACCACTCGCACGTGCTGCCCACGTTGATCTGGTACGCAAGGATGCGGTCGGACAGGCCGATGCTTTCTATGTGCGCGATGAGCTTTCGGATGAATTCCTTCACCTCTTCGCGCCAGACAGTAGATGCCATGGACTCTTCAGCCTGCCAGCCTGCGGCCGTGACCAGGCATTCGTCAGGGTACAGGCGCGACCACCAGCGGTCCTCGGCCCATTCCGGGTTGAATTCCAGGTAGAGCCGCAGATGGATGCGCGCATCGCCGTCGGCTTCGATAAAGGGGCGTATGTCCCCCTCCACGCCGGAGAAGTCGAAGTGCCCCTCGTGTCCGGGGCGCGGCCCGGGGATCCAGACCGGACCGTCTGCCCCCCATCGCGTCGTTCCGTTCTCGATGGCGTAGAAATGCACTCCGGTGCGGCGACACATCGAACTGACAACCTGCTTGAAGAGCGGCAACGCCGCAGGGTCCGGGGTCGGCATCCATATGAGCTGGTAGGACGAGGGCTTGCCATCTACGAATACCGTCGGCGTACCGCTATGGGGTTTCACTTCGGCCACCGGCCGACCGCCGTTCGTGCTCTGCATCACATCTCCCTTTCCTGCCGCGGCTTCCCCTGGAACTCGGATTCCTGTGCGCGGGAGTCTCCGGCGACGGGGGCAAGCCGCAACGAGGACACGGTCAGCCCTCCGCGCGCCCTGGAATTGATCTTGAGAGCGCGAAGCTCGATAGTGTGCACCCCTGTCTTGTCGATATTCACGCTCCCGACGCGATTAGTGTACGTCGGAAAATGCCTGCTGTTGTCGCTCTCGGCCGCTGTGGCGTGAATCGTCCTTGCGATTCTTCGGCCGCCCATCGCGACCTCGACGCGGTGCCCGCCCAGCCATCCGTAGAGGCTCACGGCCTTTGTCATAAGGAGAACATCGAATGCGCCGGGCTGGAACACCCTGAACTTCCAACTCAGCCTGTTATCCGGGCTGTACCAGTCGCACATGCCTCCTCCCTGCCCGATTCGCATCCTGCCCCAGTAGTCAGCTGGATGCATCTCAGCCGCATGCGCTGGCAAGGTGACGGTGCCGTCGCCCTGTTGCTGGAGGAACGCGTCCACGTCGATCGCTCCCGCAGTCTCGACTGCGACCACCGAAACGACCGCGTCAGGGGCGCGGCGGGGAAGCTGGATGTCGAGCGTATGCGCGCCGGTCGTCGTGTCGTATCCGGCCGAGAACGCCAATCGCGAGTGGGGATCGGCAAGAAGGCGCGCCCTGGTAATGCGCGATTTGAGGCCGTGCAAGCGGAATGGTCCCTTCGGCCATTGGAAGAAATGGAGGTAAAGCGTACTGCCTTTCGCCGTCGCTCTGCCCCACGGGAAATCGTAGGGGAACGGCGACGGCGAGGCGCCGTAGATTGCTTCGCCGTTTGTCTTGAGCCAGCAGCCGATTGCCCGGAGTCGAGCGACTGACGCGGCAGGTATCAGCCCCTCGCCCGTCGGGCCCACGTTGAGAAGGTACGTGCCGCCTTTACTTGTGATATCCACAAGCGTCCGAAGCATCTCCGGGACGCTCTTCCAGTCGTGGTCGGTCTTCTTGTAGCCCCATGTATTGTTCATCGTCGCGCACGTTTCCCAGTCGCCGGCGATGCCTCCAGCCGATGCCTGGTTGTCCCCGAGGCACCTGTAGTCGCCCAGACCATAGCCGATGCGGCCGTTGACGATCGAGCGCGGCTGGAGCCGCCTGACGAGGCGCTTGAGGCCGGCCGCGGTCTCGCGCGTGGTATTGAGAGGATTGTCGAACCATACAAGGTCAAGCGGCCCGTAGTTCGTAAGGAGCTCTTCCAGTTGCGGACGAACCTTTCTCTTCGTGTATTCCTCGAAGCCTTTCGGTGAAGCGGCTGTGGCGTCTTTGAGGCTGTAGCCGCCCGCGTCCGGCTCATGCAGATCCTGATCCTGGCTGTAGTAGACGCCGAATTTCAGCCCATGCTTCCGGCATGCCTTTGCGAGTTCGGCAACTGCGTCCCGCCCGAAGGGGCTGGCGTCGACGGAGTTGAAGGCGCTCGCGCGAGAGCGATACATCGCGAAGCCGTCGGCATGCTTGGCTGTGAACACCAGGTATTTCATTCCCGCCGCCTTCGCGACTCTCACCCACTCTTGAGCGTCGAACTTGCGAGCTTTGAACTGCCCCGCCAGCTCGGCATACTCGTCCGGCGGGATCTGAGCGTAAGCCGCTATCCACTCGCCTATCCCTTCGACGGGCTTGCCTTTCCAGATCCCGGCGGGCACGGAGTAAAGCCCCCAGTGTATGAACATCCCGAACTTCGCGTCGCGCCACCATGCCAGCCTGTCGGGTTTCCTGCGGTGTGTCGTTTTCCTTGCGGCCATCACCGTCCGCCTTTCCGGTCAAGAGCCGTATCAATGCCTGCAGGGTTTTTCAATTCTTGCGCCAATGCATGGGCGCTAAGAATCAGTGCGAAGCAGGCGTACCAGCCGATGGCGCCTGGGCAGCGCCAATTCGGCACTCCAACAAGGGCGGGCACGGAGGCCCGCCCCTACGAAAACCCAACTGAGCGGACGTTGTGCTGAGAACCGAAAGACCCTGTCAATACCTGCCCAATTCCTTTGCCAACCGCACGAACTCACCGAATGTCTGGAAGCTGACGGTCTCCGGCACCGAGTGATCGGAGCTGATCATGTATCCGCCGTCCTTCTTCATCGCCGGCACGACCCGTCTCATCGCCTCCCACAGCAGCTCCGGCTTGTCGTAAAGCGCCGCGTTCAGGCCTCCTCGAAAGCAGAGCCTGCCACCGTATTGTCTCTTAAGCGCCACGGGGTCCATCCCCGCCTTCACCTCTATCGGGTTAAGCGAATCGAGCCCGATATCAAGCAACTCCGGTATGAAGACACTTATGTTTCCGCACGAATGCAGGCCGGCTTTCATGCCGTGCGCGTGCGCCCACTCTATCGCGCGCGCGTGCGCGCCCTTGAGGAGGTCCCTGTACATCGCCATCGAGAAGAATTGCGTGCCCTTGTAACCCATGTCGTCGCACCAGAATATCTCGTCGAACCTGTATCCTTCCTCCAACACCATGTCCCACAGGGCTATCTCGACGTCGAGGAAGTGGTTGAACATGTCTCTGACCCACTCGGGGTCGGTCGCCATCGCCATAAGCAGGTTCTCGGTGCCGACGAAATGCGAGTGAGTCACGTCGAAACCAAAGCAGAAACCCGCCGATGTCCATGCCCCCTGCCTTATCCACAGCGGGTAGTTCTTCCTGAGACCAGCCCAATCGATCCGGTCGCGCGAAGGGGCCATGCGCTTCTTCGCTTTTGCCCAGTCGTCCGGCGTTTTTACTGTGAAGTTGAGGAACTCCGGCGTCCCGCCGCGAAGCTTCCACCTCCGCAGCGTCGCGCCCCAATTGATAGTCTCGACGATGTAGTCATCCGTCTCCTCAATGAACGCGACCGGGTACCTCGGAGAGTTGTCAACCTCGAACCAGCCGAACCGGTCCAGCTGGAAATACTCCTCGTAACTCACCCCTTCCGGCAGCCCCTCCGCGCGCCAGCGCCTTACGGTGCTGGACCACGCAGAGTCGGTCACAGGGACCCTGTCGGCTTCCCTGTGCTCGTGCATGCGTTTGACGCGCTCGTGCGTCGTCATCTCAGGCATTAAGCGCTCTTTCCTCTTGCTCAGGCAGGCATGCTCGGCACGCGCTGATGTGCCGCCCTTATGAAATCACGATACCATTTCGCGCTGTCTTTCGGGATGCGCCGCTGCGTGGCGTAGTCCGTGTAGAAGAGGCCGAACCGCGCGGTATGTCCCGCGCTCCACTCGAAGTTGTCCATCAGGCTCCACACACAGTATGCCCGAAGATCTATACCTTCAGCGACGATTCCCGCGAGGACCCTCGTGTGTCCCTTGAGATATTCCACGCGCACGCCGTCGTGGCATTCGCCGTTGGCGTCCAACTCCTCGCGAAGGTGTATGCCGTTCTCGGTAATAAAGATCGGCCTCGGCCCGTACCGCTCGTAGATTCGCCGAAGCACGCGCACAAGGCCCGAGGGGTCATTGCGCTGCTCGGCCGTCACCGAGTCGGTGAGCGCGCCGCCCCGGTCGTGGACGAGCGTTCCCGCGCGCATCACCATGTGGGAGTAGTAGTTGACCCCCAGGAAGTCGCACGGCGCGCTCATCGCCTCCATGTCTCCCGGCCGGACCTCCGGCGCCAGGTCGCCGATATATTCCACGTACTCCTGCGGGTACCGGCCGAGATGGACCGCGTCCAGGAGCCACAGGTCGTTGCGGAGGTCGGCGATCCTGGCTGCCTTCCCATCTCGCTCGCTGTCGGACGCCGGCGACCACCACTGGCAACTCATCGTTATGCCTATCCGGTTCTCTGGCCTCGCGGCGCGCAGTCTTTCGACCGCCTTGCCGTGTCCGACGAGCGCATTGTGGATAGCCTGATACGCCAGCCTGTAGTCGTTGAGCCCCGGCGGGCACCTCCCGTCCCCGAAACCCTGATAGAGGAAGCAGTTCGGCTCGTTAAGCGTGATCCAATGTCGCACCCGGTCGCCGAGGCGCCGGAAGAGGACTTGCGCGTAGTCCGCGTAGAGGTCTATCATCGTGCGGTTCGTCCAACCGCCCATCTCATCGAGAAGGCGCGGGTGGTCGCCGTGCCACACGGTCACCAGGGGCGTGATACCGTTCTCAAGAAGCGCATCTGTGAGGCGCGAGTAGAAGTCGAGCCCCTTCTCGTTGACCCTCCCTTTGCCTTCGGGGAGTATCCTTGGCCAGGAGATGGAGAAGCGGTAGGCCGTCAGCCCCAGCCACTTCATGAGATCAATATCGCCGCGCCATTGCCTGTAATGGTCGCATGCCTCGTCGCCGGTGGTGCCGTCCTTGATTTTGCCCGGCGTATGAGAGAACCGGTCCCAGTTGCTTTCGCTTTTTCCATCGGCGCTGACGGAGCCTTCTATCTGGTACGCCGCCGTTGCCGCGCCCCAGAGAAAACCTTCGGGAAAAACGGAACGCTCCTTCATGCCCGCATTCTTTCCTGCAAGAGTTCAGCAAACCGTGACCTTGTCGTCGCCCGCCTTGAAAGTTACGTCGCGTACATGCGCGCGGCGCACGTCCCAGAAAGGCAGCACGTCGATAAGCATGTTCGCGTCTTCGAGGTTCTCGCACACCTTGCCTGCAAGGCGGAAGTTTTCAAGATGAACGCCGGAGACGCCGTTGTTCTCGTCATAGCCGATTATGGTTGAGGGCCTGGGCCACTTGACGTCGGCCTCGCAGTCCCTGATGACGACATTCTTTATGTTGCCCCCTCCGTTGGCGCGGTTCCAGACATAGATGTCGATGAGCCGCTGCCGCGCGTCGTAGTAGAAACCCTCGAACCGGTTGTTGACGTAACTGATGTCGCGCACCGTCGAGCCGTCCTCGCAGTACACACTCATGCCGCGGTCGGATTCGACGACTTCGTTGTCTACGAAGCTCACATCGGATATGTCGGCTTCGGTCTCGGTGCCGATCTTGAGGGCGGATTTCTTGGTCAGAATGACGTTGTTGCGTGCGAGGATATCGTGCGACTGGTGCTTGCCGTACGACTTGACCACTATCGCGTCGTCGGCGACGTAGATGAAGCAATCCTCCACCAGGCCTCCCCGGACGCTCGACAGGTCGACGCCGTCGGCATTCAGGACGTCGCGGTTGTCGATGATCTTCATGTTGCGCGCGACGAAGTTGTCCACGTTGACGGTGTGGGTGTTCTGGCTGGCGGGGTCTCGCGTAATGATGTTCTCGATCACGACGTTTCGCGAGTCGCCGGGCACTATGATGTGCGGCCAGAACTGCTGCGCCCGAAGGACGGTACCGTTGCCGTCGAGCGTGCCGTAGCCTGCGATCCGGACGTTTCTTACGCCGGTCATCTCGACGAGCGCGACCTGAGCCCAATGCCAGAACCCCTTGTTCTCGGGGTAGTCGGCCCCGTCGGGCGAGCCCTTTACAAGCGCCCCGCCGGCAAGATACATGGTCATATCGCTCTTGAGCTTGAGCGTGCCGGTGAGGTAAATGCCCGGCGGAAAGTAGAGCGTTCCCCCGCGCGGCGTCGCTTCGATCGCAGCCTGGATGTTGCGCGTCTGAAGCTTCCTGCCTTCGGTATCGCTTACGAATTTCGTTACGTCAACGACGCCCTTCACGCCAGGCTTGGGCGCCTTGCCGTCGATCGGGTCCGCGAAGATGAACAGGCGTTCATATTCATTCACCTGTATCACGAGCTTGGTCGGCCGACCGAGCGTGAACGTCAATGTGTTCAGTTCGACCTTAGGCTTGATGCCGCACCTCTTGGGGCTTATGCTGTACCGGTGTATGTACTTGAGATTACGGTGACCGATGGTCGGCTTCACGCTCACCGTCACTTCGCACCGGCCGGAAAAGGCGAAGTGCGCGTAGTGCACATCCTCGAAGTGCTCGACAAAGACCGGATTTCCTCCGGCGCTTACCGAATAGATCCCGCTTCTTGCAGTTGTGGGGACGGCCGGGAAAGTGAGCACTCTTCTTCCGGTTTGACGTATCTTTGCCACCTCTGCCTGCCTCCTATCTTTGGGATCACCATGCTCTCCCCAACAAGGCCTCCGAGGCCATCGCCCGCCGCACGCGCAAAACCTTTATCAACCCCACGGAAAGGACGGACCAGCGAAATCGCCCCCAGACGCCGGGACAATTCCATTTGCGGAGCGCGCCGAAAACAGAAGCGACCGCCCGGAAGAGCGGTCGCGTGTTGGTATGGTAGCGGGGGCGTACTACGCGGCTATTCATAACGTGCTGGCCGATATGCTGGTGAGGCGCTGGAAAGTCGTCACGCGCGGGAGAAGAAGGGGTTACTGAGTCGAATGGGGCTGTAGTGGGTAGGACTTGTATCTGCACCTTCTACAGCCCCTTCCCTTTCCTGTCATGGCGTCATGCCGTCACTGACTCAGGCATGACCCTTGCGCCTTGGCTGTCTCGTCAGGTCCCGGTCACCATACCGGGACTACCGGGCAGATTGCCCGGTTTCGACTTCAAGCGGCGATCTCGGCTTCAGTTGTCGGTGTCGTCATGCTGTCACGCGCGGTCAGGATAGTATCCACTATGCGGCATGTGCGGTCAATGAGTCCCATAGCTTTACTGACCTTGTTGCCGGAGTAGTGCCGGATGTAGGCAAGGGCTGCGGGAATGTCCCGCTCCTTTTCGGGAAGCCCCAGAAGCGTCGCAAGGACCGCTGCCGAGAGTTCTGCGACGATCTCCCTACTCTCTTTGCTGTCTCCGTCCTTGCGCGCCTGTCCCAGGTGGTCATCGGCCGCGTGTGCCAATTCGTGAAGCCATGTGGCTTTGCTACCTTCGCCAAGAGCAATGGCGCTGAAGGTCGGTGAATACTTGCCAAGAGGGGCTTTCTCGCTGCCGTTGTAGACTGTGACAGTAATCCCCCAGTCCCTTGCCACTTCGATCAGGGGAAGTGCGTCTATGAATGCCTGTTCTTCTTCAAGGTCGGCAACCGGCTTTCCCTCTGTCTGTTCAAGCCCAAAGACTAAAATCCCTCTGAACCCCACAAGGCGCATTGCGGGAGTTTCCGCCGTCGCCCCTGTTGACGATTCACCTTGCGCCCCTTCCGTGAAAAGCCCCTCTTCGGTCTTGGCGGTTTCCTTGTCCTTGACGACGCAAGGCGCAAGGATGTAGACGGCCTTCTGCCCCTTCTTCACGTGACGGCCGATCTCCTCCCACTGACGGAAACCGCGCGCGTCGCTGAAACCGTGAATCACCACTATGAACTGATTTCCCCATGACCACGTATCGCAATGCCGATGCCCGCGTTTGAGGAAAACTGTTGCCAACTTTGCCGGTAGATGATCGTCAAATGCCTTGAGAATCGCTTCCGCCGCTCCTTCTGCCTTGCCGTAGTATTTCATGGTCCTGCCCCTTCCCTTGAATGGTTGTTAGAAAAGCCGTCCGTTTGATTGCTCTTGCGATAGTGCTTCCCCTTCGCTGTCGTCCGTGTCGATCTCCTCTTCTTCACGCGCGGTTAGCCAGTCCTCCACTGCGTCTGTCAAATCCGCGTTCCAGTCTTGCGAGAACTCCAATAGGTCCTCTTCGGACTGCACGTAATCGTCTCCCGGCCATGTCGTGGACAGTCCCGCATAGAGGCTGTCAATGAGCGTGTACTCGCTTCTGTCACCATGCCGGAATGCGCCGTTGTCCACGTGATAGCTGTACCATCCGAGATCATTGAACGTGATCTCTCCGTCGTCCAATAGGCTTCTGACTTGCGCGCGGGACAGTCCCGCGTCGATGATGAATTGCCTTCGCATAGTCGCATTCATGGTCTTTCCCCTTAGAGCATTTCGCCGGATTCGATAGCGTTCAGGACCGCGCGGAAATTGCACTTGTGACGGGACACGAGGGATACGTATTCTTCAAGCGGCCGACCGTCAAGCCCTTCGGCTTGAGCAATCGCCCTTGCGCGTTCGGCAAGAGCGGAAGTCAGTGCAACAGTGGCTTTGAGAGAGAAGCAAAAGCACCTTGACGCAAACGGTCCCGCGTATTCGCCGAAGAGCGAATCGCCGTCTTTGGTAGTGGTGAAGAAGATGAGACGCTTTCCGGGCAGCCTCTCCAGAAGCGTAAGCCATGCCTGAACTGCGCGTGAAGTCATGGCGTGGCATTCGTTAATCACAACCGCTTTCCAGCCAGACTGCGAATGCGCCGATAGGTGTAGACGGCGCTCAATGTCGTGGACCATGTCCACTGTGCAAGTATCGCCGTCGATGACTTCAAGGTCCCAAAACTCTGATTCCTTGTCGATTCCCGCAAAGCCTCTTGCAAGTGACAGTGCAAGCGAAGTCTTTCCGATTCCAGAGGGACCGCAAAAGAGGAAAGCCCCTCTATCGAAGTCTTCTCTTTGCAGGATTGCCACAAGACGGCGCTTTGCGTCATCATGGCCGATAACGTCCGAAGTCTTCTTCGCTTGGTACTTGTCGTATAGCCGCATTGCTCTTTCCTCCACGGTCCCGGCCGCGTGTCGCTTGGCAAGCCAATCTTGCCGAATCGCACTTGCGCCCTGTCTGTACCTGCCGCGGGTGAAGAGCGAAGAGAGGCAAACGTGACGGAAGGAATTGGACGCAAAGGGCCTTGCGACGAAATGAGCACTTGTGCGAAGTGCGCCTTACGGTTTTCGCGCTCATTGTGCCGAACGTGACGCAAGGTTAGGTGCGACGGCGAATTAGGACATGAGAAGAAAATCCGGATTTGTGTTTTTCGCGCTCCACGAAAACGCGCATTCAGTCACGCGCGGTCTTGTGCATGTCCGGGTATGGGGTACGGGGATATTGGAGTTTTTGCCTATGAAATGCAGGGAATCAGACTCGCTTTTCGACGCTCCAAGGACCCCCACCCCACCGGAGCCTTCCCCCCAGACGGCGGTATCTCTTACCGGGTTTCCGCGTGGGGGATATCCCGCCCCGTCCATCCAAGGTTTGTATGCATGCTTCATTCTCAGCGCTGACCAGAGGGATAGACAGGCGGGCTTCCGAAATGAGAGGGAGGGGGATGAACACCCCACCCCGAAGCCACCGTAGTCATGTGTCTGACCACGGCAGTGGGGGAAGTGGATCATCGCCGAGAAGTACGAACAAGCATACACCTTGGCTGGCTGCAATCGGTTGCCACGTTCAGCGCTTACCAGCAGTCTCATCGAGGTATTTGAATGCGCCCCAACAGGCACTTTGACGAGGTCGCCTGACGATGGCCAGCATTCGCTGACAGCACCACAGCACCGAGTCCCACTACTTGGCGTTCCCCCCGTGGCCTAGCGCGGCGTATAATGTAACGGGGGACGGCGATATCAAGACGCCGATGACAGTCCGGCCCTGTACCGCTGCCGCCGGTTTGCCAGTGATACGCCGTCCCCCTAAGGTCCAACTCCGACGTCGATACGAGCCGCGGTCCTCTTGCGATTTTCCGCTCCGTAGTCGCTCAAGTGACCGATCAGGCTGCGCAATCCCCGCAGCCCCAGCCTGAAGTCTCGCACGCTTCTGGCGCTGCCGAGAAGTCTGCGCAGATACTTGTGGTCAAGATACAGTCGCCATATTCTGCCGCACCAGTAGCGGGTGTCGACACCCGTCGTCAATACGTTCGTGTCCATGTCGTACCGTTCGTAGTCCGTCGGCCCGACAGCGTTCCACCCGTTGGCGGCAGCCGTGCGAAACAGAGACGTCCCCGGGTACGGCACTACGACGCTGCATTGCAGAGCATCGCCAAATCTGGCCTTGTACGTAAGCAACTCACGGGCGAGTTCGAAAGTCGCTCTCGCTTCCTCTTCGGTCTCCCACGGATAGCCGACCATCATTGTGAGGAGAACTCTCAAGCCCCTGTCCTTGGCCCGCATGACACCCGCTCTGATCTCCTCCACCGATTCGCCCTTATTCAGCTTCTTAAGGGTCGCGTCGTTGGCGGATTCAAGGCCCACTTTTAGAAGCCGGAAGCCCGCCGCGGCGATATCGTGGCAGGTGTCATCGCTGAGGGAGTCCGCTCTGGCGTTTGAGGAGATCATCGTCCGTCGATGGAGTCCCTTCGAACGCAGTCTCGCGCAAAACTCTTTTGTCCATTCCCTGTTCCAGAGGCCGCCGGATTCATTGTCGTCAAAGAATTCCCCTACGCCATGACGCCTGACAAGGGCGTCCATTTCCTCGACGACGGAGCGCGGCGATCTCAGGCGGGCGCGGCCGCGCCAGAGGTTTTGCTGCCAGGAACAGAACGTGCAACCCGCGTGGCTCTTGCCCCTTCGCCCACAGCCTCTGCCGGAGAGGATGTACATTGCAGGCAAATGGAGATACGCTTCTCCGTAGTCGCGCCAACGAGTCAGTTCTCTGTCCGGCGGCGGGAGTGTATCCAGATCGCCTACGAAACAGGGCTCGACAGATCCCGCACTTGTCCTTGACACGACCCCCTGGGGCAATGCACATCCTGATGTTATCGCGTCAACAAGATCCGCCACAACGGCGTCGTAGTCTCCCCCGAGCGCAATGTAATCGCACGGACATGCTTGCATGGTTTCCAACGGTCTTGCGGTAACGTGGTCGCCTACAATAACAATCGCAGCGTCTGCGCAGAGTTCTTTGAGCCGCGCGACCTCGCGCCACAGCTTCGGCATAATGGGAGTCTTCGCCTCAAGCACGATCACGTCCGGATCGAATGTGACCAGATCGCGCTCGTAGACCTCGCGTGATAAGCGCCGATTAATGGCGTCGAGCAGAAGTGCCTTGTGCCCTCCTTTCGACACCAGGGTAAGAAGGCTTGCGGGGATGAGCGGATATATCCTGACCTGGGTGCTCGCCGTGAAGCGTACCTGCCGGTTCTGAGAGAGGTGAGGGTGCTTTCCGTTTTTGGTGTAGGGAGGATAGACGAACGCGACTCTTGCCACGGCCCCCTCCTGCGAGTTGCAGGACGAGACAGCCGGGCACTGCAACATCGCGACTACAACACATGGTTGTCGACAGCATTCTCAGGGCCGGTGCAAAACTTGGCAAAGTGGTGTATCGCACATTCCGGAATAGTCCAGAAAGAAATCGGCAATCGCACGAAGATCCGAGATGAAGGCCGGAATGTTCTTGAATCGCCGGATGCGCAGTTGTAGGATTTCACAATCTTTGCGTTCTCGCGCAGCCTATGCCCGGAGTAGTCCAGACCGTCTTCACCAGGAAAGGGCTTTTCCAATCACACAAGGGGGTATCCAGTGAGCGGCAGATGCGAGATTGTTCGAACGCGTACACGCCTTGAGCTCGAGTGCCTCGAAGACCGCATAGCTCCGGCAGGCAACGTCACAGTAACGCTTGTCGGCGGTGTTCTGACCATATCCGGCGATGCTTTCGACAACAGCGTCACTATGGAGCAGGGGCCGGGGTCGCATGAGATTGTTATCTCCTCTGATCCGTACAATGTCACTACCATCAATGGCGAGGCCGGGCCGGTTTCCTTTGCCGGGGTCACAGGCAACATCACAGTGAATCTCGGCGATGGCAATGACTCACTCGGAATGAGCGGTATTGCAGCGCTCAAGGACGTCAGAGTCGATATGGGCTCCGGGGACAACGGGTTCTGCATAGGCTCCGACAGCAGCATTCACGGAGTGCTCTCAGTCAAGGGCGGCGCCGGAGCCGACGGATTCACTGTTACCCATGTGACCGTAGGAAAGGGCATTGCCCTCGACGGCGGAGACGGTGACAATTCATTCACGATTGACGCCGGCTCTACTGCAAGTATGGCACTTAGGGGCGGTACCGGCTCCGACACGGTCAACTGCGGCTCATTCGATGTGGCCAAGACCCTTTCAATCGACACCGGCAACGGCGACTCCCACGTCCGCATGGTGAATTCCGGCGGGAAACTCCTCAGCATTCACGCGGCCGACGGTTCGCAGAGCATTGAGCTTATCGGGGCCGGCGGAAGGACGGTGAGTATCACCGGCGGCCAGGGGTATTCAGACGTCAGTGTCTCAGGCGCATACATCGGCGCCATATCGATCAATACCGGCGAAGGGGACAGCACCGTAAGCATGTTTGGCTGTCCCATAGAAGGGAAGGTTGCTATTACGACGGCAGAGGGAAACGCGCATGTCTCCATCCGAAACTGCAACCTCGGCGGCACTGACCAGAATATGAAAAGAGGCGACGTATCGATATGCCTGGACGGAGGGCAGAGCTACTTCGAGATGGTAGACTCAACTGCGGGCCGCAACATGGCCTTGTCCTTCAATGGCGGTCCTGCGGAGGCCCATTTGAGGGGCTCCGCAGTCGCCGGCAATCTGACTATGACGTCGGGCAGCGGCAGCGATCTCTTCGCGTTTACCAACACCGATATCCACCGGCGCACTGCAGTGAGTATGGGTGACGGCAACGATAAGATATCACTTGACGGGTCATATCTTAGGGGGTCGTTCAACCTGGCAATGGGCGGCGGAAACGACGAGGCTTACTTCGATGCTGAGAACAGGCCAGGCGGGCGGCCCGGCGTATTCGCAGGCCCCGTAAAGGTGGACCTGGGCAACGGCGACGATTATCTTGAGATGGGCAGCCCCGGAGACGGCGGGAACCTGTCGATCTACTTTTCATCGGTATTGATCAACGGAGGGGCAGGTTTCGACGAAGTCGACGTCATGTACGCAACCACGTTCTGGACAGTGGAGCCCAGATCGGCAGGGGTTGAATGGGTGAGGTTCACGGAGTAATTGCGGCGGCACTTAAGAGCATTGTACTGCCTCCGGCCGCTGAAACAACCGCATCGCCGTGTCAAGTACGGCCTCAAGTTAGTCGAGTTCTTAGGCAATGCGCCGGGGGCTTATCGCACGGACATACCGTGGCGGATCAGCACGAAGTACGCCACGGCTTCGGGGCATGAGTTGAACCTGCTGATATCAATCGCCCTTCCGTGATCCATCCAGGCGACGAGATATTCGGCGCCCTCTCGCCACAGCACCGGTGCGTCATGCCCGGACGGAGTGCGCGAGTGTCTCTGGAAGTACGCCTCGGCCTTCTCGGGGTGCGTCCTGAGATACACTTCGACAATCAGCAGATTGACCGTAAGGTAGCGCTTGGGATCGTAGTAGAAGGTTTCCGGCAGATTGCTTATGTACTTCGGAAGTAGTTCGCGTATTGATTCGTTGAGCAAAGCCTCTACCTGCTCATCGTCGGGGATAGCCCTTCCGGATTTCATGTCGTATAATCGTCGCACTTTCTTGCCGCCGAAAGGGTTCGCAGCCAGCTCGAATGTGAGTCCGATTACTTCACCGACAGGATCTAATAGGACGCGTCCCGACCGAGTAAGCAGCGGCATGCCGTACCCCGGACGCTTCTTGTCGTCGATCAATTGCTCCCACTGCAGCGACGGGTCGCCCTTCATGAAGACCTGGCTCAGGTATATGCCGATATCGAATGCGAGAGAGAAGGTTCGTTCAGTCGGCGTCCATATATTCACTATCGTGAAGTGCCTTCGCATCCGCTCCTTCTCTTCCGGGGTCCATAACCGCGTCCTGATATTCGGCACAAACCACTCACCAAGAGTATCCAATGAGTAGGGGCTGAGATCGCCCTCCCATGTTTCGTACCCCTTGGACTCCCTGACGACCTCGGTTAGCTGAGGGATTCTTCTGGGTATGGCGTCGAGGAAGGCGCGCATGAAGGCGTGCAACTCCTCCACAGACATGGCTCTAAGCTCGTGGGGATATGGCACCCACGCTACTGCGTAAGACATATGCGGCTACCAGCTATGATCTCCGGTCACCCCATGGCAACTGTGGTTACCACACATTCAGGGAAAGGGCAATCACCCGGACGATGACACCGAGGGTTCCGCGGGTAATCGTCTCTCGTGGCGGATTCCGTGGCACGTCAGCGACTAACAAACCTGCGGCATGTGTCCTGAGCACCTCTTGGCCGACGAGTATACATCGCCTCTCATGGAAGATAAGGTCTCTCATGAGATTGGCGAACGGTATGACTGGCGCACCCTTGTTCGTCTGCAACCACTGCCATAATATCATAGACGGATTATACTGTCCTTGCTCGCTAAAACAAGCATATCACGGCGACTTCTATCATTTCGCCAAGTTCCTCAAGACCTACGAAAGCCCCCGCTGCTTCTGTTGTCATTCCCAGTCCCACAGCCTCCGCCCCTATTCCAATCCCATATCCAGAACTTATTGCTTCGCCGGAGGTATATGGTACAATGCCCCCGCCGCGAGGTATGCTTGACATGTATTCGTCCAAGTACTGGCAATTGCTAATGCAGTCGGACGACACCAGTATTTCGGGCTCGCTACCGTTGATCGACGTCCTGCGGAGGCAGCTGGTGTCATCAGTCAATCGATACACCCCCCCCTCTTCCGCGTTGTTGATTACGCCCTCTATGCCAAGCCCTCTGTTGTAGATGGCTGTGCTGGAGTTTATAGGAAGATACTCCCCTTCGCAGAAGCTTAGCCCTGCCGGTCCGGAAATTGAAGAATCCTCCAATCCGGTCCAACGCGAATCATAAACACGATTCAGAAGCGTACCCTTCGGCAGCGTATCGTAGTAATTGACGCTGCTGCAACCAGTGAGCATGGAATCAGGGCTTAGCTCAAGATCGCTTACATCACTCAGCGTAATGCTGGGCGAAGACAAGGTGCCCGCGCTTCCCACATACAGATACATACTGTCCGATCCGGCGTTGCCGAACCCGCAGCATCCGCCAGTGTACAGGAAATCGAAGATGTAGTCGCCCATGGTGGCGATACTAGTGGCAAGGTCGAAGCCGATATTGCTCCCATAGGGGTCCTTGAGTTGAATTGGGCTGTTGCCACAATACCGCCATGATCTGAACACATCGGAGTCTGTCTTATCCCGGGACATGAATATCCCGAGCGCGGACATGTAGTACCGGCTCCGCATGTAGTAGGTGCTGTTTATCCCTCCGGTTTCAAACTCTCGTCCCGTAAAGCCATACAGATTGTCAACGTTTTCTGTAAACGAAAGGTCGTTCCCGAAGGCGTAATAATCGTACGTGTTTTTCAGCACGCCGTCTTCGTCGGAGATGTTCCTTATGCTGCCCAACGCGTCGTGAGTGTAATAGTAGACGACGCCTGCGCGGGTGGCCGATACAATCCCGTCGACCCCCGCTGTAATGTACCTGGCAACAAGGTTGCCCTGGTCGTCGTAAGAGGCCGCAACATTATCCCCGTCGTAGATGAAATACCGGGTCGTTCCGCCCTGGGTGCGTTTGTAGCGCTTGTATGTACCCGGCACATACGCATACGTGGCATCACGATCCGTGCCGGGGGAATAATCGAACTTGGTGAGCCTGTCGGCCTCATCCCATTGGTACGAGTGCGCGCCGACTGAAGTCATGTTGCCGTAGTAGTCCCATCCTAGGGAACTCGAACCCGCAGTTGTCATCCTGTCGATGTAGTCGTACGAGTAGGTTGTCGCGGTGCCGCCCAGATCGCTTCTGGTTTTGTTGCCGGCCGTGTCATACCAGAAGGACTGTGTATATGAATTCCCACCGATGCGCGCTTCCCTCGTGAGCTGATATGCGGGATCGTAGCTGTATGCAACTGTTGCCGCGGTAAATGCACTTCCGCCAATGCCGCACCGGGTTACCATGCCTGCGGGATCACATGAATACTCGAAAGACGAGACCGTCGTTCCGTCGGACTTTCTGTTGAAGACAGCGGTTATGAGGCCTGTGGCATCGTATGAAAGGTCCGTATAGGAATCGTCCCCTCGCGCCTCCTTTGTGAGCAATCCTCCGGGCATGTAACAATATGTTACGCGAGCGGCGCCGCCTTCAGTAATGCTCACGAGTCGCGAAGCGTTGTCGTATGAATACCCGACGAGGGTGGAATCCGGCATGACCATGAGCGTTCTGCGCCCAAGGCCGTCATAGCAATAGCCTATCTCTTTTGTGATGGCATTCGTGTCATAGATCATAACCTTTCTTGTGAGGTTGCCCGTGTTGTCATAGATATACAGTTCGGTGTTGGTCGTGTCTGTCACCTTGGAGAGACGCCCGCTCTTGTTGTAGAGTGTCTTCACCTCATTCATGGACGGATAGTACGTATGCGTCAGTAGTCCCGTGCGCCAATAGCCGTAGGACACGTTGCGCATATTTGTCAGGTGCGGCACGGTAGGATTCTGGGTGACCCAGCCGCCGTTTGCCCACTGCCCCTGTTCGTAGTAGTCCTGGGTTAGCGTAAGTCTGTCGGTCAGCGAGTAGGAGAAACGCGATTGGTGGTCGTAGATCGTGTAGTCAGTAGGTGAGCCCGTCTTCAGAAACTGCCGCCACTTTGTTTTGCGACCGTAGCTGTCATACTCCTGATAGACAGCCCTGCCGTTGGGAAGAGCGGCCATCGTCATGTAGCCCGCGGTTGAATAGCAATACGTGCTGGCGCGACCGTTTGCGTCGACCGACCTGGTCATCTTCCCAACGCTTGAGTAGCAGTATGACACCGCTCTGCCCGTGGGAATCTCCATCCGCGTGCGGTTTCCCATCTTGTCATACCAGTACTTCTGCGTCCGTCCCAAAGCATCCTGGGTCATGGTTTGGCGATGGGCAAGGTCATAGTAGTAATATGTGTCAGCGCCCGTAGCGCTTGTTATCCGCGAGACGTTGCCGACCTGATCGTAGTAAGTGACCGTGCTTTCGCCGGCGGGATTGGTAACCGTCGTTACCCTTCCAGCCCAATCGTATTCGGTAACAGTGGCTCCGACCACCGGCAAGGCGACTCTGGTAATAAGCCCCCGAGCATCGTAGCAACAGCTCACCTGCGTTCCGTCGGCGCGAGCAGTCAGCGTGACCCTGTCCATAAAGTCGTAGCAATAGGTTTCCGCGTATCCCATGGGGTCGACCTTGGCGGTACGCCTGCCCACGCTATCGTACGCGAAGATTGTGACGTTGCCGTCGGCGTCTGTCTGTCTGGTGATCCTTCCCGCGATGTCCCTAAGGAACGTCTGGCTGCCGTCATAGGTAGTGATCTTCGTTACGGAATCCTTAGCGTCAAACAAGGTCGCAAACACGCTGTAGTTCGCGTACGAATATGACTTAGGCGCTGCCCCAACAACCGACGCAAGGTACTTGGCCGGTTGGTCACCAGCGTCTTGAGACTCTGTGCACTGGTACCATGGGCCCTCCCATGCCGGGCGGCTTGCGGCTTTTTGCCGCTGGGCAAGGCAATTGGCCCAGAAGTCATAGTAGAAAACGGTGTTGTAGTTGTAAGTGTAGCCGTCGCCGGGGCAATCGCTGCAAAGGTGGTTTCCGTATTGCGAATACGTAGACGTGGTTTGCTTGCCTGACGGCAACTGTGTTGTGGCCGTCACCTTGCTGTTGGCCGTCTGATAGGAAGTAGTCGTGACGTATCCGGATTCGTCAAGAAGCTTTGTCACCCGGTAAGATCCATCATACCAGTAACGGCGCACGTTACCCAATTGGTCCCGGCTGTACAGCAAGCCCCCTTTCACGTTGTAGAGGCGGTGACAATACGAGTTGTCAGGCGCCGTTTCCCGCGTAACCCTGCCCCGAATGTCATATAGATAGGCGACAGCCGTCTGATCGGGACGTACTACTCTTGTGGGCTTGCCGGGATAGCTCGCGTACTCGTAGCTAGTCTCGTACCCAGCCCTGTCAACTTGCTTTGTCACGCGGCCAGCACCGTCGAGGTACATCTTCTCAATAGAGCCGTCTGCGTAGAAGGCGCCGGTCAGTCTGTGCTTGCCGTCGTACGCGTACGCCGTTGAGGCGCCATTACGCCCGACTTCGAGGGTAACTTTGTTGCTGCCGTCAAAGTACAGATACCCTGTTGTGCCATCAGGATAGTAGTTGTCAACGCGGTTACCTGTCCCCATTGACCGCTCGTCCCAGGAACTGAAGCTGTAGCCGGTGCCGTTAATCGAGGCAGAGACGTTGAAATAGTAGCCCCCCAGGGACGAGTATGTAATATCAGGCGAACCCGCGTACTTGGTCACGTTATGGCCGGCGTCGCGGTCGTACGTCATGTCCTCCCACGAGGACGTATCCGGATTGAGAAGCAGGCTCTTCTTTGTCACATAGCCATATTGGTCACGATATATCTTCTCCGTTGCGTTACTAATGGTCTGCCCCGAAGCGCCGGGCACTTCGTAGATCGCCCCGTAGTAGCCGGGTTTGTATGACCTCTTATTGCCCTCTCCGTCGGTTACCTCCACAAGGCAGTTCGTATCATCGGCGGCTGACCAGTGCAGATCGGTCGTGTTGCTCGACCTGTCAGTGTACGTCACCTCGTATTCATTGCTGGATTCATTAGGGAGCACATACGCGAACGACTCTGTTCCCTCCGTATCAGTGCGCGACAGCATGTATGAATCGGCGTCATAGGTGAAGGTTACGTCACTGGCGCTGGTGTCCGTCACTCTGGTAAGGTTGCCGCCGGCATCATAGGCGAATGTTGCATTTCCGGCGGCCGAGTTTGCCAGCATCGTGCATAGTCCGTTCGCATCGTACAGAAAGGTGGTTGAGTCCGAGTTCGCGTCCGTGACTCCTGTGAGCCGCCAGTTGCTGTCACGAAGCATCGTCAGCGCCTGCGCGTCCGCATCCTCGATCCTGTCCAACTTGCGCGTCGTGGTGCTATAGGTGTATTTGTAGTGGGTAAGGAGATTCGTTATGGTGTATGTGTTATCGCCATTCTTTGCGCAGGTCCACATCACGTTGGTAGGAGGTGAGTAAGTTCCGCTGCCAGAATTATATGTGAAAGTGAGGCTCCCCCCGTCAGGCATATCAAACTGAACGTCATAATTGCCTTGAACAGTATATTTGCTCTGAAAACCGAATGACCACTTGTGGCCGAAGTTCTGCTCCGTAGTGCTCTGGCTGTTATAGGTTAGAAGAACCGTCACATCGGGCCCAAGTCCTGGCCAGAATGCCATCGGCACCTGCGTCGCCTGGACATTCAGGCTGTTGCGGCTGACGGATGCGCCGTTGACTGCAACCTCCACCATGGGCCCGGACCGTAGCGGCGGCATAAGAAAGGAGCGACCGGCGTCTCCTTGGCCAAGATGCCAACTGAGACAGCGATACGGAACACCCCCGTATGTGGCCGGGCTCGACATCGGGTTGTCCCCCACCGGTTCTCTGTCCAGCAAGTCTGGGCATCCCGCCGCGCCAGATGCCCCATGGTCCGGCATCGGCGACCCGCATCCGCCTCTGATCTTCGCAGAGTCCTCGTCACCAAGCGCCACGCACTTATTAGCGTCCGCCGCGTTAAATACCAGAGCCTCCCCATGGAAGTACTTCCCAAAGTCCCCCCTCGCTATCGATCGCATCCCTATCGGAGGGTCAAATACCTCCACCGCCTCGGCGCCGGATTCCACCACCGTCACAAAGTGATTGCTCCCCCACATCGCCACATAAGGCGCCTGC
>Ga0315282_10001580_pt1 | contig 42681 bp, 35 predicted proteins | sample YL17G07_20_MG_FD_203693 | JGI IMG/M metagenome (GOLD analysis project Ga0315282, IMG submission 203693) | Sediment microbial communities from Yellowstone Lake, YNP, Wyoming, USA - YL17G07_20 | ecosystem: Environmental > Aquatic > Freshwater > Lake > Sediment | place: USA: Wyoming | collected... | reverse complement strand
GTCCGCGACGATCGTGAAGTTGATCTGTTTCTGTTCGGCCATGGTTTGCGTGTCCCGGGCTGAAGCCCGGAACCTACGGCTGCAGGTTCCGGCCTTCAGGCCTTCTGTAGGTTCCGGCCTTCAGGCCGGGACTCAGTATTTCCGCATCACGCCGACCACGACCCCCTGGACCTGCACCTGGTCGGCGGGGACCGTCAACGGCTGCATGGCCGGGTTGGCCGGCTGCAGGCGGACGTGACCGTTCTCACGATAGAACTTCTTCAGTGTGACGTCGGACCCGCCCAGCAGCGCAATGACCATCTCGCCGTTGTCGGCCGCCTTGCGATCCTCGACGATCACGTAGTCGCCGTCCCGGATCTGCTCGTCGATCATCGAGTCGCCCTTCACGCGCAGCACGTAGGTGTCGCGCTTGCCGACCAGATCCTCGGGCACCGAGATCGACTCGGCGGTCGCGACCGCCTCAATCGGCGCGCCGGCGGCGACGAAGCCGAGCAGCGGCAGCTCGATGGCGCGCGCGCCCACGCGCGTGGGAACGAGCTCGACCGATCGGCTGCGGTTCCACGCGCGCTTGATGAACCCCTTCTCCTGCAGGTTCGTCAGGTGCTTGTGGACCGTCGCCAGCGAGGAGAGGCCGAACCGTCGGCCGATTTCCTCGAGGCTGGGCGCGTAGCCGTGCTGCTGGATGAACTCGTTGAGGAAGTCCAGGATCTCGCGTTGGCGTTTGGTGAGCGGTAGCACGCTGCTTCCTCCTCATCGTGACGCGCGCACCATGCGCCCGTGCACGTGCGCGCGAATACCGGAGGGCGGTCGAGCCTCGCCCTCGCTTCGCCACCCGAACGCGCAGCGAAGACAGCTCCACTTTACGCAAAGGAAAGGCGAAAGTCAACAGGCAACGATTTCGACTAACATTCGCGCGTTCCAACGTTTCTTTTACCGATCGGCCGCCCGGCCAGTCTAATCGTCCGGGGGCCGATCCAGTCGGGTGCACTGGATGGGCGCTGCCGGAGAGACTGCCAGGAGGAACGGCGTCCGATGGAGCGGGTCGAGCGACTGTGGGCCGGCGCCGGCCGGGTGGTTGCGCCGCGGCACGGCGCAACGCGGGCGCGCGCGATGAGCGTGCGCGACGACGCCGGCGCCGCGGCTTCGCTGGCCCGGCTGGACGATCCGGCGCTGGTGGCTGCCTGTCTCGCCGGCAGGCGGGAAGCATTCGACGTGATTGTCGAGCGGCATCGGCGCGCCGTCTATGGGCTCTGTTACCGCTACGTTGGGAACCACGAGGACGCGTCCGACGCCGCGCAGGAAGTGTTCCTGCGCGCCTACCGCGCGCTGGGCAGGTTCAAGGGCGATGCGTCGATCGGCACCTGGTTGTATCGTATCGGCGTCAACGCCTGCCTGAACCGGCTCGCGTCGCGGCCGCCCGCGGCGGAACCGATCGGGACAACCGAGGCAATCGCCGACGGCAGCCCGGATCCCGCGAGCCGGTTGCTGCAGCGCGAGCGTTCGAGCCGGGTTCGCGCCGCGATCGTCAGGCTGCCGGCCAGGCAGCGGACGACGCTGATTCTGCGGGTGTACCACGATCTGTCGCATCAGGAGATTGCATCGATCGTCGGCAGCTCGGTCGGCGCCGTGAAGGCGAATTTTTTCCACGCGCTGAGGAACCTGAAGAAGATCCTGGAGCGGGATCCGGTGTGAGCATTCGTCCCACTCCATGGGTCGCACGTCGCACTTCGCACTTATGACCGTCAGACACCTTTGCGACGACGTGCTGCTGGAGATGGCGGAGACGGGGAAGTCGCACCCGCACCTGGCGGCGTGTCAGCGCTGCCGGCGTCTGGTCGAGGACGCTCGCGACGCCTTGACGCTGGCGCGCGCCGAGGAGGTCCCCGAACCGTCGCCGCTCTTCTGGGATCTCTTCTCCGCTCGCCTGCACGAGGCCATCGAGAACGACGCGCAGCCGGTGCGACGTCCCGTGTCTGCCCGGTTCGCAACCGCTGGCTGGCGTTGCGTCGCCGCGGTTGTCCTGGTCGCGGTCGTCGTCGCTGGCATCGTCTGGCGGTTGAGAACGGCAGACGAGCCGGTGCGGCAGTCGGCATCGACCAGGGTCATCGGCGCAACTGCGCTCGTACCGGGCCCTGCGGCGGCGGACACCGGCGCGAGCGCGGACGTGCTGCTGCCGGCAAGCGATCCGTCGTTGACCATCCTCGCGCAGGTCACGGCGCACATCGAGATCTCTGACGCCGCGGACGCCGGGATCGTGCTGCAGCCGGGCGCGGCCGATCGGGCAATCTCCCAGCTCTCGCCGTCCGAGCAGCAGGAACTCATCCGGCTGCTGCAGGCAGATCTGGAGGATCCTCCGTGGTGAAGCAGGCTGGAGCCGCCAAGGAAGATGCAATCGTCATGAACGCACCACGTCACCTCATCCTCGTCGTGCTGCTGGGAATCGTTTTCGGTGGGGCCGGCGCGGCACGCGCCCAGCAATCGCAGGGGGCGCCTCCGCCGAAGCCGCCCGCCCAGGTCCACCCGGACACGGCCAGGCCGCCGACGGCCGCCGAAGTCCAGTCGATCGTCGACGGATGGGTCGTCGTCCAGGCGCAGACGGCGCTCGGCCTGAGCGACGATCAGTTCCCGCAATTCGTCATCCGGCTCCGGGGGCTGCAGGAGACGCGCCGGCGGAATCAGCGCGCTCACAATCAGCTCATCCAGCAACTGTGGCGCCTGGCGAACCCCAAGAATCCGGCCGCCGACGAGGCGCAGCTGCGCGAGAAACTGAAGGCGCTGGACGATCTCGACGCCAAATCGGCAGCCGATCTGAGCAAGGCGTACGACGCGATCGACCAGGTGCTCGACGTCCGCCAGCAAGCGCGCTTTCGGGTGTTCCTGGACCAGGTCGAGCGCCGGATGCTCGAAATCCTGACGAAGGCACGCGCGCAGAGCGAAGCCCGCGGCGGGCGTCTGGGACGCGGGCGGGGCGGCTTGCAGTAGCAGTTGACTGTCGCGGCGGGGCCGGCCAAGATTCCACAAGATGGCGCAGACCCCGGCCGATTTCCTGGCGACTCCGTTACAGTTCTTGAAGGGCGTCGGGCCCAGGCGGGCGGCCGAGCTGCGGCGCGCCGGCCTGGCCACCGTCGAAGATCTGCTGTACCGCTTTCCCTTCCGATACGAAGACCGCGCGCACTTCGCGTCGATCGCGTCGTTGCGGCTCGATCAGGACCCGCGCTCGATTGTCGGCGAGATCGTCGAGGCGGGCGTGCGCTACACGCGACGCCGGGGCTTCAAGATTTTCGAAGCGCTCGTCCGTGACGCGTCCGGGTGTGTGCGCGCCGCCTGGCCCAACCAGACCTTTCTCGCCGACAAGCTCACGCGCGGCCGGCGCGTCGTCCTTTACGGCCGGCTGACGCCCCGCAAGTGGGGCGGCGGCGTGCACCTGATCGATCCGGACTACGAGATCCTTGACGAGGACGACGAAGCCGCCGAAGCGGAGCGGCTGCACACGGGCCGCATCGTGCCCGTGTACGAGCGCATCGGGTCGGTGTCGCCGAAGTTCCAGCGCTCGCTCGTGCGACAATCACTCGACCGGCTGCCCGGCGACGTGGACGATCCGCTTCCGGCCGAGCTGCTCGCGAGGCTCGACCTGCCGGGCCGCCGCCTGGCGTTCGAGCAGGCGCATTTCCCTCCGGAGGGCGCTTCATTCGGGGCGTTGCAGGCGTTCCGCACGCCCGCACAGAAGCGACTGATCTTCGAGGAATTCTTTCTCTTCCAGGTGGGGCTGCTCCTGCGCAGGCGGGAAGCCGACGCGGTGCGCAAGCCGTTCGTGACGGTGACCAACGCGAGGATGCGGGAATCGCTGAAGCGCGTGCTGCCGTTCAAGCCGACCCGCGCCCAGAAGGACGCGCTCGCGCAGATCGTCGCGGACATGAAGAGGCCGCACGCGATGAACCGGTTGCTGCAGGGCGATGTCGGCTCGGGCAAGACGATCGTCGCCCTGCAGGCGGCGGTGGTGGCGATGGAGAACGGCCTGCAGGTGGCCTTCATGGCGCCCACCGAGATCCTCGCCGAGCAGCATTTCCTGAACATCCAGCGACTGCTCGCAACCGAGGAGGGCCGCGACACGCCAGCCATGTCCGGGTGCCCGGGCGGGATCCCGAACGTGATTCGACAGGCTCACCACGCCCTGAGCTTGTCGAAGGGCGCGACGGCCGCGTCGGGGTGCCCGTCGCGGTTCCGCGTCGCGCTGTTGACGGGCGCCGTCAAGGGAGTCGCGCGGCGCGAGCTGCTGGGCGACCTGGCCGCGGGCCGCGTGGACCTGCTGGTGGGGACGCACGCGCTCGTGCAGGAGGGCGTGGAGTTCCAGCGCCTCGGTCTGGTCGTCATCGACGAGCAGCACCGCTTTGGCGTGGTGCAGCGCGCGACACTGCGCGCCAAGGGGCTGCACCCGGACGTGCTGGTGATGACGGCGACGCCGATTCCGCGCACGCTGGCGCTGACGGTCCACGGCGACCTCGACGTGTCGGTGATCCGCGAGATGCCTCCGGGCCGCCTGCCGATCAAGACGACCGCGAAACCCGAAACGCGGCGGGAGGACGTCTACGAGTTCCTGCGCGGGGAAATCGAGGCCGGGCGCCAGGCCTACGTGATCTACCCGCTCATCGAGGAGTCCGCGAAGGTCGATCTGAAGGCGGCCACCGAGATGGCCGACCACCTGGCGCACGACGTGTTTCCGCAGTTCCGCGTCGCGCTGCTGCACGGGCGCATGAAGCAGGACGCCAAGGACCGCGTCATGCGCGCGTTCGCCGGGGGGCAGATCGACATTGTCGTATCGACCACCGTGATCGAGGTGGGCATCGACGTCTCGAACGCGACGGCGATGATCGTCGAACACGCCGAACGCTTCGGGCTGTCGCAGCTCCACCAGTTGCGGGGCCGCGTGGGTCGCGGACGCCACGCCTCGCACTGCATCCTGCTGTATCAATCGCCGCTGTCCGACGAAGCGCGGCGGCGGCTGGAGGCGCTCGTCGAGACGACCGACGGATTCGTGATCGCCGAGCGCGATCTGCAGATGCGCGGGCCGGGCGACTTCGTCGGCACGCGGCAGAGCGGGATGCCGACGCTGCGCGTCGGCGACCTGGTCCGCGACGACATGCTGATGGTCGACGCGCGCCGCGAGGCGGAGGCGATACTCGCGTCAGGCTCGGCCGACCGCCTCGTCGCGCTCGTGCGCGAGACATGGGGTGCGCGTTTCGGGCTGGCGGAGGTGGGATAACGATCACGGGTGCTTGGTGCCGGGTGCTTGGTGCTTCGTGCCGTGCAAAGTGCCAGGTGCCAGGCCGTCAGCACCTGGCACAGCACCAAGCACTTGGCACAAAGCACCAAGCACTCGTTTCTTATGCGCATCATCGCGGGCCGCTACAAGAGCCGCCGTCTCGCGTCGCCCCGCTGGGCAGGTCTGCGGCCCACCTCGGACAAGCTGCGCGAGACGCTGTTCGACATCCTGGCGCCCCGCATCGAAGGGGCGCGCGTGCTGGATGGGTTCGCGGGAACCGGGGCGCTCGGCATCGAGGCCCTCAGTCGGGGCGCCGCGCACGTGACCTTTGTCGATCGTGATCGGCGCGCCATGCGGCTGGTGGCCGAGAACCTCGGCCGCTGCGGCATCGCCGACGGCTATGTTATGATGCCCGGCGATATCGTGGCGTTCGCGCAGGGCCCCCGCACCCGGCAATTTGACGTGATTCTGCTCGATCCGCCCTACGACGAACCGGACCTCGGGGCGACGATCGAGACGGTCGGGCAGGTGCTGGCCGGACGCGGCGTGCTCGTGCTCGAGCATGCGCGGCGCCGCCCGGCGCCCGCATCGGCCGGCGACCTCGTCCGTACCCGCGAGGTCGTCTCCGGGGACAGCGCGCTGGCTTTTTACGCGCGCGGGGACAGCGCAGGGGCACGCGCGGAGCCACTGCGTGCGTGACGAGGCCTGATGTGACTGCCGAGCGCCACGGGACCGGTGCCTCCCCGGAGCGGGTTGCGGTCTATCCCGGCTCCTTCGATCCGATTACCAACGGCCACGTCGACATCATCGCGCGCGGCGCCCGCCTGTTCGATCGCATCATCGTCGCGGTGCTGGTGAATTCGGACAAGCGGCCGCTGTTCTCGATCGAAGAGCGCGTCGAGAGCGCCCGCGAGGTGTTCGGGGCAGAGCCGAAGGTCGAGGTGGATGCGTTCGACGGCCTGTTGATCGACTTCGCGCGGCAGCGGAAGGCGTCGGTGATCGTGCGCGGTCTGCGCGCCGTGTCCGACTTCGAGTACGAGTTCCAGATGGCGCTGATGAACCGCCGGTTGGCCCCCGACATCGAGACGGTGTTCATGATGCCCGCCGAAGCCTACACCTACATCAGCTCGCGGCTGGTGCGGGAGGTGTTCGCACTCGGCGGCGCCGTGCAGGGGTTGGTGCCGCCGGCCGTGGAAGCGCGCATGCGTCACAAGTTCGCGCGGGAGTGAAAGCGGGAATCAGGAACAAGGGTCAGGCGCGACGCGGGGGAAAGGCACCTGGATCCTGAATCCCGATTCCTGGCGGGGAATGGCGAGCGTTACAGAGGAGCACGGTATGAGCGTCAGTCAGCTTGCGAGGGCAATCGCCACGTCGCCCACGATGAAGCTCAACGAAGAAGCGAGGCTTCTGCGCGAGCGGGGCGAGCCCGTTATCCACCTGGGCATCGGCGAGCCGAAGAACAAGGCGCCGATTCCCGCCATCCTTGGCGCCGCAGCCAAGCTGCAGACCGGCGACATCAAGTACTCGCCGAGCGACGGGACGCCGACGCTCAAGAAAGCGATCATCCGGTACACCGAGGAGAACTACGACCGGATCGTCGCCCCGGAGAACGTGATTGTCTCGTCGGGCGCCAAGCAGTCAATCTTCAACCTGCTCTACGCCATCCTCAATCCCCAGGACGAGGTCATCATCCTGGCGCCCTACTGGGTCAGCTACCCGGAAATGGTGAAGATGGTCTACGGCGTGCCGGTCATCATCACGCCCGAGGACGGCACCTTCTACCCGCGCATGGCCGAGATCGAGCGCGCGGTCACCGGCTATACCAAGGCGATCATCGTCAACAGTCCGAACAACCCTTCGGGCGTCATCTTCCCCGACGACTTCATCGCCCAGATCGTAGAGTTCTGCGAGCGCAAGAGCATCTACTGCATCATGGACGACATCTATCACAAGCTGGTGTTCGACGGCCGCAAGACGCCCTCGTGCTTCCAGTTCACCAAGAAGGACCCGGAGAACACGAAGGTCATCGCGATCAACGGCATCGCGAAGTTGTACGGGATGACCGGGTTCCGCATCGGGTGGACGATCGCGCCGAGAGAGCTCGTCGAGGTTCTGACGAACATCCAGGGGCAGACGACGTCGTGCGCCTCGGTGCTGCTGCAGGCCGCCGCCGAGGGCGCGCTGCTCGGTATCCAGAGCATCGTCGACAACCTGCGGCTCCACTGCCAGAACAACCGCGACATCGTCATGGCGGAACTGGCCACGTTGCCGGGCGTCAAGTGCACGAAGCCGCAGGGCACCTTCTACTGCCTGCCGGATTTTCGCGCCTACCTGCACCCGGCCATCGCGAAGAATTCGAACCAGCTGGCCGACTTTCTGCTGAAGACGGCGCGCGTGGTGACGGTGCCGGGCGCCGAGTTCGGATTCGAAGGACACCTGCGGATCAGCTATGCGGGCGGAGTGAAGGATCTGCAGGAAGGCATCGCCCGCATCAAGTGGGCGATCGATCCCAGCTCGCCGAACGATATCTTCATCGGTGACAAGAAACTTCTCAGGGACTGGCTATGAGCAACAACATCCTGGATATCAAAACGCCCGCACAAGCCCAGGCGGCCGCGCTCAAGAGTGATTACGGGCTCGAGAATCTGGGGTTGTCGAACCTCAACCAGGTGTACTGGAACCTGCCCACCGAGGCCCTCTACGAGGAGGCCGTCTTCCGTCGCGAAGGCAAGCTCTCGAGGGAAGGGCCAATGCTGGTGAGCACCGGCAAGCACACGGGCCGGGCGGCGAACGACAAGTTCATCGTGCGCGAACCGACCAGCGAGAACCACGTCTGGTGGGGACAGTACAACCGGCCGTTCGGCCCCGACAAGTTCGACGAGCTGTACCACCGCCTGCAGGGCTACCTGCAGGGACGCGACCTCTTCGTGCAGGACGTGTACATCGGCGCGGATCCCGAGTACCGCATGCCGGTGCGGATCATCACCGAGCTGGCCTGGCATTCGATGTTCGCCCGGAACATGTTCATCGTGCCCGAGACCAACGAGGAAGTCCGGCGGATGACCCCCGAGTTCACGGTCATCGCGGTGCCCGGCTTCCAGGCGCTCCAGCAGATCGATCAGACGAATTCGCAGACCTTCATCGTGCTGAACTTCGCCGAGCGCGTCTGCATCGTCGGCAACACCCAGTACGGCGGCGAGATCAAGAAGTCGGTCTTCACGGTGATGAACTACCTGCTGCCGCTGCAGGGCGTCATGCCGATGCACTGCTCGGCCAACATCGGGAAGGAAGGCGACGCCGCGCTGTTCTTCGGGCTGTCCGGCACCGGCAAGACGACGCTGTCGGCCGATCCGTCGCGCGGCCTGATTGGCGACGATGAGCACGGGTGGAGCGACAACGGCGTCTTCAACTTCGAGGGCGGCTGCTACGCGAAGGTCATCCAGCTGTCGCCGACGGCCGAACCCGAGATCTACGCGTGCACCCGCCGGTTCGGGACGATCCTCGAGAACGTTCCGCTGGACCCGGTGACGCGCATGATCGATCTGGACGACGACCGGATCGAGAACACGCGCGCGTCGTATCCGCTGACCTTCATCGCCAACGCCGTGCCCGAGAAGCGCGGCGGGCACCCGAAGAACGTCGTGCTGCTCACGTGCGACGCCTCGGGCGTCCTGCCGCCGATCGCACGGCTGAGTCGCGAGCAGGCGATGTACCAGTTCATTTCCGGTTACACGGCGAAGATCGCCGGCACCGAGATCGGTCTGGGCGAGGAACCGGAGATCACCTTCAGTGCGTGCTTCGGCGGGCCGTTCATGGTGCACCACCCGTCGTACTACGCGGACCTTCTGGCGAAGAAGATGCTGCGCTACGGCGCGCGGTGCTGGCTGCTCAACACCGGGTGGGTAGGCGGCCGCTACGGCGTGGGGAAGCGCATCAGCATCAAGTACACCCGCGCGATCCTCAACGCGGCGTTGACCGGCGAGCTCGAACGCGTCGAGTACTACAACGATCCGATATTCGGCTTCCAGGTGCCCAAGACGTGCCCGGGCGTGCCGGACGGCGTGATGAACCCGGCGAGCTCGTGGCCGGACAAGAACGCGTACATGCAGGCGTACCGCGCGCTGGCCTCGCGCTTCATCGACAACTTCAGGAAGTTCGCGGAGGGCACGCCGCCCGAGGTGGTTGCCGCCGGACCGCGCATCGAACCGGACGTGACGACGCGGCCCAATTGGGCCAAGGTCTAGGCGCGCGCGAACATCCGCGCGCCTGCATCCAGGCGTGAGGCGGGAGGCGTGAGGCGAAAAACGCCTTCCGCCTGCCGCTTTTCGCCTTTCCCTTATGGCTCTGTGATCCCCCCTGACTTCCGCCAGACCGTCATCGACATCGTCGGCGAAGCGTTCGTCAAGACCGACGCGAGCGCACTCGAGGCGTACGGCGTGGATTCGCTCAAGCGCCCTCATCCGCCGGACCTTGTCGCGCTTCCCGCCTGCACGGCCGAGGTGTCGGGCCTCGCCCGCTTGTGCACCGAGCGGCGCGTGCCGCTGGTCGTCCGCGGTGCGGGCACCGGGTACACGGGCGGCGCGGTGCCGGTGCACGGCGGCCTGGTGGTCTCGATGGAGCGGATGAACCGCATCATCGAGATTGACACCCACAACCTGCTTGCCGTGGTCGAACCGAACGTCATCACCGGCGACTTGCAGGACGCCGTCGAGCGTGTCGGCCTGTTCTATCCACCGGACCCGGCCAGCCTGCGCGAATCGGCGATCGGCGGAAACGTCGCGGAATGTGCGGGCGGTCCCCGCGCGTTCAAGTACGGGACCACGCGCCGCTACGTTCTCGCACTCGAAGCGGTGCTGCCGTCCGGCGAGGTCATACGGACCGGATCGAAGGCGGTCAAGAACGTCGTCGGGTACGATCTCACCCAACTGCTGGTCGGCTCGGAAGGCACGCTCGCGATCGTCACGCAGATCGTCCTGCGGCTGGTTCCGCGGCCGCCGGTGCAGATCACGCTGCGCGCGACGTTCGGTGACGTGGGGGACGCCGTGCGCGCGGTCGATTCCCTGGTCGAGGCGCGCGTGGTGCCGGCCACCCTGGAACTGGCGGACCGGGAGTGCCTCGAGGCGGTCGCGCGCTACCTGGGCGCGTCTCTGGCGCCCGCCGGCACCGGGGCGGTGCTGATTCTCGAGGTCGACGGGTTCGCCGAGACCGTGGCGGAGGAATCGCGGCGGGTCGAGGAGGCCTGTCGCGCCGCGGGCGCGACGCAGATCCTGCGGGCGGCGTCCGTGGAGGAACGCGAGGCGCTGTGGCGCGTGCGCCGCGAGATGTCACCCGCGCTGAAAGTGATCTCGCCGGCGAAGATCAATCACGATGTCGTCGTCCCGCGCGGGCGGGTGCCCGAGCTGTTCGACCTCGTCGATCGCATGCGCCGGCGGTTCGACCTGCGCGTCGCCTGCTTCGGGCATGCGGGTGACGGCAATATCCACGTGAACATGATGGTGGACGCAGGCGACGCGGCCGAGATCGCACGCGCCCGTGAAGCCGAGCGGGTGCTGTTCGAAGGGGTCGTCGCGCTCGAGGGCTCCATCAGCGGCGAGCACGGCATCGGCTTTGCGAAGGCGAAGTACCTGCCGATCGAGCTCTCGGCGCCGACAATCGCCCTGATGAAGCGCATCAAGCAGGCGTTCGACCCCGCCGGGATTCTCAATCCCGGGAAGATCTTTCCGGACTGAAGTCCGGGCGGTATGATAGACGCATCTCGTCAACAACCGCGCGAGGAGCCGGCATGAGAATCGTGGCGGTGATCGGCGCTTCCACCGATCACTCGAAGTTCGGGAACAAGGCCGTGCGGGCGTTTCGCAATCACGGCGACGAGGTGGTGCCCATCAACCCGACCGAAACGGAGGTCGAGGGGCTGAAAGCGTACCGGTCGGTCCTCGACGTCCCGGGTCCCATCGACATGGCCACCTTCTATGTCCCGCCGAAGGTGGGCGAGGCCATCATCGAGGAAGTGGCGCGCAAGGGCATCCGCGAAGTGTGGTTGAACCCGGGCGCCGACAGTGATGCGTTGGCCGAGCGCGCGGCTGCGCTGAAGATACGCGCGATCCGGGCGTGCAGCATCCTGGGCATCGGCGACAGCCCGAGCCGGTATTGAGGAGAGCCGCTCGCGCAGCGCGACGAAGCGGAGGGCGGCGCAGGGGCCCCCGCGAGCGAGGAGCCGGGCGGGGTGCACCCCTCGGCGGGCTCGAGGTGCCCCGAGCTTGTCGAAGGGCAGGGTGCCCCGCCAAGCAAAATTGACACCGCGGCAGCGGCCGCCTATACTGGAGTGTCTTAGGAATTTCCCCCGCATCAGGCCGTCCGCGGGGCTTCTACCCTTCGACATGCTCGGGGCACCCCGAGCCACGTTGAAGGATGCATCCCCGCTTGTGCAGCCTCGAGCACACCCTATACTCCAACACCAGTTGAGTTATGCCAAGCAATAACAAGCGCCCATCCTCGACGGCGCGCACTCCAAACGGCCAGTCCGCGCCCACAGACAGTTCCACCCTCACGCCGCAGGCGGAAGCCAACGACAGCGGGAAGACCCAGCAGCCGATGCCGCCGCCGCCGCCACCACCGCCGCCGCCCAAGCGCCCGGGCGAAGGACTGAACATCGCGGAGCTGAAGGAGATGAGCATCCAGAAGCTCACGCAGATCGCCAAGGACCTCAACGTGGCGGGCGCGACCGGCATGCGCAAGCAGGAGCTGATCTTCCAGATCCTGAAGGCGCAGACCGAGCAGAGCGGCTACATCTTCTCGGAGGGCGTCCTCGAAGTGTTGCCCGACGGGTTCGGCTTCCTCCGCGCGCCCGACTACAACTACCTGCCGGGGCCCGACGACATCTACGTGTCGCCGTCGCAGATTCGGAAGTTCGACCTGCAGACCGGCGACACGGTGTCGGGCCAGATCAGGCCGCCGAAGGAAGGCGAGCGCTACTTCGCGCTCATCAAGGTCGAGGCCGTCAACTTCGAGCCGCCCGAGCAGGCGCGCGACAAGCTGTTTTTCGAGAACCTCACGCCGCTCTATCCGCAGCAGCACCTGAAGCTCGAGACCGCTTCCGAGAACCTCTCGGCCCGGGTCATGGACCTGATGACGCCGATCGGCAAGGGGCAACGCGGCCTGATCGTCGCGCCGCCGCGCACCGGCAAGACGATGCTGTTGCAGAACATCGCGCAGTCGGTCTCGGCCAATCACCCCGAGGTCTACCTCATCGTGCTGCTCATCGACGAGCGGCCGGAAGAGGTCACCGACATGCAGCGGTCGGTGGACGGCGAAGTCATCTCCTCGACGTTCGACGAGCCCGCCCAGCGTCACGTCCAGGTGGCCGAGATGGTCATCGAGAAGGCGAAGCGCCTGGTCGAGCACAAGAAAGACGTCCTCATCCTGCTCGACTCGATCACGCGCCTCGCGCGCGCCTACAACACGGTCATCCCGCCCTCCGGCAAGGTGCTGTCGGGCGGTCTCGATTCAAACGCCCTGCAGAAGCCGAAGCGCTTCTTCGGCGCCGCGCGCAACATCGAGGAAGGCGGGTCGCTCACGATCATCGCCACCGCGCTGGTCGACACCGGGTCGCGCATGGACGACGTCATCTTCGAGGAGTTCAAGGGCACGGGCAACATGGAAATCCACCTGGATCGCAAGCTGGTGGACAAGCGCGTGTTCCCGGCCATCGACATCCAGAAGAGCGGCACGCGCAAGGAAGAACTGCTGATCAGCCGCGAGGATCTCAACCGGGTCTGGGTGCTGCGCAAGGTCCTCACCCCGCTGTCGCCGGTCGAAGCGATGGAGCTGCTGCTCGACAAGATGTCGAAGACCAAGTCGAACGCCGAGTTCCTGGCATCGATGCAGCGCATGGGGTAGCCGCCTCGCGGAATTCCGGAATTGCGAATTCCAGTATCCAGAAGTGAGGTGGCGCCGCGATCCTCGGGCGCTACGGCATTTTTCCTTCTCGATTTTCCATTCCGTGAACCGACCTTTTGAATTCTGAACTCTGAATTCTGAATTCCGAACACTCATGATCACCATCAAAATCCGCGAGAACGGCCCCTACCGCGTGGACGGGGACGAGAACGAAGTACGGCTCGTGGACTGGAACGGCCGCGAGTATGCGATAGGGAAGCGACCGTTCGCGCTGTGCCGCTGCGGCGGATCGGCGACCAAGCCGTTTTGCGACGGCACGCACTCGACGATTGGCTTCAGGGCCGCCGAAGCGGCCGTGCCGGGCAGCCAAGATCGACCAGCCGAATGAGGCTGCCGGCGATTCTCGCGTTCACTCCCGGCGTTCCCATCGCCGCCCGCACCTTCCCGTAGCCCGAACGAATGGCGCCGCGGGCCCGCTCGTCCGTCATCAGCGTCACAGCCGCGTCGGCCAGCCGCGGGGCGGTGACATCCCGCTGAATCAGGGTGGGCACGACGCGGTCGCCGGCGATGAGGTTTGGCAACGCGTAGGCCGGGATGCGCGTGTCGAGATGCAGCAGGTGTTTCGCGGCCAGATACGTGAGCAGATCGACCCGGTAGCACGCAACTGCCGGTACGCCCGCGAAGGTCGCATCCAGCAGGTTGCCTCCCGTCGACGCGAGCACGACATCGCTCGCGGACAACACCGCGCTGAGAACGTCTTCCACCACCTCCACGCCGTTCCGCCTGCCCCGCAGGCACGCGTCCACCTCCGCGCGCAGGGCAGGCGCGGCGACGCTGACGATCGCTCTGCCGACGCCAACGCGGCGTTTCACGATGTCGAGAGCGTCGAGCATCACGGGCAGCAGACGCCTGATCGCGTGCCTGCGACTGCCGGGCACGAGGGCCATGGTGAATGGCGGAGACGGGCCTGGCGCCACGAAACAGCGCGAGGACGATTGCACACTGGAACGCTGCGAAGGCGGCCCTGGCTCGCCGAAGCGGCGCGAGGACGATTGCACACCGGAACGCTGCGAAGGCGGCTCGCCGTACGTCTCGACGAGATCATCCAGCGCCGGGTGACCTTCGTAGATGACCGGCAGGCGCGCGCGCGCGTAGATCGCCGCTTCGGCCTCGAGCGTCGGGATCACGACGTCCGCGTGCGCGCGCAGGCGTTCGACGGCCCGGGCGGGATTCCAGAGCCAGGTCTGCGGCGCCACGAAGTAGATGACCGGGACGCCGGCCGCCCTGGCGACGCGCGCAAACGGGAAGCTGATGCCGGGCGCATCGATTACCATTGCGGCGGCGGGACGACGATGTCGGATCTCGTGCCGCCAGAAGCGGAGCGCAGACAGGTAGCAGGGAAGGTCGCGCCAGTGGTCGAACCATCCGACGGTGCCGCGATCGGTGATGTCGATGCGCACGTCCACACCGGCCCGGCGCATGCGGGCCCCGCCAAGGCCGTACACGCACAGGCCCGGCAGCAGGCGTCGCAGCTCGCTCGCCAGCCGTGCCCCGCGGGCGTCGCCAGAGATCTCCGTCGCGCACACGAGAACGGACGCGGTCGTCATGTCGCGACAGATTCTACCGCGTCATTACGCCTTGCGCCGCCAGCCGCCCGCCGCTACGATCTTTCGCTGGTCTCGATCATGGCCGAAGGCGACGTCCCGTCCGTAAGCGTGATTATCCCGGCCTTCAACCGGTCGGGTCCCCTCGAGGCCTGCCTGCTGTCGCTGGCGGGGCAAACCTATCCGGGCGATCGGTGGGAGGCGCTCGTCGTGGACGATGGGTCGTCTGACGACACGCCGGAGGCCGTTCGGCGCCTGGCGGCCACGATGCCGCTGCGCTTGCTGCGCCACGACGAACGCCGGGGGTCGGGCCCGGCGCGTAACACGGGCCTCCGGGAGGCTGGCGGCGAGGTCGTCATCTTTGTCGACAGCGACACGGTCGCGCCACCCTGGTTCCTCCACGAGCACGCGTGCAGTCACGCGGGTCGCGCCTGTTTCGTGGACGGCCCCGCGATCACCGTGCCAGGTGATGGCGATCCCGCGGCGCTGTTGCGCGCCGCGCGGGTGCGACTGCTTGCGGCCCTCGATCTCGGGGGCGCGCGGTTCGTGACTGTGAACGTGTCGTGCCGTCGGGAGGTTCTGCTGGCCGCCGGCGGGTTCGACGCGGCGTTCGGCACGCGCTACGGTTGGGAGGACACCGAGCTTGGCGTGCGGCTGCAGGCGCGTGGGGTGGGGCGCGTGAAAAACCGCCGCGCCTACGTGCTTCACCGGCAGATGTCGGGTTACGATTGGCGGGAACGGGGGCGCAAGCAGGAGCAGGCGGGCGTCAACGCCGCCTACTTCGTGGCGAAACACCCGACGCGCGAGGTGGCGCGGCTGGTGAAAGGGCGTCCGCGGCTCGCGCGCCTGCTTGCTGGTTGCGGCCTGGGCGCCGATCGCGTGGCCAGGGCATGCGCGCGGCAAACATCGCCCTCGCTGCTCGCGTGGGCGCTCTGCCAGTTCCACGAGATTCAGCAGTACCAGCGCGGGATTCGGCGGGGCTGCGCGTCTGCGTACACGGGCCGGGAATCCGCATGACCGAGTTGATCGTCACCGTCAACGCCCCGGGGGAGGTTGCCGGCTGGCTGCTGCCCCTCGTCGAGCACGTGAAGCAGGCGGATCCGGACGTCCGCATCCGCGCCGTGCTCACGCCGTGTCCGTTCGCGGGTGGTCGCGAGCGCGAAATCCTGTCCGCGCATCCCGCACTCGACGAGGTCGTGGAACTCGGTCCTTACCTGCGCCGGATCCTTCGCCGTCGCCTCCCGGTTCCCGCTCGCCGCGGGCCCCACGCGTCGACCTCGCACCCCGGCGATGCCGCAGGCGCACGGTCGGCCGCAGAGGGCACCGTTGTGCTGCACCTGGGCGGCGACCGCCTGTACTCGCTCCTCATCGCGCGGCTGCTTCGGGCGCCGGCCTGGGTGTACGGCACGAGCCGACGGTGGAGCCGGCGCTACGCCCGGTGCCTCGTGCCGAACGGCCGCGCCGTGGAAAAGCTGAAAGGCGCGGGCGTCGAGGCCGGCCGGATTGCCGTTGTGGGCGAGATGGTCGTCGACAGCCTGCCGCCAGACCTCGACGTGCCCGGCGTCGTCCGCGCGCTGGGCGTCGATCCCGATCGCGACGAGATCGTGTCGTTGATGGCTGGCAGCCGTCCCTATGAAGTCGATTTCATGCTGCCGTTCTACGCCGACCTCGTCGACGATCTCGCACGCCGGCGGCCGTCGGTTCGCTGCCTGCTGCCGTTCTCGGAGTTCGTCGATCCCGACCTGGTCTCGCGCGCGATGGCTCGCGCGGGGATCCGGGTCGAGGCCGACACGACGCCCCAGCGCGTGCGCACGCGCAACGGCGCACTGGCGCACATCGTCCGCTCCGAGCGCTACGCGGCAATGGCCGCGTCGCGCCTGGTGGTGACGCTTCCCGGCACCAACACACTGCAACTGGCGGCGCTGGGGACGCCGATGATCGTGGCCGTACCGCTCAACGAGGTGGAGAACGCGGTCGTGGAAGGGCCCGTCAACTGGTTGAGCACACGGTGGCGGGCGACGCGGGCGTTGAAACGGTATCTGCTCCTTCGCGTGAACCGGCGCCTGGGCTTCATCGCGCTGCCGAATATTCTCGCTGGCCGCGAGGTGGTTCCCGAATTGCGCGCGGTGCTGCAACCGGCCGACGTCGCGCGGCATGTCGTCTCGTGGCTGGAAGACAGCGGCGGGCGGCAGGCGATGAGTCGCCAGCTGCTGGAACTGGCCGGGCCGCGCGGCGCGGCGGCGCGCATGGCGAGCGAGCTGCTGCAGGCAGGATTACCGTGCGCCTGTGGCTCCTGAGCAACGGCCGCGGCGAGGAGTGGGCGGCGGCGCTCGTGGCGAGCGAGCTGTTGAAACGGCGCCCCGGACTGCCGCTGTCCGCGGCGCCGCTCGTCACGTCGGGCGACGAGTTTGCCGCGCGCGGCGTCCCGACACCGATCACGGGGAAGACGCCGCCTTCGGGCGGTTTCCCGACCGCGAACCTGCGGACGCTGCTCCGCGATCTGCCCGCCATCCGGGACCATGTCGCCTACGTGCGACATCTGCGTCGACTGGTCCGGCCGGGCGACGAGTTCGTCGCGGTTGGCGACGTCTTCCTCACGGGGCTCGGCCGGCTGGCCTTTCGGCGACGTGGCGTCCATGTCGCGCTGGCGAAATCGGCGTACGGCCGCCGACATTCGCGCATCGAACATCACCTGCTGCGGCGCTGGACGAGCCTCGTCTTCGCACGCGACGAGGCGACGGCGGCCGATCTCGATCGCCACGGTGTCCGCGCGGTGTTCGTCGGAAACCCGCTGGTCGACGGTCTCACGGTCGCGGCGTCGCGCGACGGTGGCGTGGACGCCACGCGAACGGTCCTGCTGCTGCCCGGCAGTCGCGCTGAGGCGGCCGCAAATCTCGTGAAGCTGCTCGACGTCGCTCTTCACGTCGACCAACCGTCGGCCTGGACGTGCGCGTGGGCCGACGCGACCTCCATCGGATCGGGGGCGCGGGCGGCGGTGGCTGCCGGTTGGCAGGTTGCGGGCGGGCGGTTGTTGCGAGCAAGCCGGAGCGTCGCCTTTGCCGCAGGTCGGTTCGACGCGATGCTGGCGGCGGCGGACGTTGTCGTCGGCCTCGCGGGAAGCGCCAACGAGCAGGCGGCCGCAGTGGGCAAGCCGGTGGTCACACTGGTGGGCTGCGGGCCGCAGACGACAGCGGCGCGCATGCTGGAGCAGGAGCGCCTGCTGGGCGGCGCGGCCCGCTTCGTGCGCGGCGGCGCGGCCGATGTCGCGACGATCGTCTCGGAACTGCTGCGGTCGCCCTCCGAGCGGCATCGGCTCGGGCGGCTTGGGATCGCGCGGCTGGGCCCGGCCGGCGGCGCTGCGCGCATCGCGGGGCACATCGTCGACGAGCTCGGTCTATGAACCCGAAAGTCAGTATCGTCGTTCCCTCGCTGAACAGGTGTGACACCCTGGCGCACGTCCTGCCGACGCTGGCGAACCAGACGGTCTCGCGCGACTGCTTCGAGATCCTGCTCTGCGATACCGGGTCCACTGACGGAACGCTGGAGCTCGTTTCGCATCTCCATCTCTCGAACCTGCGCGTGCTGACCGCCCCGGGGCTGTCGCGCGGACCCGCGCGCAACCTCGGCATCCGGTGTGCGGGGGCGGACCTCGTTCTGTTCAACGACGCGGATATCCTGGCCAGCCCGCAGCTGGTGCAGCGTCACATCGAGGCGCACGCGCGCCGGCCCGGCGGCGCGATCGTCGGGTGCGAGGTGCGCATCGATTCTCTCGAGGAATACGACGCGGCATGCGGGAACGCGCCGCGGGACCGCGCATGCGGGGCGCGGCCGGCTGGCGGACGCCGCCGTCGAACGCTGCACCCGGCGTGGAGACGACGCCTGGCCTGGTTCTTCTTCCTGACCGGCAACGCCTCGGTCGGCCGCGATGCGCTCGAGCGCGTGGGCATGTTCGACGAACGATTCACCGCATATGGCCACGAAGACCTGGATCTCGGCTATCGGTTGCGGCGTAACGGCGTGCGGATCCGTTACGAGCCGGCGGCCGTCAGCTATCACTGCCATCCCGAGACGCTCGACACGCGCCTCGAGAAGATGGAGGCATCCGGGCGCGCGACGATCAGGATGTACCGCAAGTATCGCGATCGCCGGATCCTGTGGCGGATGGGCGTCAACCCGCTGAGCCGGGGGATCCACTCGCTGCTCGGTGGCCGGCCGGCGCTCGGCTGGTGGCGGCAACGAGCCCACTCCTCGCCATTCGCGCGCACCGTGGCGCTGCAGCTCGCCTACGTGTCGGGGGCGAAGGCGGAATGGCGGGAGTCGGGAGACTCGGCATGATCGATCTCTCGGTCGTCATCGGCACCTTCAACCAGGCACCGGTGCTGCGCCACGTCCTGCGATCCTTCGCCGAGCAGACACACCCCGCGGATCGCTTCGAGGTGATCGTGGTGGACAGCCAGTCGACCGACGACACGGGCGCGGTTTGCGAGGAGACAGCGTCTTCGTTTCCGCTCGTCTACGTCTGCCGCGGCAATGAGGGCAAGTGCGCTGCGCGCAATGCTGGCCTCCGGATGGCGCGCGCCGACAGTGTGCTGCTGACCGACGCAGATGTGCTCGCCGATCGGACGCTCGTCGCGGCTCATGTGTCGGCGCTTGCCGAGTTTCGGCGCGCCGTCATCGTCGGCCAGCAATACATGGTGCCGGCACCGGAGCGACAGCGCGCGAACGGGCGCCCGTGCCTCAATCCGCAGTGGCGCAGAGGGCGGGCGCTCTCGTGGCGTCAGTTCGTAACCGGCAACGCGTCGTTGCCGCGGGACGCGCTCGTCGAAGCGGGCGGCTTCGACGAGAACTTTCGCGGCTATGGATTCGAGGATTACGAGCTCGGTTATCGGCTTGCGCAACGAGGCCTGCCCTTCGTGTTCGATCCGACGGCGGTCAACTATCACTTTCACCCGGTCACGTTCGAGGCGGAGCTCGAGCGCAAGCGCGAAGCGGGCAGCGCGGCGGTGTATTTCGCGAGCCGGCATCCTTCGCGCACGCTACGTGTTCAGCTTGGCGTGACCCCTCTCAATCGGGCGCTGTATTCGGGCGTTGGTGCGGCGGGGTGGGTCGAACGAGGGTGCCACGCGTGGAAGGATCGAGACGGCGCCGGAGGACGGTTCGCGCGGCACCTGCTGCTCGAGCTGCAGTATCAGCGCGGGGCGCGCGAGGCGTGGCGCGCGAGGCGAAGGTCGTAGGTTCCGGCCCTTCAGGCCGGGACAATCCGCGTGTCCGCCAGCAGGTCCTCTACCGCGTCCGCAATCGCCTCCACTCCTTTCGCACCCCGCTCCTTCGCGACAATGCGGCTGGGCACCATCCACGGTCCCCACTGGCGCGAAAAGATGTGAAAGCGGTGCGCCGCGTAGACGCCGACGACGGGGCGGCGCGTCGCGGATGCCAGGTGAATCGCGCCCGTGTCCGGCGAGACGACCAGCGCAGAGGCAGCGATGACGGCGGCCCAGCGGCCAAAGGGAAGGTTCTCGAGAACCAGCAGACGCTGGCGGCTGGCGAGCATCGGCCGAACGGCGCTCGATACCCGGACGTCTGAAGGTCCGACGGTGACGACCAGGGGCCGTGCTCCGGCCTCGCCCGCGCCCGGCGCGACGTGCGCCAGCAGATCGACGAGCGCCACGACATCCTCCGGGCTCCAGCCATCATCGAGCCATTTGTTGGAGAGATGCAGGACGATTGGCGCCGCCTGCCAGCCGCGCGACGCAAACGATGCGGCTGCCCAGGAGCGGTCCGCTTCCCGGATCGGGACTTCCATTGGCAACGGTGTGGCCGGCAGGCCGACCGCCGGCAGCAGAGCCAGGAGTTCTTCCGCGTGGTGCGGCACCTCGGTGGCGCGCTCGATCGCTTCGGGAACGGCGCTGAACACCGGGTGGGTAAAGGCGAAGTGCGCAACGGCGCGGTCGAGCGGGCGCGACTGGTAGCCGAAGCCCACCCTGACCGCCGCGCCGATTCGCCGCGCCAGTAAGTAGATGCTGGACTTGGGCGTGAAGGTGAAGATCACGTCCGGCTGCAGGGCGCGCAGTTTCCGGACTGCCTGTGCGCGCGCCTGCCGGCTGGCTGTCGGATCGAATACTTCGATGGCATCGATGGCGCTGCATCCGCGGAGCACGTCGGCGCACTCCGGGCTGGTGACCAGGGTGATCCGCGCGTCGGGAAGCGCGCAGCGAAGGCTGCGCAGCGCCGGCGTTGACACGAGCAGGTCCCCAATCTTGTCGACCCGCAGGACAACAACGCTTGGGGTCAGGTCTTGGATCGACGGTTTTTTCACGACCCGCGGGGTCAGGTCTGGAATGCGCGGTTTTTTCACGATCGTGGGGTCAGGTCTCGAATCCGCCGGTGCTGCAGAATCTGCAAGGCCTGACCCCGACGATCGTGAAAAAAGTGAGGGTTCAAGACCTGACCCCAGGGAGGTGCGGATGGAGCGGAAGTACGCGACGCGCGTCCACAGGTAGGCGGCCACCCAGTCGAGGCCGCGCAAGCGGCCTTCGCCTGCGCGTTCGACCCGGCGGCGGTACCAGCCCTCGCCCGGTTCCACCAGCCGGTTCGCTGCCATCCGAAGCCGGCTGATACCCGTGGCCAGGCGCGCCCGCCTCGTTGGCCGCTTCGCCACGTACCGCACCGCGCTTCGTCCACTTGCCTCCGCCTGGCGCAATAATGCCGGCACGTCGGTCCCCCGCCAGCGCCGTTTCACGTGCCACACGACCGCGCGCCGGTTGAACCGCCTGGTGAGGCCGAGGTCGCGCAGTCGATCGCCGATTTCGAGGTCTTCCCAACCGTACTCGGTAAAGCCCTCATCGAAGAGACCCGCGGCTTCCAGGTCCCGCCTGCGCACCGAAGCGTTCGCCGTCCAGAAGAAGGAGGTCGAGAAGTCCGCGAGGCGCGGGCGACGACGACCGACCGCGCCCGGGTCGTTGACGTGATTCACCCACCCGAGCACGACCGAACGCGGGTGGCGCTGGTGGCTCTGCCAGTGTTCGTCGAGCAGGCGCCGGTGCGGAATGGTGTCGTCGTCGATGAAGAGCAGCACTTCGCCGCGCGACGCACCGATGCCGGCGTTGCGTGCGCCGGCGAGCCCGCCGTGCGGCACGCGCAGGACGCGCAACGGGAATAGGAAGGCGCCGGCGTCAATCCGCACCAGCCGATCGTCCTCGCTGCCATCATCGACGAGGACGACCTCGAAGCGGTCGGCCGGGAACGTCTGATCGCGAAGCGCGTCGAGGCAGGCGAGCGCCATCTGGGCACGGTTGTACGTGCAGATCTGCACCGACACGTCGATGCTCATCACACCCCGTCCAGCGCCGGCGGCGAACCCGCCAGCGCCTGCAGCGCGTACAGCCGCTGGTACAAGCCTGGAAGCAAGAGCAACTGGTCGTGCGTGCCCGACTGCACGACGCGGCCCCGTTCCATGACCACGACGCGATCCACGTCACGAACGGTGCTGAAGCGATGCGCGATGACGAACGTGGTCCGCCCGCGCACGATACGGCGCAACGCCGCCTGCACCTGCTGCTCGCTTTGCGAGTCGAGCGCGCTGGTCGCCTCGTCGAGAATCAGGATGCGCGGATCGCGCAGCAACGCCCGCGCGATCGCCAGGCGCTGCCGCTGGCCGGCCGACAACGCCATTCCGCGCTCGCCGACGAGGGTGTCGAACCCGCGCGGCAGCTGCTCGACGAACTCCAGCGCATTGGCCGCCTCCGCCGCCGCGCGAATCTCGGCCTCGGTCGCGTCGAGCCGGCCGTAACGGATATTGTCCCCGACCGTCCGATTGAAGAGGATGGCCTCCTGAGAAACGACGCCGATCTGCCCGCGCAACGAGGCGAGGGTCACGTCGCGCACATCGTGGCCGTCGATCGAAATGCGGCCCCCCGTCGGATCGAAGAAGCGAAGAACCAGGCTTACCAGCGTGGTCTTGCCGGCACCGCTCGGTCCCACCAGCGCAACCGATTCGCCGGGGACGATGTCAAGGTCGACCTCGCTCAGCGCCGGTTCGCGGTCGTCGGCACCGTAGCGGAACGACACGCGTTCGAACGTCACGCGACCGCGCGCCGGCGGCAACGCGACGGCAGTCGCGCTGTCACGGACCGTCGGCACCAGATCCAGCAGTGCGAACACGCGTATCGTGGCTCCCGCGATCTGCTGCCGGATCGGGCCGATGCGCGCGAGCCGCCCGACGTACGTGCTTGCCATCGGCGCCACCGCGAAGAACCAGATGAAGTATTCGGGCGCCATGCCACCGCGAATGACGGCAATCCCGCCAACCAGGATGCCGGTGAGCATGCCGGCCAGCGCGACGGCTTCGCTGAGCGGCGAAATGACGTCGGCCGCAACTGCCGCGCGTAGTGCATCGCGAACGTAGGCGCGATCCAGTTGCCGCATCTCCCCGACCTCCGTCGCTTCGCGGCCGAATGCCTGGATGGTCCGGATACTGGCGAGACGTTCGGCAAGATAGGCATTGAGGTTCGCCAGACGGTCGTGCCGGCTCGTCGTATAGTGCCGGATACGCCGCGTAATCCGCGAGATCAGCCATGCAACGGCCGGGGCCACGCAGAGCGTGGCGAGCGTCAACTGCCAGCTGAGCGCGAGCAGGACCGCCAGGGCCACCACGACGGCAACCGGCGCCTGCACGAGTTCGAAGAACTTGACGCCGAGGACGTCCTGCAACCCTCCCAGGTCGGCAGTCAGGCGGGAGACGAGGCTGCCAGCCTGATGGGCCCCGTGAAAGCCGACCGGCTGCGCGACGAGGCTGCCGAACAACCGCTGTCGCAGGTCGGACGCGACGAGCAGGCCGAAGCGCTGGCAGACGTACATGCGTCGCGCGTCGCACGCGCACTTCAGCAGCACCGCCACCATTGCGATGCCCGCCAGCTCCAGCAGGTGCGATCCCCGGCTGGATCCGAACGGCAGATACGCGAGCAGCCGCGCGGTGTCCCAGTGGAAGATCCTGATGAACGGCGCACCCCCGGCGAGGCCCCCCGGGCCGACCACGGACCACAAGATGGCCGCAAGCAGGAATGGAAGGACGGTCGTGTCGAGGAGACTGATCACGAGCAGCAGCACGGCTGCCTCGACGATCAGCGCGCGGCGGGGCCAGACGAATGGCAGGAGTCGCCGGAGCATCGCCGCAGATTCTGCCACACCAGGAGGCCGTCTGCTCAAGAGTCGGCGCTCAGCAGTCAGGTTGTCGCCCGGCCGTTGCAGTCCGCCAACCGCCGACTGCGCACGGCCAACTGCCGACCGCAGCTATATGTGAAGGCGCCGACGATTCCGAATCGCGCCCTCTCATTCAGCCCTTCGCAGTGCCTGCCGGCGCGGGCTCGTCGGATGGCGCGGGTGCGGGCGCGCCGTGCTCGCGCATGATTTCGCGCAGTTCGTTGCCCTCGATGACTTCTTTGTCGAGCAGCCGGCGCGCAACCGCTTCGAGCACCTCGCGGCGTTCGCTCAAGACGTCGCGGGCGAGCGTATGCGCATCGGTCATGATGCGCCTCACCTCCGCGTCGATCTGCTGCGCGGTGTGCTCGGCGTAGTTGCCACGCTCGTTTCCGAAGGGCATCTCGAGGAAGCGGTTCTGCTTGTGGCCGTCATAGCTGATGGCGCCCATCTCGTCGCTCATCCCCAGCTCGGCGACCATCGACCGGGCGATGTCGCTGGCCCGCTGGAGGTCGTTCTGCGCGCCGGTGGAAATCTCGCCCAACGCGATCTCCTCGGCGGTGCGGCCGGCAAGCAGCACGGCGAGCTGGTGCCGCAGCTCGGTGCGGGTCAGCAGGTAGCGGTCCTCGAGCGGGAGCTGCATCGTGTAGCCGAGCGCGCCGAACCCGCGCTGCACGATCGAGATCTTGTGGACGGGATCGAGGCCCGGCAACGAGGTGGCGACGATCGCGTGCCCCGACTCGTGGTAGGCGACGATCTCGCGTTCCCGCGTGCTCATCACGCGTTTCTTTTCCAGGCCGGCGATCACACGGTCGATCGCTTCGTCGAAATCGCGCAGTTCCACCTGCGTCTTGTTCTTGCGCGCCGCCAGCAGCGCCGCCTCGTTCACGAGGTTCGCGAGGTCCGCGCCCGCGAATCCCGCCGTTCGCGCGGCCACCACCTTCAGGTCCACGTCGGGCGCCACTTTCACCCCGCGCGCGTGGATCCGCAGGATCTCCTCGCGCCCGCGCACGTCCGGCTTATCGACCAGCACCTGGCGGTCGAAGCGCCCGGGCCGCATCAGCGCCGGGTCGAGCACCTCGGGCCGGTTCGTCGCGCCCATGATGATCACGCCCTTGCGCGAGTCGAACCCGTCCATCTCGGCCAGCAGCTGGTTCAGCGTCTGTTCCCGCTCCTCGTGGCCGCCCAGTGGCGACTGCACGCGGGTCTTGCCGAGCGCGTCGAGTTCATCGATGAAGACGATGCACGGCGCCTTCGCCTCCGCCTGCGCGAACAGGTCGCGCACGCGGGCGGCGCCGACCCCGACGAACATCTCGACGAACTCGGAGCCGCTGAGGCTGAAGAAGGGCACGTGCGCCTCGCCCGCGACGGCACGAGCGAGCAGCGTCTTGCCGGTTCCCGGCGGCCCGACCAGCAGCACGCCTTTCGGGATGTGCCCGCCGAGGCTCGTGTACTTCTTCGGTGTCCGCAGGAACTCGACGATCTCCTTCAGCTCGTCCTCGGCCTCGTCCACTCCCGCCACGTCGGCAAACGTCACCTTCACGTCGTCTTCCGCGTAGATCTTGCCGCGGCTGCGCGCGAACGACATGACGCCGCCCTCGGCGCCCCCCATGCGGCGCAGGAAGAAGCCGGAGATGCCGATGAAGAGCAGCAGCGGAAGCATCCAGCTCAACAGATCGGGCAGCCACCGGTTCATCGTTTCGCCGGTGTACTTCACGTGGTGTTGCTGCAGGTCGTCGATGAGCTTCGCGTCTTCACCGGGCCGCGTCGTCGTGAACGGTTCCCATCCCTTGTCGGTCTTCATCTTCCCGCGGATCGACTGGTCGCTGATGTACAGGTCGCTGACCTTGTCCTGCTGCACGAGATCCTTGAACTGGCTGTAGGGGATCGGGGCGGCCGGACCGGTGAAGAAATACGCCTGCACGATGGCGAGCAGGAGGATGAACCCGAGGATATACCAGATCGACGACAGCCCCGGCCGCCCGGGGCCGAGCGGGCGGCGTTCGCCCGGACGGCCGGCGCGCGGTTTCGGAACGCGTGTCTGCTTGTTACCTGCCAATGCCTGCTCCAATGGCGGGCCTGAAGGCCCGCCCTACGGCGGGGCTGAAGCCCCGCCCTACGTCTGGCGCGCCCCCACGGTCTCCTGCTTTTCGAACCTCAAGCCATCCGGCCCGGCGTCGACGACGATCCGATCGCCGTCGCGGAAATCGCCCTGCAGCACCCGCATGGCCAGCGGGTCGAGCAGCCGGCGCTGCAACGTTCGTTTGAGCGGCCTTGCCCCATACACTGGATCATACCCCTCATCGACCAGTTGATTGCGGGCCGCGTCGGTCAACTCCACCTCGATCTTGCGCTCCTCGAGCCGCTTCATCAGGTGGCGCAACTGGATCCCGATGATTTCCTTGATGTGTTCGCGGCCCAGGGGGTGGAACACGACGATCTCGTCGACCCGGTTCAGGAACTCGGGCCGGAAATGCTCGCGCAGCGTGTCCAGTACCAGCCGTCGGGTGCCTTCGTCCAGTTCGGTCGAATCGCGGCGAGCGCGCTCCGCGATGTACTGGCTCCCCATGTTCGACGTCATGATGACGACGCTGTTCTTGAAGTCCACCGTGCGGCCCTTGCCGTCGGTCAGCCGGCCATCGTCGAGCAGCTGCAGCAGCACGTTCAGGACTTCGGGATGCGCCTTTTCGATTTCGTCGAACAGCACCACCGCGTACGGCCGGCGTCGCACGGCCTCGGTCAGCTGGCCCGATTCCTCGTACCCCACGTAGCCGGGCGGCGCGCCGATCAATCGCGAGACGGTGTGCTTCTCCTGGTATTCCGACATGTCGATCCGGATCATCGCCTGCTCGTCGTCGAACAGGAATTCGGCGAGCGCCCGCGCGAGCTCCGTCTTGCCGACGCCCGTGGGTCCGAGGAAGATGAAGCTGCCGAGCGGCCGGTTCGGATCCTGGAGTCCGGCGCGCGCGCGCCGGATGGCGTTCGCGACCACTTCGATGCCTTCGTCCTGGCCGACGACGCGCTGGTGGAGGCGTTCCTCCATGTGCAGCAGTTTCTGGATCTCGCCTTCCATCAGCCGGCTCACCGGCACGCCGGTCCATTTGCTCACCACCTCGGCGATGTCTTCCTCGTCCACCTGCTCCTTCAGCATGCTCTGCGAGGCCTGCAGCGCCGCCAGGCGCTGCTCCGCGTCGCGCAACCGCCGCTCGGTCTCCGGCAACCGCCCGTACTGCAGCTCCGACGCTTTCGTGTAGTCGCCGGTCCGCTGAACGCGGTCGATTTCCTGGCGGATCTGCTCCTGTTGTTCCTTCAGGCGCCGGATCTCCTGGATGGCGGCCTTCTCCTGCTGCCAGTGGCTGGCGAGCTGCGTGCGCTGTTCCTTGAGGTCCGCCATCTCCTTCTCGAGGCGCGCCAGCCGTTCGACCGACGCCGGGTCCTTCTCCTTGCGCAGCGCCTGTGCCTCGATCTCCAGCTGCATGATGCGTCGCTCCACCTCGTCGAGCTCCGCCGGCATCGAGTCGATTTCCATCCGCAGTTTCGAGGCCGCTTCGTCCATCAGGTCGATCGCCTTGTCGGGCAGGAACCGATCGGTGATGTAGCGGTTCGACAGCACGGCGGCGGCCACCAGCGCCGCGTCCTTGATCTTCACGCCGTGATGGATCTCGTAGCGCTCGCGCAGGCCGCGCAGAATGCTGATCGTGTCCTCGACGGTCGGCTGGCCGACCAGCACCGGCTGGAAGCGCCGTTCGAGCGCCGCGTCCTTCTCGATGTACTTGCGGTACTCGTCGAGCGTGGTCGCTCCGATCGTGTGCAGCTCGCCGCGCGCCAGCATCGGCTTCAGCATGTTCGACGCGTCGATCGATCCTTCGGCCGCGCCGGCGCCGACCACCGTGTGCAGCTCGTCGATGAACAGAATCACCTGTCCTTCCGACTCGGTGATCTCCCTGAGCACCGCTTTCAGCCGATCCTCGAACTCGCCGCGGTACTTGGCGCCGGCGACCAGTGCGCCCATGTCGAGGCCGACGATCCGCTTGTTCTTCAGGCCCTCGGGCACGTCGCCGCGCACGATGCGCTGCGCCAGCCCCTCGACGATCGCGGTCTTGCCGACGCCCGGTTCGCCGATCAGCACCGGGTTGTTCTTCGTGCGGCGCGACAACACCTGGATGACTCGCCGGATCTCCTCGTCGCGTCCGATGACCGGATCGAGCCTGCCCTTGCGCGCCAGATCGGTGAGGTCGCGGCCGTAGCGTTCGAGCGCCTGGTACTTGCCTTCGGGGTTCTCGTCGGTCACGCGCTGTGAACCGCGGACCGACTTGAGTGCGTCCAGGATCTGGTCGCGGGCGATGCCGCGCTGCTGCAGCAGGCGAGCCCCTTCCGCGCGGCCGGTCTCGGACGCGATGCCGATGAACAGGTGTTCGGTGCTGATGAACTCGTCCTTCAGGCGTTCAGCCTGGTCGCGTGCCGTGTCGAGGACGGTCTTCAGCCGCGGCGAGGGCCGCGTCTGGCCGCCGTAGGCCTGCGGGAACCGCGCGAGCACCGCGCGCGCCGCGACCGCCACTTCCGCCGGGTCGGCGTTCAGCTTGCGCAATACCTCGGGGACGATCCCTTCCGGCTGCTCGACGAGCGTCGTCAGCAGGTGCTCCGGTTCGACCTGCGCGTTGTTCAGCTGCTCGGCCAGCTGCTGCGCGCCGACCAGCGCTTCCTGGGCCTTCTCGGTGTATTTGTTGGGTGCCATGGTCTCTTCGCTGTAGGGATCAGGGATCAGGGATCAGGGATCAGGGGTCAGGGATCAGGGGTCAGGGGGCGCCCCCCGATCCCTGATCCCCGATCCCTGCGTGATTCATCTCAGACTGCCGTCGTCGTGTTCTCCCGTTCCTCGAGCTTCGCCAGAGCCTCGTAGTGCTTGCGCTGCTCGGCGGAAAGATGCCGCGGCACCTGCACGTCGACGGCGGCGAACAGGTCGCCGCGATCGTCCGGCTTGCCGACGGCAGGCATCCCCTGGCCTTTCAGCCGAAACATCTGGCCGTTCTGGGTCGCGGGCGGAATCTTCAACCGGAGGTGCGCGCCGCTGAGCGTCGGGAGATCGGCCTCTCCTCCCAGCACCGCGGTGGTCACCGGCACGGCCACCCGCGTGTGCAGGTCGCGGCCCCGGCGTTCGAACTGCGGGTGCGGGCGCATGTGCACCCGCAGGTACAGATCGCCCGCCGGACCGCCTCCCGACCCTGTCTCGCCCTCGCCGGCCACGCGGATGCGCGATCCCTCGCCGATGCCGGCGGGAATCCTGACGTCGATCGTGCGGGTCTGCCCGCCGTGTTGCAGCGCCAGCCGGCGCGTCGCGCCGCGCAGCGCGTCTTCGAGCGACAGCTCGATCTCGTGTTCGAGATCGTGGCCGGCGCGAATCCGCTGCGCCCGGCCGCCACGGGTGCGCGGCCCCTGCGGCTCGGCACCCATGCCGCCGAAGAACGTCTTGAAGAAGTCGGAGAAGGGATCCTCGTCGCCGAAGATCCGCCGCATCTCCTCCTCGTCGATCGTCCGGAAGCCGCCGCCCGGGCCGCCGCCGAAATTCACGGTCCACTGCTGCTGGCCTGGACGGCCGGGGTGGCCGCCCGCCTGTTCCGCCTGCTCGTACATCCGCCAGTTCGCGCCCAGCTCGTCGTACTTCTTGCGCTTCTCGGGGTCGCCCAGCACCTCGTAGGCCTCGTTGATGTCCTTGAAGCGCGACTCGGCCTTCTTGTCACCGGGATTCACGTCGGGATGGAACTTGCGCGCGAGCTTGCGGTACGCCTGCTTGATCTCCTTGGCGGTTGCCGCCTTCGGCACGCCGAGCGTCGCGTAGTAGTCCTTGAATTCCATGGCGTCTTTTACCGGGGGGCTTCGCCCCGCCGGGCCCCCCTGCACTCTCGCGCTTCTCTTGAATGGCGGGGACCCCTGCACCCCGCCAAGCTCGGTCGCTTGCGGGGCCCCATCGCCCCGCGCCGCTCCCTCGCCGGGCCCCTCAGGCCCCGCTCCGCTCGCGTGGCTCGCTCGTTATCACTCGCTCGCGCTTCTCGACGGGCTTCTACCGGTCACGCGCGCGCCCCGTTTTTACAATCCCAACATCCCGCACAACCGTTCGATCTCGCGCTCGAGTTGCCGCCGGTTCTCGTCGCGGTGCGACGCCTCGCGCGTGAGCGGTCGCATCCGCACAACGATGTCGGCGATCGAGAGCAGGCGCTGAACGCCCGCGAGGTTGATGCCGAGCTCGTCCACCAGGTGCTTGATGAGCCGAAGCCGTTCGATCTCGTGGTCCGTGTAGACGCGCATCGTCCCCATGCGCCTGTGCGGCTGCACCAGCCCGAGCCGCTCGTACTTGCGCAGCGTCTGGGGATGCATACCGAGCAGCCGGGCAGCCACGCTGATCAGGTAAAGGTCGTCTTCCTCGGGCATACCATCCATCATTCGATGCGGCATAAACTGGCTTGCCTCGATCCGAGTATGGTCCTTGATTCGCCTCGTGTCAAGGCGCCGGTTCTCCAGTGCCCGACCAGCGGGGCGGCGGGGCGCTTGCAGGGATGCACGCAGTCCGTTCTCCGTGACTTGCGCCACCCGTTCGGGCATACTGCGGGAGTAGGCCAACACGTGGCCGGGTAGGGCTGGCAGGGCCGCCCCACCCGCCTCACCTGCCCTTTTGTACCCGTGCACATTTCAGGCTCTGACGTCCTCACGGTCGCCCTGCTTGTCGTGCTCGAGGGTCTCCTCAGCGTCGACAACGCGATGGTGCTGGCCGTGCTCGCCCTGGGTCTGCCGAAGCACCAGCGGAAGAAGGCCCTCCGCTACGGGATTTTCGGCGCGTTTGCCTTCCGCGCCGTCGCAGTCGTCTTCGCTCTTCGGTTGATCGAACTCGTCTGGGTAAAGCTGGCCGGCGCCGCCTACCTTCTTTACCTGCCGTACAAGCACTTCTGGGGCGGCGCGGATGTGCGCGAACGGCGTGCGATTCGGCCAGCCACCGCCTGGCTGGGCCTCTCCGCGTTCTGGGCGACGGTCGTGCGGGTGGAACTGACCGATGTCGTCTTTGCGATCGATTCGGTGGTGGTCGCGGTCGGGATGTCGCCGAAGACGTGGGTGGTGCTGACCGGCGGCATTCTCGGCATCATCACCATGCGGCTCGTCATCGGCCAGCTGCTCGCGATTGTCGAACGCTACCCGCCGCTGGTGGATGGTGCGTTCGTCATCATCGCGTGGGTGGGCTTGAAACTGCTGCTCGAGTTCGCGAACGCGGAAGGGTTCATCGGCTTCGAGGTTCCCCGCGACCTTGCCCTCCTGCTCATCGTGGTCATCTTCGGCGCGGCCTTCGTCTACGCGGTCTACCAGGAGCGAAGGCACAAGAAGCCAACGGCCGTGGAAAAACGTGCCGCGGACCTGCTGGTCGAGCCGAACGGGGAGAGTGAACGGGACAGGGACAGCGAGTAGCGAACGGCGCGTATAATGTCGCGCACCATGACGGTCCTGCTTTTCGCGCTCGTCGCTGTCACTGCGCTGCTGGTCGGCTGGCTGGCGGGCTACACGATCGCCTACCGCGGGAATGCCCGACTCGCGGCAGAGCTGGCCGCGGAACGGGCGGGAGCCGCCGCGAGGCTGACCGCGGAGCGCACGCTGGCCGACGAGAAACTCGCGCTGCTACGCGACGCCGAGAGCAAGCTGCGCGAGGCGTTTGCCAGCCTGTCGGCCGAAGCGCTGCGCACGAACTCGCAGTCGTTTCTCGAACTGGCAAAAGCCTCGCTTGCCGAGTATCAGCGCGACGCCGTGACGCAGCTGCAGGTGCGCCAGCAGGCCGTCGCCGAGATGGTGAAGCCGCTGCGCGAATCGCTCGACAAGGTGGGCGCGACGCTGCAGCAGGTCGAGAAGGACCGCGCCGGCGCCTACGCGGCGCTGGCCACGCAGATCGAGCTGGTCGCGGCGGGCCAGCAGGGCCTCCAGGCGGAGACCGCGAACCTGGTCAAGGCGCTGCGCGAGCCGAAGGCGCGCGGCCGATGGGGCGAGATCCAGTTGCGGCGCGTCGTCGAACTGGCCGGCATGCTGGATCATTGCGACTTCTACGAGCAGCAGAGCATGGCCACCGAGGAATCGCGGCTGATTCCCGATCTCGTCGTCCGGCTGCCGGGCAATCGCCACCTGATCGTGGATGCCAAGGTCCCGTTGACCGCCTACCTGCTGGCCATCGAGGCGCAGGACGACGACACGCGTGAGGCGCAGCTGAAAGAGCACGCCCGGCAGGTGCGCGATCACATGAAGAAGCTGGCGGCCAAGGCGTACTGGGATCAGGTTCAGCCGGCACCCGAGTTCGTGGTCATGTTCCTGCCGGGCGAGCCGTTCTTCAGCGCCGCGCTGCTGCACGACCCGACGCTCATCGAGTGGGGCGTGGGGCAGCACGTCATCCTGGCGAGCCCCATCACGTTGATCGCGCTGTTGCGCGCCGTCGCCTATGGCTGGCGGCAGGAACAGATTGCCGAGAACGCGCAGCAGATCAGCGATATCGGGCGCGAACTGTACGACCGCGCACGCGTGGTCGCCGAGCATGTCGAACGTCTCGGCACCTCGCTGAATCGGGCGGTCGAGGCCTACAACCAGACCGTCGGGTCGATGGAAACGAGGCTGCTGACCTCCGCGCGGCGCCTGAAGGAACTTGGCGCGGACAACGGGAAGGAGATTCCCGTTCTGGAGGGGATCGACCGGGTGGCGCGCGAACCACGAATGCCGGAACTGGCCGCGGACGCCGGAGACGAGGTGGAACCCGTGTAGCGGCGCGCCTTCACCTGCTCATCGAGGGAACGCCATGACCGCACTGATGTATCGGGCATGCGTCCGGCTCATTATCGTGCTCGTCCTCGTCCCTTTCCCCGCTCGCCCTGCCTTTGCCCGCCAGACCGACCCATCGGCGCGGGTCACTGCCCAGAATCCGCCCGGCTTCGACGACGTCCTGCTGCAGGCGAACGATTTCCTGAGGCAGCGGAAGACGCGTTCCGCAAGGCGCTCGAAGCCTCCCCCGACCTCCACATCGCCCATTTCAACCTGGCCGGCGCCCTGATGGCGCAGGAGCAGGATGCCCGCGGGATCGACGAGATGAACGCGCCAGATTTCTCGCTCGTCACCTCCGATGGCAACTACATCAACTCGGACGAACTTCCGTGAACGATTTGCTCAAAGCGCAGGAGAAGGGCCGGTAGGGCATCGCAGTGAAGCTTCCCTAAGACAGATCCCAAGGCGGTCCGTGAAAACTTGCTTCACATTTCACGAATCCGGCCCTGGGAGATGTCTAAGTATCCGCGGTCTGCAGCGCGGCAATCTGCGCTGCTTCGAGTGTCTTCCTGACGGCGCGCCGGATCCGCTCGAGATCGTCGGTCACCAGCAATCCGAGCTTCGTCAGCATCTCCCGCTGTCCGCCCTCGGACAGACTCGCCACGACGTGGACCACGGCCGGCAGATCCGCGGCGTCCGGCAACCCTGCCACGTTGCCGGTCACTTCGATCCGTGCGGAATGCTCCGGGTCGTCGTGCACGATCGGCACGATGACGCAGTCCACGCGACCCCGGAGGCGTTCGAGCGCCCGCCCGAGCGCCTGCTGGGCCTCGATGCGCCGGCGGCCCGCCTGCGTGCGTCCTTCCGTGATCAGATCGTGGGCGTTGTCGAGCACCTGCACGACCGCCACGTTGAGTTCGGCGAAGAAACGCTCGATGACGGGGCGCAGCCCCTGTTCGGGCAGCCTCGGGAGGCCGACCGAGCGCAGGCGCGTGCCGGCGACGCTCCACTGTTCGCGCAGCCGCTCGCGCAGCCCGTCCAGGTATTCGCCGTTGTGCCGGAAGAAGGTGCGCACGATGCCATTGGCCCGGAAACGGATCACCGTCTCTTTCCAGTCGGCGCGCACCGCCCTGCGCGCCATCTGGCCGACCGAGTAGAAGCGACGCATCGCGCGCATCGTTTCCGCCTGCACCTCGTAGGCGGTCATGCGCTCCGGCTCGTGCACCGCGTGATGGCCGTCGAAAAGCGACCAATCGCGCGTGAACAGCCGGCCGCCCTCCACCATCGTCCTGTAATCCTTCGACCCGGGAATCGGCGTCAGGATCATCAGCTGGAGCGAATCGATGCGGTGCTGCCTCGCGAAGCGTTCCGTTTCCTGGATCGTTTCCCCCGTGTCGGCGTCCGATCCCACGACGAACATGCCGTGAACCTTGACGTGGTGGCGATGGAACGCCGCAATCGCCCGTTCGATGTCGGCGCGCGTTTCGTGCTTCTTGAACTGGGCCAGGGTGCCCGGGTTGATCGACTCGAAGCCGACGTACACGCGGTCGCAGTTGGCGCGCCGCATCAGCTCGAGCGCCTCGTCGTCGCGCGACAGTTCGTGGCGCACCTGCGCGCCCCAGAGCGGCGTCAGGCGCCGCCTGATCATCCCTTCGAGGATCTCCTTCATCCGCCGGCGGTTCATGTTGAAGATGTCGTCGGCGAAGAACAGGTAGCGGATGCGCGAGTGAGTGCGGTGAAAGGCGATCTCGTCGAGGACACGATCGGGCGACAGGAAGCGACCGCCGTGGCCGTTGAAGGCCGGCACCGAGCAGAAGGTGCACTCGAACGGGCAGCCGCGCCCGGTCATGACCGACACGTAGGCGTGCCGCCGCCAGCCTTGGACCAGCCGGAAATCGGGAATCGGCAGGCGGTCGAGATCCGGTACCGGCGAGACGTCGGGTCCGTGGACGGTCACGCCGTCACGCTGGAACGAGATGCCGGGGACCGCTTCGAGACTCCCACCGTCCTCCAGCGTTCGAATCAGGTCGAGCAGCGACTCCTCGGCCTCTCCGCGCAGGACATAGTCGCCGTGCGACGCCGCTTCCTCGGGCTCGAAGGTCGCGTGGATGCCGCCGAGCACCACCGGGATGCCCGCCTCGCGAATGCGACGCGCCAGCGCGTAAGAGCGCGGCGCGGTTGCCGTTACCGTGGAGATGCCTACCAGATCCGCGGAGAGGACCTCGCTCCAGTCGAGCGGCGCCATGTCCTCGATGTACACGCGGACGTCGTAACCCTGGTCACGCAGGATCGTTCCGAGCAGCACGCTGCCCAGGCGGGGAATCGCAATCTTGCTGTAGACGTGGACGTCGCTCGCTCCCGTCTCGACGAGAACGACCTTCTTGATGTTCTTCATGGGCTCGATGAAGTATATCGGCCACGGACGGGCGGGGCAAAGGATCTGGACGAAGCTTGACAGCCGCGGCGGCGCCACGTAGAGTCAAAGGCCGCCCCTCCGCGCCTTCGCCGGCCGATCGTCGTCAGCGGCCCGCTACCGCGTGGCCGCGCCGCAGCTTGCCTGCAACGTGGGCGAGCGCGGCGGGCACGCTATTTTATCTCTTTCTTGCGGGATGTCATCGAGGTAGGCATGAAAACGAGAAGATTTCTTGCTCCAGTCCTGGCCCTGCTGCTGGCCGCCATTGCCTTCAGCATCGTCCCGCGCGCCGAGGAAGGGTTCTGGCCGTACAACAACATCCCCAGGGCGGCCATCAAGCAGAAGTACCGCTTCGAGATCACCGACAAGTGGCTGGATCACCTGCAGCTGGCCACCGTCCAGTTCGGCGGCGGCACCGGCTCGGTGGTGTCGCCTGACGGGCTCGTCCTGACGAACCATCACATTGCCCTCGGCTCGCTGCAGCAGATGAGCAACGCTGCCGGCAAAGACTACGTCAAGGACGGGTTCTACGCGCCCACCTACGCGGACGAGTGGAAGGTCCCGAACATGACGCTGCGCATCCTGCAGAGCATCGAGGACGTGACGGCGAAGATGAACGCCGCGGTCACGCCGGGCATGACCGTGCAGCAGGCCAGCGCGGCGCGGCAGAAGGTGCAGGAAGGGATCGTCAGCGAGTCGAACGCCGCGACCGGGCTGGTGAGCCAGGTGGTGGCGCTCTACCAGGGGGCCGTGTACAACCTGTATCGTTTCAAGGTTTACAACGATGTTCGTCTGGTGTTCGGCGTGGAATACCAGACCGGGTTCTACGGCGGCGACCCGGACAACTTCACTTATCCGCGCTACGCGCTCGACGTCGGGATGTTCCGCCTCTACGAGAACGGGAAGCCGGCTCAAACGCCGAACTACCTGCACTTCTCGCCCAACGGGTCGAAGGAAGGCGAGCTGGTGTTCACGACGGGGCATCCCGGGTCCACGCAGCGGCTCTACACGGTCGCGCACCTGAAGTACTTGCGCGACATGCAGGTGCCGTTCACGGTGGCCAATTACGAAATGCAGGAGCGGTCCGTCCAGAAGTTCGCGGCGCTCAGCGCTGAAAACGCGCGGCAGAGCGTGCAGCGGCTGTTCGGCATCCAGAACAGCCTCAAGTCGTATCGCGGGCGGTTGAAGGGGCTGCAGGACCCGAGCATCATGGCCAGGAAGGAGCAGGCCGAGGCGGCACTGCGCGCGGGACTCGCCAAGAATCCCGAGAAGCAGAAGGAACTCGGCGACGCGTGGGACGCGATCGAGAAGGCGATGCAGGTGGCGCGCGAGCTCGACGCGGACCGCAACTTCATCGCGAATGCTGCCGGCCTGAGCGGGTCGAACCTGTTCTCCCAGGCGCGGAGCATCGTGCGCGCCGCCTACGCGCCGCCGTCGGCGGAGGGCGCGGGACGCGGTGGACGTGGCGGGCGAGGCGGCCAGGCGCCGGCGGCGGGTCGTGGCGGCGGGCGCGGCCAGGCGCAGGCGGTCGACACCCGGCAGGAAAAGATGAACCTGACCGAATCGCTGGCCTTCATGAAGGCGCAGCTGCCGGCGACCAGCCCGATCCTCAAGCGCATCCTGGGCGACAAGACGCCGGAGGCGCGCGCGACCGAACTCGTCGACAACACACGGATCATGGACGCGGAAATCCGCAATCTGCTGCAGGCCGGCGGCAAGGCGACCGTAGACGCCTCCACCGATCCGATGATCGTGCTGGCGCGGTCGCTCGAGAGCGACGCCGAGACGATCAACAGAAAGTACCAGGACGAAGTGACGGCGGTGCAGACGGTGGCGTACCCGAAGATCGCGCAGGCGGTGTTCGCGGTGTACGGTCCGAACGCCTATCCGGACGCCAACAGCACGCTGCGTCTCTCCTACGGCACCGTGAAGAGCTACGTGGAGGACGGCAAGCGCATCGCGCCGTACACCAATTTCGCTGGACTCTTCCAGCGCTCGGCCCAGCACAACAACGAGATGCCCTACACGCTGGCGCAGCGCTGGGTGGACGCGAAGAGTACGCTCACACTGACCACCCCGTTCGACCTCGTCAGCACCAACGACATCGTCGGCGGCAACAGCGGGTCGGCGGTGGTGAACACGAAGGGGGAAATCATCGGGTTGATCTTCGACGGCAATATCCAGTCGCTGCCCGCCTACTACATCTACGAAGAGCCGATCAACCGTGCCGTGTCGGTGGATTCGCGCGCGATTGTCGAGGCGTTGCGCAAGGTGTACCACGCCGACACGCTGGTTGACGAGATTGTGGGCAAGCGTCGCGTGACGACGAACTGACAGCGACTGTTTTCCCGTCCGTCCCAACGGGCGCGCCGGTATCGGCGCGCCCGTTGTCGTTTCTGCCTGCCGCCGACCGGACGCGGTTGACGGCCCCTGACCAGGCGGACTACGGACTCCCGGCTACGGACTACCGAGTCGGATTCTGATACTCTGTGGACGCGGGTCGCCGGCCCGCCCTGCCCTCAGAAGCGCGAGTGCGTCCATGGAGTTCCGCACGATCATCGAGCCCTTCCGTATCAAGTCGGTCGAATCGATCAAGTTCACGAGGCGGGAGGAACGGGAAGCGGCCCTGGTCGCCGCCGGGTACAACGTGTTCCGGCTGCGCGCCGAAGACGTGCTGATCGATCTGCTCACCGATTCGGGTACCGGCGCGATGTCGGCGGCGCAATGGGGCGCGCTGATGCAGGGCGACGAATCGTATGCCGGCAGCCGCTCCTTCTACCGTTTCGACGCCGTCGTCCGCGATCTGACCGGCTTCAAACACATCATTCCCACGCACCAGGGACGCGCGGCCGAGCACATCCTGTTTCATACGGTTCTCGAGCCGGGCCACATCGTCCCCAACAACAACCACTTCGACACGACGCGCGCCAACATCGAGGCCGAGCAGGCCGAGGCGCTGGATCTGGTGATCGCCGAAGGGCGCGTGCCCTCGCTCGTGCACCCGTTCAAGGGGAACGTCGACCTGCGGGCGCTCGAACAACTCCTCAGCGAGCGAGGCGATCGTGTGCCGCTCGTCATGGTGACGGTCACCAACAACTCGGGCGGCGGGCAGCCGGTTTCGCTCGAGAACCTGCGCGGGGTTCGCCGGATCTGTGACGCGCACACAAAACCGCTGTTCCTCGATGCGTGCCGGTTTGCGGAGAACGCCTACTTCATCAGGTGCCGTGAGGCGGGGCAGGAGTGCCGGACGCCGAAGGCAATTGCGCAGGAGATGTTCTCGCTGGCTGACGGCTGCACGATGTCAGCGAAGAAGGACGGCCTCGCGAACATCGGCGGCTTCCTGGCCATGAACGACGATGCATGGGCGGACGCCGCGCGCACGCTGCTGATCCTGACAGAAGGGTTTCCCACCTACGGCGGCCTGGCCGGCTACGACCTCGAGGCGATCGCGACAGGCCTGCAGGAAGTCGTCGAGGAGTCCTATCTGCGGTACCGGATCCGGTCGATCGCGTACCTCGGCGAGAAGCTGACGGCGGCGGGCGTGCCGATCATCCAGCCGCCCGGTGGCCACGCGATCTACCTGGATGCGCGCGCGCTGCTGCCGCACGTTCCGCCGCTGCAGTATCCGGGGATCGCCCTGGCGAACGCGCTCTACGTCGAGGCCGGCATCCGAGGCGTGGAAATCGGCACCGTGATGTTCGGACTTTCCCCCGACGGTCGCGAGACGCCGGCCGCGATGGACCTGGTCCGGCTGGCCGTTCCGCGGCGCGTCTACACGCAGTCGCACATCGACTACGTCGCCGAAGCCGTCATTGGCGTCGCGTCGCAGCGCGATCGTCTGCGCGGCTATCGAATCGTCTCGCCGCCGAGGGTGTTACGGCACTTCACGGCCGGGTTCGAACCGCTCTAAGGAGTCGAGACCGGGTTGAATCCCGACCCCGTATCTCGCAGGCGTGGAGCGTGGCGGAGGTGCTTCGCGCGCGGGTGAAGAAGGGGCCGCCCTACCCGCCCCACGTGAACGCGGCGTAGGCGATGGCGGTGCCCAGCGCGAAGGCAACCAGCCGGTGGCGGCGGCCACGAAACTGCACCCGCGCCAGCGCAACGCCCAGTTCCATCACGAACGCCAGCGGCACGACGATCAGCGCGCCGACGAACGCGCCCTGCAGGAAGTAGGGAGCACGTTCCCACAGGCTGTGGCCCTGCAGCAGCTGTACGTACGAGCGGTGCCATGCGATCCCGGTGCCGAATGCGGCGAGGCCGTAGCAGCCGGCAATCAACACGACAACCCGTGCGGGAACCGGCAACGGCGAGCCGATCGTCAGCGAGACGAGCGCGAAGGCGATGAGACCCATCGTCGTTGCCGACAGAACCGTCGCGGTCGAGTAGCCCGCGACGCGCATGCCCTGGGTCAGCCCGCCGGGCATCGCCGTCGTGAGGGCGAGCAGCGCGAGGAACAGGAACGACGAGACCCAGGCACCGGCCGAGAGGCCGGCGCGGCGGGCGCGGTGTTGTCGCATCAACCAAAGCGTGAAGCTGACGTAGAGGGCAACGGGAACTGCGACCCAGGCGCCCACCGGGGACCGCGACCTGTAGGTTTCGATGCCGGCGTCGACGAGCAGGGCATACAGCAGCAGGGCCGCGATTGCGGTCAGGACCGGGCGGAGACGACGTGCAGCGTCAGCCATCGGACCTTCCAATTCTACATTACGCTGATTTCGAGAACCGTGCGGAGCGCCCACTCGTAGATCCGTTCGGGAGGCGACATGCTCACGGTGCGCGCATTCAGGACTCTCCACTCGAGTAGAGGCGGCCGTCTCCCGTTGGTGTTGGGCGCCGCGGCGTTGCAGGTGTTCGCCGGCACCCTCACCGTTTTCGCACAGGCCCCGGGAGCTGCTCCCGTGCCATTGCCGCTTCTCGAGGTGCTGCGTGAGACGGGCGCCACCCGGGACGGCGTGCCGGTGTACGGTCCGCATCCTGAGGGTGCCCGCTATGTCGCCGGGCTCACGCGGGGCTTCTCGGCCCGGTTGTTACGCCTCTACGCGCTCGAACAGCACTATCTGCAGGTTACGAAGGGCACCGAGCCGGAGCCGGCCTACTTGCTGATCTCGACCCACCAGGGCGGCTTTCCCCGGTTCGGCTTCTACCTCGGTTCTCGCGACAAGCGGACCGCTGGCTACGTCGATCTCACGGCCGAGGCGCGTGTTGGCGGCCGCTTCGGCGCGATGGATCAGATCTTCCCGCACGAACTCGGGCACGTGATCATGATGCAGCTGGCCGGTCCACCGAAGCGCGGCGGATCGAACCAGATGCACGCGGTCGGCGTGCGAACCGATGCGAACAACGCGTTCAGTGAGGGCTTCGCCGAGCATCTGCAGGTGATGGCGATTGACGATCCGGATGCGCTGCCCGAGACGCGCGCGCTCCTGCGGGACGATTCCTTCGCGCGACGCGCGGCGATGCAGATGCGCGAATATGCGCAGGAGGTGGCGGCGGCGTGGCCGGTGCCCGGTCGCCGGCGCGCGGCGTTCCCCCTGTGGTTCAGCGGCAGCGAGCAGGCGCTGCGCTACTACGCGGTCAAGGAGAACGACTTCGCGCGGCAGCCGCGCATCCCGGATCGGCTTCTCCACGGCGATCCGTACGCCGCGTATCTGCTCGACAACATCCTGCCGGGTCAGCCATCGGACCCGCGGAGAAATATCGCGCAGCTCGCGTCGGTTGAAGGCGTGGTCGCCGCCTTGTTCGTTCGATGGGTGACGGATCCTGAGATGCAGGCCGTCCGGCGCGATGCCGCGTTCTACCTGCCCTGGGGTGCAACGGCCGACGCCGTCACGCCGTTGGAGAACGTGTATCTCAAGCTGTTCTATTCGCTGTCCGTCGCCCGTCCGTCCGACGTGTACGAGGCGATTGCCGGCTACAAGGCGTGTTTCCCGGACGAGTCGGCCCCGCTCGATCGCGTCGTCCGGTCCATTACCGTCGGACGGTCATTCGATCGGCCGCCGGCCATCTGGCTGGCGAATGCCGATTTCCGGATCGGCACCACGGTGTTCGATCAGTTTCGCAGCCTGCCTCGCGTGCACACGTTCGATCTCAACGCCGCCAGCGTCACCGATCTCGTCGCGGTGCCGGGCGTGGACCGGCGGCTGGCCGATGCGATCCGTCGGCGCGCGCCGTACGCCGGCGTGGAGGATCTCCGGTTCGTCAGGGGAATGGATCCGTCGCTCATCGCGCGATTCCGCGCGTTGCATCAGCGATGGACCACGATGCACGACAACCCCGTGGAGGAGGAGTCACATCTGTCGGTCGGCGCGATCCTGCGTCCGTTCGTGGTGCGTCTGGTGCCGCTCGTTGTGCTGGCTGGTCTCCTTGGCGCGGCGGTTTATCGCCTTGCCGTTCGGCGCAGCTGGCGTCGCGCGATCGTCAATGGCCTCGCCGCCGCGGTCGTCGGATGCATGCTTGAAATCGCGCTCGATCTGCCCGCCGGCATCGCTGGCGTCGTCGGACCGGCGCTGCTGCTCGGCACGCCCGCGGCACTCTACTGCCTGCTGTTTCCCGGCCGGACGCGCCGCTGCCTGGCTGCGCGGTATCCGCACGGCGATCCGCCCGCGCGATGGCGCCTGGCCCTCGCCGTCCTGTTCGCCTGGACGCTCGCCGCGTTGCCCCTGGTTCTCCTGATGACGCCGCATTTCTGAAGTGCCGGACAAGGTGCAAGGCGCAGCGTGCGGGGTGCGCTGCCATCTGCTCGGTGCGACGTCGCCGTGGTGCACTGAGCGCTCTGCACCCGCACCTTGCTTGCACGTCGCACGCCGGGCGTTGCACGCTGCACGGTCGGTGCTCTTAACGAGTAGAATCGCATCATGAATATCGACCTCGTGCCCGTCACGCTGCCGGAAGGCACCAACGTGGTGATCGGCCAGACGCACTTCATCAAGACGGTCGAGGATCTCTACGAGATCGTGGTGACGGGGGTGCCGCACGCGCACTTCGGCATCGCGTTCAACGAGGCGTCCGGGCCGTGCCTGGTGCGGGTGGAAGGCAACGCCGACGACCTGCGGCAGGCGGCGACGCAGGCGGCGCTGGCCATCGGCGCGGGCCACGTCTTCGTGCTGTTCCTGCGCGACGCCTATCCCGTCAACCTGCTCAACGCGATCAAGGGCTGCCCCGAGGTATGCCACATCTTCTGCGCCACCGCGAACCCGTTGCAGGTCGTCGTCGCAACGAGCGACCAGGGCCGCGGCGTGCTGGGCGTCGTCGACGGCGAACCGCCGAAGGGCGTCGAGCAGCCGGGGGACCGTGAGGCGCGGCAGGCGTTCCTGCGGAAGATTGGCTACAAACGGTAATCCACAGAGTCGCGGGTCCGCAGATTCACGCAGAAAGTACCGATCCACAGATTCACACGAATTCACGCAGATTACTGAGAGCTTGTGAACTAATTCGCCCCGCGCGCGGCGCGAGCTGATGGTTCTACCGTCGTGCCAATCGGCGACGCGCTCGGAGTCGGCACGCGGGTCGACAGCCCGGCTCATGTGAGCGACCGAAGG
>Ga0315282_10001579_pt1 | contig 42707 bp, 40 predicted proteins | sample YL17G07_20_MG_FD_203693 | JGI IMG/M metagenome (GOLD analysis project Ga0315282, IMG submission 203693) | Sediment microbial communities from Yellowstone Lake, YNP, Wyoming, USA - YL17G07_20 | ecosystem: Environmental > Aquatic > Freshwater > Lake > Sediment | place: USA: Wyoming | collected... | reverse complement strand
ACACATACTACGAGAATCACAGGCTAACCGCCTGCGCCACTTTGCTCTGCCGGTTCGAATGGGAAGAAGGGAATGCTCGTAAGTCCCTTTTCTCGATGCGCGATCGGAACACACTTTTTTCTATCTGGGCGCCACCCCCACGCTCCAGATCATAGTGGCCGAATCGGGCCGGCGGGTCAATTGGATTGTCAGGGTTGAGCGTTGGAGGAGGCGGGCACCGGTCGAAACCGGGGTCCGCGCCACCATGCCCGAAGTGGCGCAGGCTGTCAGCCACAAGTGGCGCAGCCCGTTAGGCTGTGATCGAAATTCCGTAGGCTGGCCGCCTGCGCGATGGGCGACTGCGCGTTGGCCGTGAACTGTGTAACCAACCCGGGAATCCGGGAATCTCGCTTTCGAAATCTGCTTGACTTTCTCGCCGCAGGGGGGCGCATGGCTTTTTTCTAGGTTTGTCACGACCCGAACCGCAAGAGATGCTGTCGTTTTGAACCGGCCGTTTGGCTCATGTATTGGATCAGCAAAATCATCCACAGGCTCGGTCGCGTGCGCCGCCGCACGTGGATTCTCCTGGCCGTCATCGGCCCGGGGATCATCACCATGGTGGCCGACAACGACGCCGGCGGCATTTCGACCTATGCGGTCACCGGGTCGAAATACGGCTTCAATCTCCTCTGGGTCTTTTTCATCCTGATCCCCATGGCCTACTACGTCCAGGAGATGACCGTCCGGCTCGGCGCGGTCACCAAGCGCGGCCACGCCGAGGCGATCTTCGACGGGTTCGGTCCGTTCTGGGGCTGGTTCTCTATTTTCGATCTGGCGGTGGTGAACTGGCTGACGCTGATCACCGAGTATATCGGCATGACTGCCGCCATGAGCATCTTCGGCGTTCCTCCCGTGGTGACCTTTATTCTGGTAACAGTCATCTTGATCGCGGTGGTCATCACGGGGCGGTACTGGACGTTCGAGAAGCTCACGCTGCTTTTCTGCGGGTTCAACCTGGTCTATATTCCGGCGGCGCTCTGGGCCATGAAAACGCCAACCGCTCCCGGCTGGGGTTCCGTCGTTCAAGGCTTTTACAACCCCTCCTTTCCCGGTGGCATGACCCAGGACCTGCTGTTCATCATCATGGCCAACATCGGCACGACCATCACGCCCTGGCAGATTTTCTTTCAGCAGAGCGCCGTGGTGGACAAGGGCATGGACATCCGCGACATCAAATTCGGAAAGATAGACACCTTCGCGGGCTCGTTCACCACCGGCCTGGTGGCCATCTTCATCATCATCACCACTGGCGCCGCGTTCTTTTTCCACCATCCTCCCATTGGGATTGAAGACGCCAGACAGACCGCCGAGGCGTTGGTCCCCCTCCTGCCCTCCGGCAAAGGGGAGTGGGCGCGGCGGCTCTTTGCCATCGGCCTGTTCGACGCGGGATTCCTGGGAGCGCTCTGCATTTCCCTGTCCACGTCCTGGGCCGTGGGCGAAGTCTTCGGATGGGCCCACTCGCTCAACAAGAAAGTCCGAGAGGCTCCCTGGTTCTACGCGATCTACATTGTCACACTGGGCACGGCCGGTGCGGTGGTCCTGATTCCCGGTGCGCCGCTGATCACCATCACCATGTTCGTCCAGGTGGTGGCCGTGACGTTGCTGCCCGCGGCGCTGGTCTTTCTGATTCTCTTGTTGAACGATCACCCGCTGATGGGCCAATATGTCAACACCCTGTGGCAAAACATCGCCAACTGGAGCATCGTGATCTTCGTCATTATCATGTCCAGTTTCTTTGCTCTGACCATTCTCTTCCCCGAGCTGCTGAAGACCGGCTGAAATGGGGGCTGCCATGGTTGCGCCAAACAACAAACCCGTGACGCGATTGCGGGAAACGTCGCCGGCAGTGGAGAGATTTCAGTTCCTGTACTTCTCGGAGCTCGTCAAGCGGCCTGTTTGCGCCGGAAGAATTCGCGACCGGATCGGCAAGCTCACCGACATCGTGTTCCGTCTGGCCGAGCCCTATCCCGAAGCCGTCGGACTCTATCTCGAACACGGCTGGGGAAAACCCACCGAATTCATCTCCTGGGACAATCTCCTCAAGATCGAGGACGACGCCATCTTTGTCAAACCACCCGAAGACGGCAGCCCCTATCCGCCCTTCGTGGACCAGTCCGGTTGGATTCTCGTCGGCGAACACCTGATGGGCCGTACGATTCTGGACATTGACGGGCGGCGGATCGAAGTAGTCAACGACGTCCATCTCCTCGAATCGGCCGGGCGCATGCTCATCGTCCACGTGGACATTTCGTTCAACGGCTTTCTGCGCCGGTGGCGATTGGGCCGGCTCCATTGGTTGAATGACCGCTTGATCTCGTGGAAATACGTGCAGCCGCTTTCGGTCGAAGACGCGGGGACCACCGACGCGGTCTCGCTTTCGGTGACCCGCAGGCAAATCCGGGAGTTGCCCGGCGAAGACCTCGCCGATATGCTCGAAGAGCTGTCGGGCGCGGAACAACAGGCTTTGTTCTCGGCCCTGGACACCGAGAAAGCGGCCGAGGCGCTGATGGAAGCCGAACCGCGCGCCCAGCGGCAACTGATCGCCAACCTGCGCCGGGAAAAGGCCAAAGCGATCCTCTCCGAAATGTCCGTTCCGCAGCTGGCGGCGCTGTTGTCGGTGCTGCCGCATAGCGATATGACCCGATTGCTGGCGCTGTTTCCCCCGGAGCAGGCCGAAAAAGTCCGGAGCATTCTCTCGGAATACGAGTCCACGGCCCGGATTCTGATGTCCACGAAGTATGTCGCCATGCCCAAGGAGGCCAAGGTCGGCGACGTTCTGCGCCATCTCAGGACCGCGGGTCTGGAACACGACATTCTCGCGTATGTCTACGTCGTCGTGCCGCCGGAGAATGTGCTTCTGGGCGTGGTGGATTTGCGCGACCTGGTCCTGGCCAACGATGACACGACGCTGGCCGACCTGATGGTTTCGCCGGGGGTCGCCGCCGAGGAGGCCGATGTCCGTGAAGATCTCGTGAACCTGTTCGGCAAGTATCACTATCGCATGATCCCGGTGGTGGACCTCCACGATCACCTGCTCGGCGTGGTCCACTACAAGGACATTATGTGAAGGATGAAGGATGAATCAAAAGCGAAGGGCGAAGGATGAAGCGGAAATGCGGAACGATGCGCGATAGAGGATTCCCCGGTTTTTTCTTATTCATCCTTCATTCTTCATCCTCCATCCTTGGCGGTACCGGAGGTTTATCATGCCCCGCGTCCAGATGACCCGCATGACCCGAATCGCCCTGTTTTTCCTGCGGATCTACCTGATCTTCATGATCATCCTGATCTTGATCAAGTTCATCCGAAGCATGTGAGAGAAGGGAACGCCGGCGGCCCGCCGGTGCTTTTTGCTTTTCTCCCGCCTCCAACTTCCCGCCTCTCGCCTCTCACTTCGCCTCTCGCTTCTCACGTCTCACTTCACCAGCTCACGACTGTCGAGCACAATCGTCACCGGGCCATCGTTGCAGAGCGAGACGTCCATCATCGCCTGGAACTGCCCCGTCGCGACCGTGACGTTGTGTTCGCGGAGCCGGCCGACGTATTGATCGAGCAGGGCGTTGGCGCGCTCGGGGGGCGCGGCGTCAATGAAACTCGGCCGACGACCCTTGCGGCAATCGGCCAGCAGCGTGAACTGCGAGACCACCAGCACCGAACCGCCCACGTCGAGGACCGACCGGTTCATGTGGCGTTGTTCATCGGGGAAGATGCGCAGAGAGACGGTCTTGTCGCCCAGTGCCTGCGCGTGCTTCTCATCATCGGTCACCGCAACGCCTACCAGTGCGAGCAACCCCGGCCCAATCTGCCCGACGACGTTCCCGTCCACCTCGACCTTCGCCCATTTGACTCTCTGCAGAACCGCGATCATCGTCGGGGTGCCCTCAATGTGCGGAATCTAGTCTCTCCCCGTGCCGATATCATTTCGGATCGCCCTTGAGCCCCAAACCCCTATTCCCGCCGTAGCACCGCCAAGCAGGCATGCCTTTCTCGTTCCTCGTTCATCGTTCATCCTTCATCCGTTTTTTCTGTCGTGGCCGGCTGCTTCCCCTGGCCCTCGCTCGCACGAAGATAGGCCATCCGGACAGCATGCAACATCTGGTCGAGGAAATCCTGCTCGTCCTTGTTGAGGTTGCCCTTGGTTTTCTCGGCCAGAAGTTGAAGCATCCCGATCTGGTATTTGGCCAGTTCGAGATTGGGCGGGGCCTTCTCATCAACGGGATTCGGCAGATGGCCGGTCCACACCATGGCCGGCACCGCAAAGGTCTCGACGATGTGAAAAAAGCTGGGCTCGAGCGGCGGCTTCTCGCCCTCGGCCACATGCTGTTGTGTGGGTTTTTGCTCGGCCATCGGTCACCTGCTCCTTTTCGCGGACGCGATTGCTGGGATTGGCTTGCATCAACCAAGAACCGTATGGGGGCCTGGTCCTCTCCGTCAATGATTCACTGAGAATCGCCCGGCTGTCGGGTGCATCTCCCGAATGTATGTGTTTAGCGACCCTTTGGAGTGCGGTGGCCCTCCGCCGCTTTGCCGTTCTCTGGAGTGACCAGTGACCAAAAAAGCAAAGCGGCAGAGGGCCACCGCACTCCAAAAGTTGGCCACGTTCTCCCGAATTCGGGAGATACACCCCCGGCTGTCGTAGTCTAGGCCCTTGTGGCCGTCCGCTGTTTGGCCACGAATCCCTCGAACGGCCACAAGGGCCTAGGCTACAACAGGGCTCCTTTTATGGTAGTCTCGGGGAATGGACCGGATCGCCAAGCCACAAGCGTATTGCCCGCAGCTCCTCCCTGAGACCCGAAACTTGAAACTGGAAACCGGCAACCTGCTCCCTGAAACCTGAAACGCTTCTCCACGCTCTTTTTCACTTTTGCCTTTTCCCTTTTTACTTTTGCCTTTTCGCTTTTGCCTTTTTACTTCTCTCCGCCCGTCAAAACCCTCACCCCATGCGGCGGCATCTCAACCCCGAGCTTTTGCCCGCCGTCAAATCTGTCCTCGGTCAGCTGGTCGCGCCACTCGCGAATCCCCTCGAGACTCTTGGGCAGCGAAACCTCGGAGCGGACTGGTTCGGAATTGAAGCTGATCAGAACCAGCGCCGGGTCGGCAGTGCCGCCCCGATGGCAGGCAAACACTCCGTGGCTCGCCGTGACGCTGCGATAAGCTGCCTCGCCCGACCGCAGCGCGGCGATCCGCCGCCTCAGCTGGAAAATCCGCGAGTAGTATTCGACGGACGACTCGCCGCGGCCGCCGTAGACCGCCGGGTCTTCCTCGCCCTGGTAGATCATCGGCACGCCTTCGATCAGCGCGCAGAGCGAAAGGAGCGCCCGCGACCGCGCCAGGCCGTACACCTCGGCGGTGCGCTTTTTCTGAAACGTCCACGAAACGGTGTCGTGGTTGGCGGTCCAGCGCATCTTGACCGCGCCTGGCGGCATGGTCAGCGCCTGATCGTGGAGGAATTGCTGGAGCGACCGCGCCCACTCCTCGGGCGAGGCGTTGCGCGCCTGAAGGTCAACAAACAGGAAAAACAACTGGGCATCATAAGTCAGATCACCGTCTGTGTGGAAAGTCGTGCAGCCCGTGTATTCCTCGGGCAGAACGATCACGTCGCGCCGGACGCGCAGGAAACCCTCGCGGATCGCTCGGGTCATTCCGATCCCGCCGCCGAGCGTCGAATGGCTGGGCCGATAAGTCGCCGCCCAGTTCGGCGGACTTCCCGCGGCCACGTCCACGCGCGCCCCGGCCACGCCGAATTTCCGCGCGGAGTGCTCGGCCACGCGCCGAAAATAGTCCTGCCATTGCGGATTCGCATTGTCGAACGCCAGCTGTCCCCAGACATAGACCGGCTTGCCCTTCTCGTCGCGGCAGACCCATTCGGGATGAGCCTTGGCCAGCTCGGTGTGGTCGGGCGGTCCGTGCGGAACGAAATCGAGCATCACGTCTATGCCCGCTCGCTGGGCGGCGCGACACAGACTCGCGAACTCCTCCTCGGTGCCATAGAGCGGGCTGATCTTGAAATGGTCGAACGGCGAATAGAGATTCCACCGCTTGCCGTCGCCATGCTCGAAAATCGGGAGCAGCCACAGGACGTCCACGCCGAGTTTCTGGAGCGTCGGCAGGTAAGCCTCGAGCTTCTTGAATCCGCCGTAGCCGATGAATTTCTGTTCGGGTGTGCCGCCCGGGTGGCCGCAATAGATCGTGCGTTCGCGCAATCGCGACAGACTGTTCGTCGGCGCCCCCAGGCCGGCGATTTCGTAAACCGCTTGAACCGCGCGCAGCGCATCGTCGCGCGAGCCGCGAGCCAGCCATACAAACTGGGTGCCGAGATCGGCTCCTGCGGTCCGCCGCAAGGGTGCGAGAACATTTTGCCGGTGCGCCATCATTGCGCCGTCGTCTCGGGACGTGGCGCTCACGGGTGAATACTCGTCGTGACTTTGGAACCAAACACCGACGGCCCGTCCGCTCCTTTCGTTCCACAGAAAGGCCAGTGGTTCCTGCGAACGCGGCCGCAGCGGTTTGTCGCGGGCGATGCTCGCCACCGGCTGGTCGGCGACCGGCAGCGTGCCGGGAAAGATCACCGCATCGTCGTCGCCGAGACGCAGCGGCGGCAACGCATAGAGCGCGCCGCGCAGGGTTTGGGAGGTCGTGGCCGTGTTTGTGACCTTGAAGCGCCGCTCGAGGATCGGCCGATCCTCATAGAGCTGATAGCGGGCCACCCACTGCCACGGACCGTTGGTGATGGTCACGTATAACTCATTGGCGTTCCGGCTCGTGACGTCTTCCACACGCGACGGTCCGACCAACCCCGGCACTGCGGTTTCGGCGACCGGCTTGCCGACGACGAGATTCGTCTGGCTGCGCTTGTCAATCAGCCCGGTCCATGCGCCGGTTTGGCCGTCGAGTTCGATCCTCAGCGCCCCATTTTCAAGAACGATCGGGCGGCTTTGGGGAAACACCGCTTTTGTCCCCCCAAGCAGAACAGCTGCGAGCAGAAGAACCCTTGCTATGCTCTTCATCCTTAGGCCTCCCTGTTTCGGAGTGCGATACTTTGACGCCGGATGGTCGTTCTCTGCCCGGGCAGGGTGCGCTCTGCTCCTATTGGAGCGGAAGCGTGATCGTCATGGTCCGGGTGGTGTAGCGGGTCTCGGCCCCTCGTTTGGCCGGGCGCTCCAGGCGGATCTTCCGGGCGCGTTCGGGGTCGCCGATCCGCTCGAAGAACGCCGCCGCCTCACGCAAATCGTTTGCGGTTCGCTCGCAGAACCGGAGGTGCTTTTCGTACGCCGCCGCCGCCGCCGTTTTCTTCTGTTCGGCCAGGCTGGAAGCCACCAGCAGGTAAGCCTCGGCGAGCATGGCGCGCACTTCGGGAAAGCGTTCGGCGTCCCTTTTGACCTCGGCGGGTGCGTCCTCGAAGGTTCGAACGATCTTTTCGAAATCGTTTTTCTCGCGATAGCATTGCATGAGCTGAAAACGAACGCCGAGGTCATTGGGTTCGGCGCGAGCAGCCTTCTCGAGCAGCGGAACCGCCCGGTCGAAATCCCGCAGCTTCATCTGGGCCGACCCTTCGGCAAAATCCAACCCCGGCGTCGAGGGATCGAGTTCGCGCGCCTTGCGGCAGTCGGCCAGCGGACCATGGCCGTCGAGCGACTGGTGCATGCGAAAGTCGGCGCCGTCCACGTACAGCTCGGCCAGAGCGCGTTTGGCCACCGCTCCGGCGGGCCGCAGGCTCAGGCCGCTCTGGTAGTATTGGTCGGTCAGATAGGTGATCGCCTCCTCGAACTTGCGCTGGCGGGCGAGCTCGACCACCTTCTTGCTGCCGAGCGATTCGCGGATTTTCTCCGCCGCCAGATCCCGCTTTTTGACCGCCTCGGTGCTCGAAGTGTCGCGGGTGAGAATGCCGGTCGCCGCCTCATAGAGGTCGGGCCAGGCACCTTTTGCTTCGAGCGCCTGGAGCCGTTCGAGTGACGTGGTCCCGGTGCTCCGTTCGGGCGGCGTCGTGCGATTGACCGCCACGACCTTGCCGCGCGGGAAAGTCAGCAACGCTCCGCCCATGTTGATCTGGACCGATTGGCTGGAATCGCTGGTGATGGTTCCCTCGAGGACCTTGCCCGAATCGAGCTTGATCGAGTCGGCTTGAACCACACGCAAAACCGTGATCGAAAAAACCAGTGCGGCGAGGAGCGAAACAAAACACACACGAGACATCGGCTGAATCCTCTCAGCAAACTCTCGCGATTTACTCTCGGCGGCCCGGCGGAAGCAAGCGCTTTTGGTGGGAGCGCCGGCGGCTCGTCGGTGTTCTCCAGGACGTCCGGTAAAACGGATCAACAGCCTGAAGACTGAAAGGCAAGGGGGTAGAGGTACATAGCGCGCCTGCAGGCCGTCGTCGTGAGATATTGTCAAGCCAATTTTGAGGGCAAGAAAAAATATGCTTGACGCTTTACCTACTTGCGGGAATGAGACTGCTCATGGACAAGTCCCTGAAGCAGGTCAAAACTATCTTGGAGCAGGCGGATGCCCGAGTGCGAACTACTATTGCCCAAGCAGCCACCGTGGACAATCTGGCGGCCGTGGAAGTTGGTTTGAAGGCTGCCGGCCATCTGCGGAGAATCATCGAAACGCTGAAAGAACCTGCAGGCAAGGGCCCGAGCACCAGCCGCTATCGGAGTAGTCGGCCACCCGTAGAGGTCCAGCCCCCGTTCTCCATTCAATCCGCGCCTGGTGCCGCGGTCGCTCCGCTGCTGTTGCAGGTCCAAGAGTTTCCGCTTAGCGTACGGACACGCGCGGCACTGGAGAGAAAAGGAATCGTCTACATCGGCGAATTGGCTCAGACCGAACCGGCACAACTTCTTGCGCTGCCAAACTTTGGCCGCCACTCTCTTGAAGAGCTCGGCGGTTTGCTGGGAACCCTGGGGTTGAAGTTCGGATTGCGGATACCCGACTGGGTTTCCGATCGCATTCCGGAGCTCGAGACAAGGTTCGCTCGTGAAATCCAGCAAGTCCGGCTGGAGCAGGCAGAGAGGACCAGGAAACTCCTGGGCAGCGGCGCTGCAACCCTTGAAAACGATCTCCTCGCTCTGGTCGCTTATGAAAAGGACGAACGCAAAAGAAAAATCCACATCAGGTATTATGGCTGGGACGGTACGGGAACCCGCACGCTCCAGCAGGTCGGCTCCGAATTCGGAATGACCCGGGAGCGGGTTCGGCAGATCACTTCTGCCCTTCCGAAGCAACTGGTGGGAAAGTTGCTTTTCATGCCCGTCCTGGACCGGGCTCTGGAGTATGTGGAAAGTCGTTGTCCGGCAAGTGCTACGGACGTCGAGCGGGGGTTTCCCAAAGCCGGCATCTCGAAGGAGCCGTTTTGCCTTGAGGGCATCATCAATGCGGCAAAACTAGCGGCCCGTCCTCTCCGCTTTGAAATCGCGACCATTTGCCGAACCCGGTACGTTCTGCCTGCATCCCAAGTCGGCGACGTTCGCACACAGTTGGAGACGACCTTCGAGAGTATCGTTTCTCGCGCAAAGCGTTCTATCTCCACGTGTGGTTGCGGAAACCTGGACGACTTCTGGGAGCACCTCCCCTCCGGGGTAAAGGCTGTTGTCACACCGGAGCTGGTCAGAGAAATCCTGGCGGCCCAGAAGACGGTTTGTTGGCTGGGCCGCAATGCGCGATGGTTCTGGATTTCAGGTACGAGAAACCCGCTCCTCAACAGACTGCAGAAAATCCTTGCCGTGGCTGGAAGAGTGCACATCGCTGACGTCGTATCCGCTGTCAGTCGAGACCGTCGAAATAAACGACTGGCGGCGATACCAAGAGCCGTCCTGCTCGCTCTCTGTAAGCAGCTCCCGGCATACAGGGTCGAAGGAGATTTGATTCTCGGCAATCCCCCACCGCGTCCCGAAAGCGTCTTGAGCAGATGTGAACTAGCGCTCTTCCACGCATTGAGAAAACGGGGCCTCACGCGTCGTGACCTGGCGAAGAAGTGCTCTCGGCGGGGTGTTTCCGGACCCGGTTTTGTCGCCACTCTGACTCGGTCGCCCACAGTGACGAAACTTCCGTCCGGCATTTACTGCCTGATTTCCGAGACACGTCGCTTCCCACAGGGCAGCGCAGCGCCTTTGGAAAATGAGTCGCCGTGACATCCCCGCCGCCGGCGTTCGAAGAGACTGGTGACGGGGAAGAGAGAAGGGTCGCGGCCGAGAAGTGTTACCCGACGGGCGTTCCAGCGCACCGGCGAGCCGCCGGCGTTCCTTACAGTTTCAGGAAGGTGGTTTCGAGAACCGAGATCGCGCGCTGATACTCGTCAAGGTCAATGTGCTCATTGGGCGTGTGGTCGAGGTTGGAGTCGCCGGGGCCATAGGCGGCCATCGGGCATTGCCACACCGGCGTCACAAGGTTCATATCCGTCGTGCCGGTTTTCTTCACAAAGCGCGCCTGGCCGCCGTGCGCGCGAATCGCCGCCACCAGTGTTCTCACCAGCCGCGAGCTCTTGTCGCACTCGACGGCGGCGAGCTTCTCGATGATCTCGATGTTCGCCTCAGGGGCTGACGACCTCACTTCCTGCTCGAGATGATCGGGATCACGCGAGGGCGGCAGCCGAAAGTCCATTGTCGCCGTCACTTCGTCAAAAGGCCCACCGGATTCCGTGTTGATAGACCGGATATTCCCTGTCAGCCGGCGAAAAGCAGACGGTCCCGCCCCTTGTTCCCTCTGAAGGATTCCGTGGAAGGCTGCGGTCGTAGTTGTTGCGGCTGACGGGGCTTCCGCCGCACCGTGGCCATGTGGGACGCGGAGCTTCCATTCACAATGCAGGATTCCTTTGTATCCGATTGTGACTCGATCCCAGCGGCTCGGTTCGCCGATGATCGCGAAATCGGGACGGATTCGGCTGACGATGTAACTTGCGCCCGGCGACTTCGGCGATTCTTCGCCCACCGCACCGACGATGATGATTCTTTTCGAAATATCGCGAGGCAGACGAGCGGCGGCACAGGCCGCAGCGGCCAGCGGCCCTTTGGCGTCAACCGCACCGCGCCCGTAAAGCACGTTCCCTTCGCGGCGCACCGGAATCTCGCCCGTGACCGTGTCAATGTGGCCCAGAAAGCAAATCGTCGGCGAACCACTACCCATCTCGCCGACGACGTTGCCGATTTCGTCAATGTAGGCCCTGCGACCCCAGCGCAGAAACGCATCGCGCAGAAACTCGGCCGCCGGTCGCTCTCGGCCCGACGGCGAATAACGCGCCACCAGCTCTTCGAGCAACTGGTTCTCCTGGTTTGTCCGATCGTCGTTCATGGGAGAAACCTGTCCACAAAGGGCACGAAGAAACACGAAGGGAAGAAATCTCTGATTCGTGTTCCTTCGTGTCCTTCGTGGATCAAGATTCTACGCGCGTTCGGCCGTGAGAACCGCCCTCACCGCGTCCACCGCTCGATCCACGTCCGCACTGGTGATCGTCAGGGGCGGCAGGAACCGCATCACGGTCGGACCGGCCAGAAGCGCGATGATGTGGTGCTGGTCCTGAAGCGCCTGCATGTACTTCTGCGATTTCTCCTTGAGGTCCACGCCGATGAGCAGCCCCAACCCGCGCACTTCGCGAATGATCGGCGAGGGGATCGCCCGCAACTTGGTCAGAAACTCTTCGCCGCGCGCCCGCGCATTCTCGATCAGGCCGTTCGATTCCATGCAGCCGATCGTCGCCAGCGCCGCCGCGCACGCCAGCGGATTGCCGCCGAACGTCGAGCCGTGCGCGCCCTTGGTCATCTTGGTAATCTTCGAACCGATCGCAATCGCACCCATCGGGAGCCCACCCGCGATCGCCTTGCCCAAACACAACAGATCGGGAACGATTCCATAGCGCTGGAAAGCAAACCAGGCCCCACAGCGTCCGAAGCCCGTTTGAACCTCGTCGAGGATCAGCAGCAGGCCCTTGTCGTCGCAAAGCTGTCGCAGCGCCGCGAGGTAGTCAGGCAGGGCCGGCCTCACGCCGCCTTCGCCCTGCACCGGCTCGACGAGGATCGCCGCCGTCTTGTCGGTCACCGCCGCGGCCACCGCGTCTATGTCGTTGTAGGGAACGTGGACGAAGCCGGGCACGAGCGGCTCGAAGGGGTCGCGATAGTCCTTCTTGTGGGTCGCGCTCAGGGCGCCCATCGTTCGGCCGTGAAAGGCTCGATACATGGCGATGAAGTCGGTCTTGCCCGTGTTCATTCGGGCAAACTTGATCGCGCCCTCGATCGCTTCGGTTCCCGAATTGCAGAAAAAGAAGCGATCGAGACCTTCGGGCAGAAGCGACGCGAGCTTCTCTTGAAGCAGCGCGCGCTTGTCATTGTAAAAAATCTCGGTGCACGAAACCAGCGTACGCGCCTGGTCGGCGATGGCTTTGGCCACCACCGGGTTGGCATGGCCCACGCCGGCCACGCCATAGGCCGCGCTGTAATCCAGATACTCGACGCCCTTGTCGTCCCAGACGCGCAGCCCCTCGCCTCGCACCAGCGTCAACGGCCGTTTCTGGAACAAGCCCGAAGTGTGACGGTTCTCAATCGCCTGGTAATCCATCCCAGTCCTCCATCTCTGTTCTAGCCTGACGCCTTGTGCGCGTTTTCTCAGTTTCAGGTTTCAAGTTTCAGGTTTCAAGGCTCCCACATCCCGTAACCGTGCCCGCTTCCGTGCCCGTGAGCGGGTCTTCGTTTCTTAGAAACAGCACCGGCGACACAACGGGTCCGTGCTGTGAGAAAACGTCACCTAGAGCACGCCTTTCGGAGCATTCAATAAAAAACGACACCCTTGCTCGGGCGATGCACCGTTACCCTTACTTTCTTGGAACTTGAGCTCTGAAACCTGAAACTCGAAACCAAGCCCTGAAACTTGAAGCCTGAAACGCCCGACTTGAAACCTGAAACTTGAAACGCGCTTTACTTTTTTTCCTGCTCTTCCGGCTCCGGCCAGATGCAGAAGGCCCAATAGAACGGCAACGTGACCGGCGTGCCGACGATCAGCAGCCCGGTCCAAACGGCCTTCCGCGCTTTGTCCAGCCGCGTGCTCGTGAAAAGGTGCCGGAAATAGATCAGCACGACGAGAAGCGCGCTGATTCCCAGGAGCAGGAGATGGGTCATCAGCGACTTCAGCGGAAGCGTATCCGAACCCTCCATCATCGCGTCCAGCAGCTTGTCCAGCGAAGGGCCGCGAAGCACCAGGAGAAGGTGGACGTTGGGCCACAGGGCGAGAAGACCGAGGATGATTTTCGTGGTTCGTTTCACTTCACACTTCCTATGGATTGCCCCGCGTTCGAGAGCAGTCCCGGCGCGCTCATCGAATCACCGTGCACCGGCCCTCAAGGGCATTGCGGAGCGGGTTGGCGACGCGGCCGTCGGCCAGGCGGATTTCCCGCACGCCGCCGCACAAGGCCTCGTCGGTTCCCATGATCTTCTTTTTCATCCGGCCGGCGGCAAATCCAGCGAACTCTTCGGTCGCAAAGATATCGAGAATGTCAACCCGGTTCCGCAAGCAGGTCAGGCTCGGTCTCCCTGGAGGGTTGAGAATGGTTACGGTATGTCGGCCAAGTCGGCGTATATTCGCGGGCTTGATCCCCCCATTGCGTCCAATGGGGTCTTTTCCCACGAGCAAACAGTTCTAAGTAGGGACCCGGGCTGCACTTCTCGATGATCTCGTATAGCTCGTCGGGTTTTCTGGAATGCTCACGCTTGGGTACCCGGATGACGTTCACCTGCCTGCGCCCTGGCGCAAAAGTTCTCAACTTGCCGCGAATGCCAAACAGAACCATCTCCGTAGTATTTCTGAAATAGAACCCCACTCCGCGGCCGTCCGGGCCTCCGTCCTTCCGTATCTTGTGCCAGACAAGGTTGGTCTTGTAAGTAAAACCCCAGGCGCGGAGCACCTCAAGGCCTTCTGCCAGAAGCGCGTTGGGAACCCACAGGTACAGGTGAGACCTTGACGCAGCGACCCGCCCAACGTGAATATCCATGATTTCCTTGCACGAAAGCGTCTGATAGCGAGAAAGCCGTTTGTGTTCTGGAGCCATTTTGCCCGTTCTGTTCGCAAATCGCCAAGGGGGATCGGCCAGGATCGTCCCGAAGGGTCCACGAACACTTCGTGCAAAGTCTTCTGCAGGGCTAAGAAGTCCAGCCATTTCTATCAATCCTCCACATACAGGGTTTTCCGGATTCCAAAGACAAGAATCGGGCAGCCGGCACCTCCGCCACCCTCAATTCTCGGCAGTAATTTGCTGATGTGCGTGGTGGACTGACCGTATGACGCGCCGCGCCCAAGCTGGTCGAAAATCTCCTGCAGTTCATCGCAACGCGTTATGACTACCCCAGCGCTTATCGCGCGAAGATCAAACAGCAGCCTGAAGTTGTTCAGGTCGCGGTCGAAAAAGGGGTCTTTGTTGTTCCACTCGATTTCGACCGCAACACAGTTCTTGTAACAGTCCACCTTATGCGTCGGAGTCTCGATTTCGCGATTGTCCACCATCACTCTGGTGAGGAAGTTCTTCTCTATCCATCCCCTCTTGAACAGCTCTCCGTCCAGTGCTTCCGCAACCTTTGATTTTCTTCCTCCTCCCACAGCGATCCAGCTTCGACAAAAACGAAAAATAGTCAAAGCCTCCACGAGGTCGCGCCATTCATCAGGAAAGTCGTTGTGCAAGACAGCGCAGGCATGTTTCCACTGATGAACCTCATAGTTTTCGCGAATGAACTTCGGCAACAAATCAATAGTCATTGCTGAGACTTTCTTCCCCCGGTACGCTGCGGTCTTCCACATCTTTCAATTCCAGGAACATTTACACGTCCGGCAAGCGCCCTTGCAAGGTGAAACTGTGGTCAGTGGATGACCGTACACCGGCCCTCAAGGGCATTGCGAAGCGGGTGGGCGACGCGGCCGTCGGCCAGGCGAATCTCCTTAACGCCGCCCTTGAGTGCTTCATCAGTTCCCATGATCTTCTTTTTCATCCGGCCAACGGCAAACCGGGCGAATTCTTCCAGCTTCTCGCGCGGGATCTCCTCGATGAGCGATGAGGGGTCGGAAACATCGCGCAACAGGCCGGGAACGTTGGAGAGAACGATCAGCATATCGGCGGCCAGCGCCCCGGCGATCATCGCAGCGGCGCGGTCGCCATCCACATTGACCGCGTCGTTGGAGCTGGAGATGGCCAGGGGAGCGATAACGGGCGTATAGCCCTGATCGAGCAAAAGACGGATTAGGCCAACGTTCACCTTTTCGATCTTGCCCGTATAATCGTCGCGGAGGAGCTTGGTCTTGCCGTTCTCGATGATTTTGATGGTGTCTTTGCGGCGTGCCTCGAGCAATCGGCCATCCAGCCCGGTCAAGCCAAGCGCGTTGACGCCATGCCGCTGGAGCGCCTCGACCAGCAGCGTGTTGACCTTCCCGGCCACGGCCATGGCAAACATCTCGAGCGTCGCGCGGTCGGTGTAGCGGCTGGGCTGGCCGGAAACCGAGGTGACGAACCGCGGCGGGTGTCCCAGCGCCTCGCTGAGTTTGTTCGTCTCGTTCGATCCGCCATGAACGAGGACAAACTTCTCGCCCGCCGCAATCCGCTCGGCCACGTCCGCGCAGATCGCCCCAACGTCCGTCCCCTCGCTGCCGCCGATTTTGACGACGATCATTATAAGAGTCCTTGCGGGTCACACTTCCGGCAGAAGGTGAAAACCGCGATTGACAGCCAGGAAATGGCGGTCGCCTGTGATAATCTCGTGAATCCCCAGATCTTCCATGATCACCATGGAGGTGAGGTCTGCAAAAGAGATCTTGGGTTTGTCGTCGTAAAGGAATCGGAGATGAACTGCTTCCGCGAAGCGGGCCGGAGTGACCCATTCCAGCGAAATGTCGGCGTCGTCGAGAAACTCGAGCACTCCTCGAAACAGTTGCATGCCCTTGATTGCACCGAGATCCTGGAATAGCGCAGTGATCGTCTCCGAAAGCACGTAATCGGAAGTAATCAGATCGCGCCTCTGGTCAAGCAGCTCAGAAACAGTGACGCTGGCGACGACATGATCAGGATCACGATCATCGAACACGGCCAGCCATGCCCACGTATCTAGGAACGCGCTCACCGCCCCCGCCCATAAAGTCTTTCGTCAATGTTTTGCGCGAGCGACCCGTGAGAGACCGCGCCGCAGATCGTCTTGAAGGCGCGGAGAGCCTTTTTCACGTCTCTTTGCCGTCGCCGCTCACGCCTTCTGCGTTCGCAGAAAAGCCGCAACGCGGTCGCTGCAATTGCGGAAACAGAAGCTTCATCTTCATGGGCACAGAACTCTATTTCCCGTCGAAGTTCCTGGTCAATGCGCATAGTAAGAGTTTTCGTCTTGTTCATGGTCGCTACCTCCGTGGACCAAATCAAGGATTGTCATACAAATGTGCAACATGGCAAGGGAATTCGTACCCGGCCCACTTGTCTGCGCAACCGCACTCGATGCGGAAGGCAGGCTCAGCAATCTCTGCGGGGTTCTGCGGGGGAAGGTGGCGAGGGGATTTCCCCTCCGCAAGTGTATCGGCCTATGATTGCGTGCCGAGAGAGACGCCCCGTCAGCCCCGTTCGAAATCAGATATCCGTCGAGCAAGGGTGTTTCGGTCAACCAAAACGCAATTGGTTGACTCCGGCAGCTTTTTGGCCCCTGTACTGAAGTAACTATTCGTTATCACCATGGCGCAATTGCATTTGTAGTGGGTCATGGCCGCCACGGCGTCACTAACAGCACGCCTTGAAACATGCCCGTCGTGCCGCTTTACCTGTATTGCGTACTTGGACCACCCTTTCCGGGCGACGATGTCCGCACCAAGGTCTCCCGATGCTTTTGTCACAGCAACTGAGAAACCACGGTATTGAAGGAGGTGCCCAATATACTGCTCAAACCGAACGCCTTCCATGTTATCAACATCGCTAATCTTTATGGCCCGCTCTCCGTCGAGAGCGCGATGTCGTTTCCACCCGCGGTGTAAGTAGTTCGCTACGACCGCGCCGCCGATCAAGATGGTGATTCCTGCCCAACCCTGCGGCGGCATCTTCTTAAAGGCGTCAATCAGGGCCGATAACAGCCCAAGCAACAGAAGCAGAACAAGACATCCAAACACCTCTTTTGGTTTTAGCTTGCGCCGCCTTCCCATGGGCAAGTACTCGTTCCTGCTGGTGTCGCTAACCACATAACTACATGGGGGCACCTCGGAGCGGATGGCCGTATCAGCCGCCCGGCGCCAGCCGAAATCCGAGGTTCACGGCCTCGAAGTGGCGGTCGCCCGTCAGAATCTCGCTAATGCCCAGTTCGCGCATGACGACCATCGTGGTCAGGTCGGTGAAGGAGATCTTCGGCTTGTCGCGATAGCGGCGGCGGAGGGAGATCCCTCTGGCAAAGCGCTCAGGAGTGATTTCTTCCAGAGAGCACTGCGGCAGTTTCAGGATCGCATCGAGATCATCAAGAAAACGCTCGCCCTTTCTTGACCCAAGGCGGCCGAAAACCAACGTGATCGCTTCGCAGAGCACAAAATTCGTGGTGACAAGCGTTTCCCCTTGGGCAAAGGCTTTGCGAACGAAGAGACTTGTCACTCCATAGCCTTCGTTCGCCGTGTCGAACAGCGCCGCCCAAGCCCACGTGTCCATGAAAATCGCCACGTTCATTCCCCATACACGATCCGGTCAATTTCCTCGTTGGTTAGTCGGTATCGTTTCGGCGAACTGACCGCTCCGATAAATCGTTCGAGGACTTTTCGTTCGGCCGCGGTCGGCAACCGGCGCTTCTCTTTCGACGCATTGCCGATGTCGGGTGTCAGGCGCTTTTTGATGAGGGCCGTGACAGTTCGCTTCTGCCGCCGGGCCGACTCCACCAGTTGCCGTTTTTCTTCGGCCGTTAATCGGATCGTCACAATCGCGCTTTCTGCCATAACAATCACCCGTCCTTTCTATGTATTACAGTGGGCCCGTTCGTACTACATGTCAACGGAAATGCCGGATGCGAACCACCTGGATTAGACGTCACGGCGCTTGTTCGAATCGAAGAGGCCGCACTCGCACCATTCGCATCTGCGGCTCGGTGTGTGGTTTACGTTTTTCCCTCTTCGCGTCTTTGCGCCTTGGCACGAGACGTCGGCCTCGGCTTGTTGCGTCAAAAAGGAGCTACCCGCACCCCAATCGCGGCCTGATCTTCGGTAGCTTTTTCTATTGACGCAACAAGGTTGTGCAACTGCGAGGTGGGGAGCGCCGCCCGTTCTCAACCCGCGCTGCCAGACTGCAAAAACGAACTCTTGGCGCGCCTTCGCGCCTCTGCGTGAGACCGCTTTTCTCTGGCCTCTGACCTCTCTGGCCTCTCACCTCTGAAGCAGACAGTTGCCAACCTGTCCTACTCAGATCGGATGCAGGCCGGGGAATTCCAGCGCGGTGGTTTCGGGGAAACCGCACATGAGGTTCATGGCCTGGACGCAGTTGCCCGAGGCGCCCTTGACGAGGTTGTCTATGGCCGAGATGACGACCACGCGGCCCGTGCGCTCGTCCACCTCGAACCCGACGTCGCAATAGTTCGAACCCGCGAGAATCTTCGGCTCGGGAAAGCGGAAGATGCCCGACTTGTCTTTGACGATGCGGACAAACGGGCTGTCCTTGTAAGCCTCGCGGAACATCCGCCAGAGATCTTTCTCGGCCAGCTGATCGTCGGTCTGGACGTGAATGGTCGCGAGAATGCCGCGCACCATGTCAATCGCCGTGACGGCCATCTCGACCAGGTGCGGGTCGCTGCTGCCCATCATCTGCAGGACTTCGGCGGTGTGCCGGTGGCCCGTGGGCATGAACGACCGCACGCAGCCGGCGCGTTCGGGATGGTGCGACGCCTCGGAGGGTTTCTTGCCGCCTTCGGAAGAGCCGGCCTTGATGTCGGCGAGGACGTGCTTGATCTTCACGCCGCCTTTGACGAGCGGCCACAGGCCCAGAATCGTCGCCGTGGCATTGCAGCCCGCACCCGCCACCAGGTCGGCGCCGATGATGTTGGGCCGGTTGATCTCGACCAGGCCATAGACGAAATCCTTGAGCATCTCGGGCGCTTCGTGGGGAACGCCGTACCACTGTTCGTACATCTTCGGATCGCGAAGGCGGAAATCCGCGCTCACGTCTATGATCTTCTTCGCCTTCTTGCGAAGGTTGGGCATCAGCTTCATACTGACGTGGTGGGGCACCGCGGCGAAGAGGATGTCGCAGTCCTCGAGTTCGTCATACTTGCAGTACTTCATCGGGAGCAGGCCGCGCAGATTGGCGTGAACGCTGTGGATGGGCCGGCCCGGGTGGCTTTCCGACGAGGCCTGTTTGAGTTCGACGTGGGGATGGAACATGAGGATGCGCAGGAGTTCGCCGCCGGCGTAACCTGAGGCGCCTACGATGGAAACTTTCAGTTTGTCGGTCATAGAAACTCCTCGGATGATGGATGGATTCACTATGTAACAGCTACAAAAGTTATGATGCAAATCCCGCAACTCACCAACTATCAATCATTTACATAAATATGCATGAACATACATAAATGCACATAAATGCACCCTTACATATCCTCTCAACTCAAGTCCTTACTGCCTGTTTCGCCACGGACGAGAACCCATTTGGCCCCACGTTTTGTTCCCTCAATTCTCGCTTTCCTTTCGCGTTCCAAACTTTTCATCAAGCGAACGGCTTGGGCACGGTTCATCTGGGTGATTTCCCGAATGTCCTGGTTGCTCAGAGGTGCGTTGGCCAAGGCTGAGAGCACCCGTGCTTTTGCGTTTTCAACCAAAAGTCGCCGGTCCACGTGGTAGGAGAGAGCTGTTACCAAGACCGTGTATGCATTTCGCGACAAACGGTAATACCTCCCTCGGCCGGCCCCGCCACCCGTATCAAGAATTTGCCACCTATGAGCAAGTTCGCTTAGGAGTTCCTGCGCCTCTTTGATGGACCGCTGACAGATCTGGGCGGCAGTCTGTGCGGTGAGTTCCCGGTGTCGCGTAAGATAATGAACGACAAGCAAATGATCTACGTCCACATCAGGGTATCGCTTGACGAACTCCAAAAACCCGGGCCGGGCTTCTTGGGCTTTGACCGTAACCCGAACCAGTTGGTTGGTCGCCCAATAGATCGGCGGTTCTTTGCCTTCGGAAAGCAGGTCTCGGTAAACGCGAGGAACACCAAGGTTCGCCGCGTTAGCCAGACGTAGTCGCGTGAGCGCTTGAAAAAGCGTCGGATAGCGGGGCACAGAGGGATGGTGGAGGATGTTTTCCGGGGTAACCCCACCGATGAAGCCCCCGGGATTACTCACTTCCAGCCGATTCGGATAGATCTTGAGAACGACGCTGCCTGGCGCCTCATAGTCGCGGTGGACGAGGGCATTGACAATGAGTTCTCGCAGGGCAAGCGCGGGGTAACGGGGAAATTCGGGGTGAACGAGCCAACCAGGGATCGTGACCACGGGATTGTTGGCAGCAACGAGTTCGCGGAGCCGACGCAGAGCCACGGGGATACAGTCAAACCCGTCGTGCGGTTGATCATACTCCGTGTCGGATTTCATCCGGCGATATTGCCAGCTGGCATGGGGCAGAAGGTTTCGGATGGCATCGGGCTTTCCGACAAGCAGCAAGCCGGCGGTCAGCAGGCGGCCCTCGTCGTCGAGAACACCCAGGGCCGAAAGCAGGTCACGATCCGGCAAGCGAAGGAGATCCGCAGCGGCGCCGGTCTCTCTCATCAAGTTGCGCAGTTCTTCAAGGGCGGATGGGCTCCGTAGTCGTTCGAGTGGATGTGGGACGGGTTCCGCCGTCAATTCCGACCCGACCTCGCGCCGGATCGCATCGATTTCCGCCGGCGTCATCCCACGCAATCCTTCGCCCAGGCGCGTGAGATACTTGCCGTCGTGAGTGTGAAATACGGTCCCGCGGGGACGTGGCGGGATGTGGAGCAAAAGGACCGGTCCATCGCTGGTCTGGACAGTTTCCAAACGAACGTGCATCTCGGCGGAATCGGCAATACTTTGGCGAATTCGCTCCTGCTCCTCCAGACTCGAAGAATCAAAGGGTAGGATGTGGCGGGGCTTCATATCGCTAACACCGACGACCAGCAGCCCTCCGCCCGAGTTCCCAATCCCCACTGCATACTCCGCGATCTCCTTGCGGGTTGGGAGCGAGGGCTTGAACTCAACATGTTCGTCCTCGTCGCAAGCCATGAGGCGGCGCAGTTCTTCTTCGTGCATTTCACCGCCTCCACGAGGAACCGGACCATGCCGATGGCGCGTTTGTCATTCGGGTAAGCATACAACTACTCGTTGCGTCCTTCACCGACCTGCAAAACGTAGTCCACGATCTTCGCCGGGATATCCACGCCGGTCGGGGCGATGCTGTTGCGAAACTCCATGGTGTAGTTGACCTCGTTGATCAGCATCCGGCCGTCGGGACTTTCGAGCAGGTCAATGGCCACAATCCCGCCGCCCACGGCCCTGGCCGCGCGCACCGACAGCTCGTTCAGCTCGTCGGTCACGGGACAATTGCTCGCCACTCCGCCCAGCGCCGTGTTGGTGATCCAGTGGGCCGAGTTGCGATAGATCGCGCAGATGGTTCGGTCGCCGACGACAAACGCCCGGATGTCCCGCCCCGGCTTGTCAATGTATTTCTGAATGTAGAAGATCGAATGGTGATAGCTGCCCAGGACGGTCTTGTGTTCAAGAATCGCCTCGGCCGCACAGCGGTCATTGATTTTCGACAGGAGCCGTCCCCACGAACCCACCGGCGGCTTGAGAACCACCGGATAGCCCATTTCCTCGATGGCGCGCAGCGCCGATTCTTCGGTAAAGGCGACTTTGTTCGGCGGGATGGGCAGCCCCGCGGCGGCGAGATTCACGCTGGTGTTGAGCTTGTCGCCGCAAATGTTGGCCACCGCATAGGAGTTGACCGTTCGCACCCCCTGCGCGTTGAGGATGAGCAAGGCGCGCAAGGCCCGCGAATGGTTGATGCAACGCTCGAGAATCACATCGTATTTCGAGAAATCCTTTTCCTGGAGATCAAAGACCAGCTCGCGGTCATCAATGCGGTCCACGGCCATGCCGCGCTTGGCGAATTCCTCGATGAGCAGTTTTTCTTCCTTGCGGACCTGCGAAAGCAGAATTCCCAGCTTCATGGTCGAACTTCCTGGGTGATCTCCCGTTCGAGAAGGTTGTTTCCTCTTGTCGGACCTGTCGGACCTGTCGGACCTGTCGGACCTGTCAGACGTGTCGGACGTGTCGGACCTGCCCGACTCGGAACAAAAAAAACAGCACTCCGCGGGCGCGGGGCGGATCAGCAGCGCCTGCCCCGACGCCGCACCGTGAGTGCTGACTTCCGGCCTCCCGCGCCCCCTCTACTCGCCCCAGTCCTCTTCCTCTTCGGGGGCTTCGGAGAGCTGGGGTGGCTCGAGGCTGGTCACTTCGAGTTCGGCGCCACACTCTTCACACTCGACAATCTCCCCCGTTTCGACGCCCTCCAACTCCAGTTCCGCCTCGCACTGTGGGCACACAAATGTCGGCATGATCATCTCTCCTTCTGAAAATGATTCGGCATCGTGGAGCCTTCTTGCGTGAAGTGCATCGTCGGCCGGAACCGCCCCGCCGCCGCCTCGCGCAAGAGGCGATCCACGAAGTCGGGCGTCAGGCGCTCCTGGTCGCTCATGGTCTTGATCTCCCACGTCACCTCGTAAAGAAGGTCCTCACTGAGTTCCAAGCCGAGTTCGGCCGCCCGACACTTGATGATGTTCTTACCGATCAACCGATGCGCGCGGTCGAGGGTGCGGGTCAAGCCGAAATCGTCGAGATTGAAGATTTCGTAGCTCTCCGGGGCGCGCAACACCGCGTTGGTGTGAATCCCCGCCCGGTGGTAGAACGCCGTCGGGCTGGTCAACGGGTTGCAGAACGGAATCTCGATGCCCAATTTGGCCGCCACCATCTCGTCGAGCGGCTTCAGTTGCCTGAGGTCGTACTTGGCCACCAATTGGCGGTCAATCGCATAGAGCCGGGCGATCAGCCCGCCGAGCGACGTGATCCCGTTACGCTCGCCGATCCCCAGCACCGTGACGTTGACGTGCGTGGCGCCGGCCTCGAGGGCCGCCCACGAGTTGGCGATCGCGCATCCCGTGTCGTTGTGACAATGGAACTCGATCTGGGTGTTGGGGAACTTTGCGCGAAAGTGGGAAACGACGCTATGCACCTCGAGCGGCGTCGCCCGGCCGACCGTGTCCGGCAGACCAATCCGGTCCACGCCCGCCTCGACCACGGCCTCGAACACGCGATCGAGGTCGTCGAGCCGGCTGCGGAAGGCATCCTCGCCGCTGAAGCGGACTTCGACGTCCTGGGCCTTGAGATAGCGGGTCATCTCGACCGCGCGACGGCAGATAAAATCTATCGTCTTGCCGTGGCTGAACTGCTGGAGCTGGGCCGAGGTGCCGAACATCATGTGGATCACGCGGACGCCGGTTTCCAGCGCCAGGTCTATGTCCTTTCGCTCGCAGCGCAAATGGGGAACGATCTTGGCGCGCAGACCGAGGTCCAGCAGAAGTTTTTGGTCCGTGCGGCTGATCGGCGAGGAGGCCGGCGAGCTCAGCTCGATATACTCCACGCCGAAGGCATCGAGCGCGCGGGCGATGTCCTGCTTGTCCTTGGTCGTAAAGCGGGCATAGGCGAACTGTTCGCCCTCGCGCAAGGTGGAATCCACGATACAATACGAGCCGATCGGCATGGTTCTTAACTCCGGGTCGAGTCTTTGGATGAAACCAAAAACCCGCCGTCATGTGGGCGGCGGGCTGATGTTCGTTTGGGTCCGGGCTCTATGCAATCGAAAACGAGATCTGCGTCACCGCCGCCCTATGTGGGACGGCGCTTCTTGATGCCGGTGCGCTTCTCCACTGGTGAAAGCATTGAACGTTGCATGTGAGCTCGTTCCCTCGTCAAAAACAGGGGCTATAGAGTGACCGCGAGCCGTTCCCTGTCAAGCGCTTTTCTCAGGAATCTGCATTCGGGAGGGAGTTGCGAAAAGCAAAGTGGCGCGGGCTGTCAGCCTGTGAATCGTGTGGGAATCGGACAGATGCGCCTTTGCGGTGCCCAGCCTTCTACGCCACTTCTCGCAGGCTAACAGCCCGCGCCACTCGCCAATTAGTAGGGCACGCCCAATTGCTCCGCCTGGCGCGGCGTGGAGCCGATGGCCAGCTGGGACGGTCCGCGGCTCTTGGCCACCGGTTGCGGCCGCTCGATTGCCCGCGGGTTCCCCTTCTCATCGAGCGAGAAATCCTGCGCGAGGCGATAGCGCACCTCGTTGATCTGCGCGCGCGTCCACTCGCGATCGCGCAGAATCTGTTCCACGATTACGACCGACCCGCACTTATCATAGAGCTTGCGAATGGCTTCGTACTCGCTGTCGTAAATGTATTGCCGGTCGTTGCGGTAAAGACTGCAGCCGGCCAGACCGGCCACCCACAGGGCCACGACACCGCCCATCATCCATCGTCTCATTTGCCCTCGCTCCGTGCCAATCAATCCTGACGCCTGCCGACGATTGAGAACGGCCCCACTGTCCTGAGAACCCGGGTCTCGTGTCAATGACTTTTCCGTGAGCCGTGCGTTCCGATGGTGCGCGGGCAGGCCAAGAAGAGGTCGGAGGCGGGAGGCGGGAAAGGGTCCTCTTGGCAGGATTCGGTTCGGAATCCAGACCTTCGGTCTGCCTCATTCCTTTCGTCTTCCGAAGAAAAATCCCCAAGAGCGCGTGGTAGAGAAAATGAAAGAGTCAGACTAAAGAACCGGACGCCGAACCTGAAGCGCCCTCTTCGTACTACTATCCTCCCATTTCTTGTTTTCTTGCGAAGGTTTCTCCTAAACATGGCGTATAAGATGTTTTGTAACAATGTTCTACAAAGCCTTCGCGAAGGGGGTTTTTCGGCCTGCAGCCTACAGCCTAAAGCCTACAGCCTACAGCCTAAAGCCTCGTTTCGTTGCGGCTATGCTGCTCCAGGTTGCTTTGTGAGGTTCGTGGATCATACGGGTTTTGCTTCTGGTTCTAATCTGCGAAATCTGCGGGTGCTGTTTTATGCGGCGCCCAAAGCAAGCTTCGGCTTGACAGGGGCAAAAGTCGAAAGCTCTATTATGCCGTTCTTGAGAACCGTATGGATGGAGGTTATCTTATGAGATCGCTCATGAAGCTTCTGTGCAGCACACTCATTCTCGGTCTGGCCGGCCTTGCCTGCAAGCAGGAGGCGCCGCCGCCGAAACCCGCCGCCAAAACGCCGGGCCTGATCGAAAGCGCTCCCGCCGAAAAGGCCCGAACGACGCCCGCGGTCTCGCCGGCCAGGAAAACACCCACACCCGCGGCCCCGGCACAACCGACCACTGCTCCCGCGGCCTTGAAAGCTACGCCCACAGCCGGGCCGGTGGCAAGAATTCCCACGCCGCTTGCCCTGTCACAAATGACGACCGCCCCCGCGAAGGCCGCGCCGACATCCGCCCCCGAAGTGGTGAAGACCCCGGTTCCCGCACCGACCGCGACCCCCGCGCCGACGCCCGAAACGAAGAATCGCGTCGTGGTCATGAAGACCGGCCTGGGGACGATCGAGATCGAGCTCGACCCGGTGCACGCGCCGCTCAGCACGCAGAACTTTCTCTACTATGTCCAGAGCCACCACTATGACGGAACAGTTTTCCACCGCGTGATCCCCACGTTCATGATCCAGGGCGGCGGGTTCACGCCCGACATGGTCGAGAAGCCCACCGCTCCGCCGATCAAGAACGAGACGCCCAACGGTCTGAGCAACCAGCGCGGCACGATCGCCATGGCGCGCACCAGCCAGCCCGACAGCGCCACGTGCCAGTTCTTCATCAATGTGGGAGACAACCTCACGCTGGACGCCTCGCGCTATGCCGTATTTGGGAAGGTCATTTCGGGCATGGACGTCGTGGACAAGATTCGCGCCGTGCCGACACACGGGGTCACGCTGCCGAACGGCCAGCCGTTCGAGAATGTGCCGATTCAGCCGGTGATCATCGAGTCGGTGACGGTGAAGCAATAGGCTGTAGGCTGGGAGATCTTTGCCGCAAGAAAACGCGGGAAGCACAACGAGCCTGCACACAATGAGCCTTATTGGTGTCAAGACTTCCGCGTGAGACTGCTTAGGAGAGCCGAGACCGCAACAGGTGGAGAAAAGTCACGCGCGCAGTCGTTCCGACGAGACGCCCACATGAACAGCTAAGGTTCGATCCTCACGGCCCCATCGCCTACAGCCTACAGCCTACAGCCTATTTCTTCACCGGCAATTCCATCGGCTCGGCTTCTTCGACCGAGAACGACTCGCCGGGTTTGTGTTTGCGCGGCGTCGGGCGAGGTTCCTCTTGTTTGGCGGGCGGCTTCTGCTTCTCTTTCGCGGCACGAATCGCGGCGGCTTCGGCCTCGGGCACCTCGGTGAGCTCGATGTTGTCCCAATAATACACTCCCGGCGGCCAATAGGCATAAAGCACCACGGACATCTCGATCACGGAAGGCGTGTTGTCGGTCGGCGAAAACGTTTGCGTGAAATGATACCAGCGCCCCGACTCCGAGACGCGGCAGGCAACATAAGTCTCGTAGACCTTCTTCTTTACCGTGCGCCCCCTGGCATCTTTCTCCATCGCAAAGCCGCGCACGAACAGCTTGGGGAAGAAGAGCATTCCTTCGATCTGGCCCATCGCGTCCACCGACACGCGATACATTTTGCCCTTCTCGACGGGGATCGGTTCGCTCCACAGGCTGACGCCCTCGAGACCAGCGACGGTGTCATATTTCGGCGGCTTGGTGGGCGTCTTGCGCCAGGGTGGGGCATCGGGATTGGCGATCAGTTCCTCCATGCGCTTGTGGACTTCCCCCTGGTTCAGGTCGGTGTCCATCTTGATGCACTTGCCCGAGGTGCTGTGGGTCGTGTCCCAAAAGAGCGTGAGGTTGTCGAGCACGCGGATGTCGGTCAGTTCCGAAAGGTCCACGCGGGGATAGCGAATCAGCCAGCCGGTGGGGATTTTGTCGCCCGCTTCGAAACCGCCGTTTTGAACGAGGTTGCGCGGACGCGCGGACGACGAGGAGGCCGCGGGCAATGGCTGCGTTGTCGCGGCCCATGCGTGATCCCCAAATACTGAAGCGCCCCCGATGATCAGGAGCCAGATCCCCAAGCGCATAGTTGTTCACCACCCCTCACGGGACGATCGTCACCGTCGGGCCCGCGGGGCGAAACAACCGGTAGAACACGCGGTGGAATGCCTGTCTGCCGATTCCAAGCAGAACGGCCGCCGTCACGAGCACCGCGCTGCAACAGACCAAACCGATGACCACTCTCTTGTTCACGGCTTGCCACCGGCTGTGGAAGAAGACGACTCGTCCTCGAGCCGGGCAATCCAGATGCCATAGGGAAACCCCGGCATCATGGAATAGACCGTGCGGCGACGGCAGAGGTCGAGAAAGTCTTCGATGATCGCCCGGCAACTGCGATAGCGCGGATCGAGCCAGTAAGGCGGATAGCGATAGCTGTATTTCACGGCTTCGCTCATGTCGCTCTGCGAGAAGAGAAGAACGGGCTCCCCGCCGGGAAGATTCCTGGGGCCATACATGTCAATCAGGCGGGCCATTTCGTATTCGTTGACGTACAGATAATCGAACCCTTCGCGGCGCAGGCGGCGGAGCAACGCGGTGCCGGTGCTGACCTCGGCGGCGCGTTCGAGCAGCGGGCTCTTGTCGAACACCGACCCCACTTCCACGCGCCGGTCGAAACAACCGATTCGCGCTTCGTAGAGCAGAAACACATGGGAGTCCGGCGGCGTTCGTCCGTTGATGAACTGCTGGCTGGAAACAACCGGGGGGCCGAGCGTGCCCGCCAAGATGTCGCGCCGCGACATGTCCGAGAACAGATAGACCAGCAAGTTGCTGAAGGAAGGCGCCTCGGTGAAAACACCCAATCCCACGCGCGAGAGCTGGCTTCCCCAGGGGCGGAGTCGCAGCGGCTCGACCGCCGTAAACGCTCCCAGGCAAATCCACAGCACGAACGGCAGCATCACCACGAAGCGCAGCGGAAGCACCGACACCTGAACCCGTTCGATCAGTCGGGCGGCCAGCGCCGCCAGGATCGGCAGAAACGGCGCCATGAACCGTCCTGGATTGGCCGGAAAGTAACTGTGGACCAGAACGCCCAGCGCAACGGCCAGCGTCAGCGCGATCGCCGCCAGGCTCACCGGCATAACGAAGCATCCGAGCAGAACCGCGGCGATCAGCCACCACCCCAATCGTTCGATATTGCGCAGGAAGCTCCACCAGTAGTCGGCGTACAGGGGCGTAGTCTGCCCATGCGCCGACAGATAATACTGCGTCTGTTCGGGCGACCAGGTCGGCGATGGGAACAGGCCCGACAGGAGCGGATAGACGGGATTGCCGTGTTGGACCGAGTTCTTGAAGGCCCAGGGCCAAAAGATCGCGACGACGATAGTCGCCAGGATCAGTCCGTCGAGGCAAAACCGGCCGAGGGTTCTCGGCAGTCCGGTCACGCGAATTTCCGCGGGCGCCTCGAGCGTTCCCACGGACTCGCGGCCGGCGGCAAAGATCCCGACCGGGAGCAGAAACAGGAACGCCGGAAGAATGAGGAATCCGACCGCCGTGTATTTGCAGCAAACCGTAAGGCCCAGAAAGACTGCCCACAGCACGAAGAAGATCCGTTCACGCTTCACGTACCATCTCAGCCAGGCCAGCGTGGCGAGGGCGGCAAACCACGTCAGCCCCAGATCATTCAGCGCGTCGCCGGCAACGATCGAGGTCAGCGGATGGATCGCAACAATCAGGCAGGCCAGCAGGCGGAAGCCGCGTTGGCGACACAACGCCGCCGCCAGAGCGTAAACCGTTGCCAGCGCGCAAACCAGCAGACCGATGTTGATCAGTCGCGGCGTGGCCGCAAGCAGAGGATTGCCCTCGAGGAAACAACCTCCGGCATACCACATTTCCACCTCGAAGGGCAGCGAGGCATAGAATAAATGGGGGAACGCGAAGATTCGCCCTTCGCGCAGCCAATGATGAACCGCCCCCACATGGTACTCGAGCACATCGTAGTTGGCCTCGGGCCGGGTCGCACGCAAGGCCTGGCAGACGACGACCACAACGAGTGACGCGACGGCTAACACCTCGACGGGCGTGGGCGGACCGGCCCCTCCGGATCCCACGATTCCGTTGCGGCGAATGGGCCAAAAGCCCACCGCGGCCGCAAGGGTCATCACCATCCCCGCCGCGAGAAGGCCATTCGCCTGCCATCCGCCCCACAGTCCGAGCAAGAGCATGACGTGGGAGAGAATGCCCATGCCGATTCCGCCGGCCAGGCAATAGAATTCCAACGGCGAATCGAACCGCCCGCGCCAGGGGCGGAGCACCAGCCGCCCCACTCCCAGCCCAAGCGCAAACAGGTAGAGGGTCGCGGCCGTCGGATAAAGCAGCAGAAGAAGATTCATGGGGTCAGGTCCGGCGAATCGTCTGACCAATCGGGACCGTTACCGTTCTTGCGGCTTCAGAATAGTGGTGCAGGCTGTTAGCCTGCGCAAATCGGCGGACTGGACAGTCCACCCCACTCTCCTCGCCGACACTCAGTACAGCCCAAGACAATAGAGGGCTCAAATTCCTCCCTTTCAGAAGTGGGGCGTGATTCTCGCGCCCCTTTGGGGCCGCCGAAAATCGCGCATGCCGGCACGTACCCTAATTTGACCCCTCTATTGTGCGGAGGTGTACTCAGCGTCGAACCCGGCGCTTCGCAGGTCCCTCGGGAATCCCGGATGGCTCCCTCGCCGGGATACAACAATGGACACGGCCCTGGTTTCTGTATTTCGAATCATCTTGACTTCCAAAGCCCAGAGACCACACACTTCGCGCGTGCGACTCCGAAAACGGGGTCAGCGGCGAAACAACAAATTCAACAAAATCGTCAGCAGAATACTGATCAAAAGACAGGTCACCAAGGGGAAGGAGAACGAGAATCGTTCGCCGTGGATCCGGATATCACCCGGCAGTCTCCCCAGCCACGGGACCTTGGGAGCGAACCACAAGACCAGACCCAGGAGTAGACAGAAGATACCGACGCCGACGAGGAATTTCCCGAGCAAGGCTTGCATCGTTTCCACCCCCACTTTCGTGAGTCTGTGTCGGGGGGAGTTGGAAATTCAACAAGTTCTTCCAGCGAAGCGACCTTAAGAGTAGCCATGGACTGGGACGGACGAGAGTAACGAAAAGGAGCGAAGGGGTCGCATGCCAATCCTGAATTACAAATCGCGCGAGATCGTTTGCAAGATTGTCTATTTTGGTCCCAGCCTCGGAGGCAAGACGACCTGCATCAAGGCAATCCATCTGTCCACACCCTCCGATCGTCGCAGCGCCCTCCAGACCATCGAGACCGAAGGCGACCGAACACTGTTCTTCGACTATTTCATGCTGGATCTGGGCGAGATCAGCGGCATGCGGATGCGGTTCCATGTCTATGGCGTTCCCGGCCAGCCCTTCTACCGCCAAACGCGAAAGATGGTCCTGACGGGTGCCGACGGCGTGGTGTTTGTAGCCGACTCCGCCTCGCACCGTCTGGCCGACAACCTGGCCAGCTATGCCGACCTGAAGGAAATCCTCCGGGAACACGGCTACAACTACAACGAGATTCCGCTCGTGCTCCAATACAACAAGCGTGATCTTCTGGAAAAGACGGCGGTGGATTCGTTCGAGTTTTGCCTGAATGAACGCAAAGCTCCCTATTTCGAATCCATCGCCATCGAGAACAAAGGAGTGCGCGAGCCGTTCAAGGCTATTTGTGCCATGGTCGTCGAAAAGTTGAATCGTGACCTGTCGAACAGCTCTCCCACGCGTTCCGGGAAAGTGGCCGCCGAAAAAGCCAAACCCCAGCACGATTCGACTTGAGTGGGAGGAGAACCTTCATGGCCCGTCAGTTCTTTTTGTTGTCCGAGCAAGCGGTCGAGGCGATCGAAAAAACGTTGGCCACCTTGGTGGCCGACTCCCAGGGCTCCTATGCGCTGGTCATTGACCGCAGCGGCTACTTGATTGCCAGTCATGGCCAGACCACTCACGTTCACCCCGAGGAGCTGGCGGCCATCGCCGCGGGCATTGTGTCGGCCATGCAGGTCGTGGTCAACCTGGCCGAGTCCAAGGAATCCACCATCCATTTCTACAGCGATAGCATGAGCAACTTCCACTTTGTCTGGATCAACCCGCGGGTCTTCCTTCTCCTCGCCTTTGACAACAACACTCCCGAAGCGGCGCTGCGCAGCAAGGCCGGCCTGACCGCCATGATGATCACACCCTATCTGGCTCAGGACCAAACCCAGCAGGTGGACATCGGTTCGGGGCGGTTTATCGAAGACAAGTTCAGCGAGCTGTTTCAGGATCTGTAGCCTGGGCCCTTGTGGCCGTTCGAAGCATTCCCGGCAAGACCACGAACGCCCACGAGGCTAGACGACGAGAATCAGGCCTGTGGTCGTCGGCCGGCTTCGACTCGAGGGCGAGGCCAGACGGGCTGAGGGCCTCTCCCCTACAGTCATTCGTTGCACTGTCCAGCATACGCCGTTTCTGGGATGTGTCGCTGCCGGAGGTGCGAACGCGGGGTGTTCCGGCGGCTACGCATCTACCAAAAGAGCTTTGGAGTGGGTCACCTTTTGCTCCAGGAGGAGGGTTGCGCCATGGGCACGAGACGGCCGGTGGGATGCCTTCTGACCGCGCTGCTGGGCCTGGCCACGGCCCTGTGGGGCAACGACCAGCCCACGACCGCGCCCCGTTCGCTGGCCGAAGACATGGGCGCCGCCCTGCGCAAGCGGATTTCCGAAGGAATCACCAAGTCGCTGCGCGAACGGGCCGCCGAATACCAGCCGACGGTGGACAACCTGCGCAAACGCTCGGCCGACGAAATCCGGAAACTTGGCCAGTGGGAATACAAGGTCGTTCCAGCGGCGACGTCTGACCCCGGGGAGCTGACCTCCCTGCTGAACAAATGGGGCGAGCAGGGTTGGGAATGCTTCCAGGTGACTTCGGCCGCACCCCGCTTGGCCGGCAGCCTGCCCCACGAACATTTGCTTTTCTTCCGCAAACCCCGAGGGCCGCGGCTCGAACACCTGCCGCTGAGCGGCTTCGTGAAAATGTTTCTCTATCTTTGGGCGCAGAGGGGCGAACCCCAACCCGCGCCTCAACCGTCGCCCCAGCCGGCAGGACCGTAGTGCGGCTCCGCGCAGTCATCGCGCCGAGAGAAACCGTGGAGCGAGGAGCGAGAACCGAACCTGTAGCCTGGGCCCTTGTGGCCGCTCCGAGGATTCCTGGCAGAATATCGAACGCCCACGAGGGGCCAGGCTACGACAAGAGAGGTTGCCAACCTGTCCCACTGAAAGGGAGGATTGCCGCCGTGCCAGTCCTGGGAAGCTCGTTGCTGCTTCGGCTGAGGGAGGAGAAGACCACCTTTCGGCGGGAACTGCTCGCCGGGGTCACCACCTTCATGACCATGGCTTACATCATCGCCGTCAACCCGATGATCCTCGGCGATCCCAGGCTGCCGCCCCATGCGCGGATGCCGATCGAAGGCGTGATGACGGCGACGTGTCTGGCTTCGGCCATCGCCTGTATCATCATGGGCGTGGTCGCGCGCTATCCGTTCGCGCTGGCGCCGGGCATGGGGATCAACGCCTATTTCGCCTACGTCGTGGCGGTCAAGTATGGTTATCGGGTCGCACTGGGCGCGGTGTTTTTGGCGGGCGTGGTGTTTCTGATTCTGACGTTCGTGCGGGTTCGGCAGTTGATCATTGACTCGATTCCGCCGGTGCTAAAGCACTCGGTGGCCGCGGGGATCGGACTGTTCATCGCTTTCATCGGTTTTCAGAACGCCGGGCTGGTGGCCAAAAGCGACGCCACGATGGTGACCTCGTTCGGGGTGCTCAGCAAGCCGCTGCTGGTGGCGCTGTTCGGCCTGGCGCTGACCGTGGCGTTGTTTGCGCTGAGAGTTCGCGGGGCGATCCTGATCGGGATCGTGGCGGCAACCGTCCTGGCGTTCTTCCTGGGCATCGCCAAGCCGCCCGAGGGAATCATCGCGCGGCCAAAGTTCGAGGGATTCGGCCAGCTGGACGTGCGCGGGGCGCTGGGCGTCGGCCTGCTCGAAGTGATCTTTGCCTTTCTGTTCGTCGGCATGTTCGATGCCGTGGGCACGGTGGTGGGGCTGGCCGACCGCGCGGGCTATCTGCGCGACGGAAAGTTCCCGCGTGCCACGCAAGTGCTCGCCGCCGACGCCACCGGAACGATCGTGGGGAGCATCCTGGGAACCTCGACCGTGACGTCTTATATTGAATCGGCGGCGGGGATCGAAGAAGGCGGGCGGACGGGCCTGACGGCCATCGTCGTCGGCGTTCTCTTCCTGGTGGCGATGTTCTTCGCCCCGATTGTCAAAATCATCCCGCCCCAGGCGACCGCGCCCGCCCTGATCGTCGTCGGCGCGATGATGATCAGCTGCATCAAGGACATCTCATGGAACGATCCGACCGAGATGATCCCGGCGTTTCTGGTGATGGCCGCGATGCCGTTCTTCTATTCGATCGCCCAGGGGATCGCGATGGGATTCATTTTCTATCCGATTGCGAAGGTGGCGGCGGGCAAAGCGCGCGAAGTCCACTGGCTGGTCTACATCCTCGGCGCGCTGTTTATCCTGCGGTTTATTCTGCTGGGGCACATTGCATGAGGGAACGCCGGCGGCCTCGCCGGTGCTCTAAAGCGTCGGCTCTTCAGGAGTGCGGTTGGCAAGACACCGCTCTCTCGGACAGCTCCGACCCGTCCGACGTCTCAGAGCACCGGCGAGGCCGGCGGCGTTCCTTTTTCGAACTTCCAATGTGCCAGGGACGTGTAGACCGCCCCGCTGGGATGCAATTCGCTGCGGAACAGCGTCAGATCCGACGCGGTGAACTCGCCGCAGCTCTTGCCCTGGTGGCTGCGGACGACGTCCATCATCTCGGCCGCGCCCCGCAGCGACTTGACCCGCGCCAGAGTCAGGTGGGGATGAAACGGCCGTTTCTCGGGTTCGAAGCGGATCGCCGAGACCAGCCGCGACATGACTTTTTTGAAGAGCTCGGCAAAGCCCTCCTTCCCTTCGCGCACGCCCAGCCACAGCACGCGCGGCTGGCGGTCGTTGGGAAAGGTACCCAGCCCCGCCACCTCGACACGAAATGGCGCGATCTCGCCCGGCAGGTCGGCCAGCACCGCCTTGATCTGCTCGAGTTGCTCGGCCGACTGACTACCCAGAAAGACGATGGTGAAATGCTGGTTCTCGGCCTTGACCCACGAGGGATAGGCCTTGGTGAACTGGACGCCCTTGCGGAGGTTCTCGGTCAGGAGCGCGACTTCTTTTCGCACTTCCTCGGAAATCTCAACCGCCAGGAAACAACGAATTTGTTCGCTCACGATGGCACCTCTCGTTCGGGGAAATGCTGACTGGCTGTGACTGTTGCTCGAACGCGTCCGTCGGTTCAACAGCAACTTCAGGGTTCAGAGTTTGGGGTTCGGGGTTCAGGGTTCAGGGTATCGGGTCTGGGGTATCGAACTCAGAAATCAATGTAAGCGCCCCTCCCGCTTGAGCCGAGCTTCCTTGCATGATGCTCTTCTCTCCGCAAACGGCGAGCGCCGCGCCTCTCCGCCCCGCCAGCCCCTGACCCGACACCCCATACCCCATACCCCATACCCTGAACCCCGAACCCTGAATCCCGCTTTTTTTTGGCCCTTGACCACACCACCCGAATCGGGCAGGGTTCCCTGGGTTTCGCGAACGGATCCTATTCGGAGCACAGTTTTCATCAGGAGGTTGGGGGAATGACTACGATTATTGACATCCATGCTCGGGAAATCCTCGACTCGCGCGGCACGCCGACGGTCGAGGTGGACGTGATCCTGGAATCGGGGGCCCATGGCCGCGCGGCCGTCCCCAGCGGCGCCTCGACCGGCGAGCACGAGGCCTGTGAATTGCGCGACGGCGACCCCAAGCGCTATCTGGGCAAGGGCACGACCAAGGCCGTCGCCAACGTCAACGAGAAGATCGCGCCCGCCCTCATCGAAATGGACGCCACCGAGCAGCTCGCCATTGACCAGAAGATGATCGAACTCGACGGCACGGAGAACAAGGGCAACTTCGGGGCCAACGCCATCCTCGCGGTTTCGCTGGCCACCGCCAAAGCCGCGGCCGAAGAGCTCGGTCTGCCGCTTTACCAATACCTCGGTGGGTTCAACGCCAAAGTCCTGCCCGTGCCGATGATGAACGTGCTCAACGGCGGCAAGCATGCCGACAACAACGTGGACCTGCAGGAATTCATGATCCTGCCGCTGGGCGCGCCGTCGTTTTCCGAAGCCCTGCGCATGGGCGCCGAGACGTTCCAGCACCTCAAGAAGGTTCTCCAAAAACGCAAGCTGAACACCAACGTGGGCGACGAAGGCGGCTTTGCCCCCGATCTCAAATCCAATGCCGAGGCCGTCGAGGTGCTGCTCGATGCCATCATGGCCGCGGGCTATCAACCCGGCCGCGAGATCGCCATCGCGCTCGACCCGGCCGCCTCTTCGTTCTATGACACCAAGGAAGGGATCTACGTCCTCAAGGCCGAAAAGCAGCCCAAGAAGGATTCGGCCGCCATGGTCGAGTTCTACGTGGACTTGTGCGTGCGCTACCCCATCGTTTCGATCGAGGACGGCTTGGCCGAGGACGACTGGGACGGCTGGAAACTGATGACCGACAAGCTCGGCTCGAAGATCCAGATCGTCGGCGACGACCTGTTTGTCACCAACACCAAGCGCCTGACCCAGGGCATCGAGACCGGCACGGCCAACTCGATCCTGATTAAGCTGAACCAGATCGGCACGCTGACCGAGACGTTCGACGCGATCCAACTGGCCAATCGCCACAACTACACGGCTGTGGTTTCGCACCGCAGCGGCGAGACCGAGGATTCGGCCATCTCCGACGTGGTGGTGGCCACCAACGCCGGCCAGATCAAGACCGGGTCGGTCTGCCGCACCGATCGCATCTGCAAATACAACCAGTTGCTCCGGATCGAGGAAGAGCTCGGCAAGGCGGCGCAATATCTCGGCCACGCGGTGTTCTTTAACAAGAAAAAGTAGGACCGGTTGGCAACCTGTCGAAGAACAGAAGTGTGAGGCAAGAGGCAAGAGGCGGGAAGAAGCAAGAGTAGGACCGGTTGGCAACCTGTCTGAGAACAGAAGTGTGAGGCAAGAGGCAAGAGGCGGGAAGAAGCAAGAGTAGAGGTTGTGGTTTTGACAGGTACGATTTGGCGAGCAAGGCGCTTGAGCGGCGCGGCGTGGCTTGCCGTCGTCGCGCTCGGGGCCGCCGGCTGTGCCCACCGGCCCTATCCGACCGGCTATCTCGACAACTACGCCGGACTGGTGAACCAGCGTTCTCCCTGCTATACCGTCTTCGCCCAGCGCGTGCTGTTCGAAAACCCGCCGCGGGCGAATCACGTCCTCCAGCTTCTGCCGTCGCGCTGGGACGCCCCGCTCAAGCTCCAGCCGTCCCAGGAAAAAGATCTGCTCGATTTTCTCGACGACCGGCTGCTGATATACTTGCAGCGCATGGCCCCGAAGCAGATCATCGTGACGACCAGCCGCGACACAGACACCTTCCTGGCGATCGGAGCCGACGTTACGCGGACGCGCGTCTCGATCACGCACATCACGAAGGGCTTCGGGATCGTTCGCCCGGTGCTCGGCGGCTTTGGCCTGGGAGCCACGGAAGTCCAAGTCGAGGGACGCCTGGAGGACGTCAACACGCGGAAGGTCGCGGCCATTTTCGCGCGCCGCAATCGAAGCGCCGGCGTGGCCTACGGCTTCATGACGCCGCAATCGGTGAGGCCGCGGTTCTGCTGGCGCCTGGCGCTGGACGAATCGGCCGAGCTGCTGTCGCGCTACGCCATCGCTCAGCTCTCGCCCCCGCCGCCGAACTGGCAGAAAACAATTTTCACCCGCGCCGAGCAGAAACCCACGACAGCCACTCCCCGGCCACTGCCCGGACCTCCTCAGCCGACGGCGCAACCACAGCCGCAGCCCACTCCATCGAAGGAACCGCCGCGGGCACTGCTTCCCGTCCCTCCGCCCCAACCACCCGGCCCGGAACAACTGGTGCCGCCTCCGCCGAACAACCAGCAACCGAAAAAACGTCGGGCCGAAAGTGTTGAAGTGTGGGGCTCGGCGCCGGTTTGCTTTTCTTTCAAAGCACCCTGTGGCCTTGTCTAAACTCCCCCAGAACAGTCATGCACGTGCACGAGGCAAGATCTTCGAAAGAAGCCGAGCTGTACCGCCCTTCTCACTCCACGCCCGTCAGCTTGAAAACCCACGCATGCTGGCAGGGCAGGCGATCCACCGACGATGGCATCTCGATGATCATTTTGCCGTCGGCCGCGCGCCATTTCACATCGCCGCCATAAGGGTGGCGATTTGGCAACCATTCCTCATTTTGAGTGCTATTCACAGGCTAACAGCCTGCGCCACAGGAGTTTTGCAAAAGCCTCAGGAGGTCAGAGGCGAGAAGCGAACGAAACAAAAAACCTCACCGTCTGCCGGCTGAAGCGTCCTTTGGCCAGGCTGTGAGTTCCTTTTCCGGTTTTGGGTTTTCCGTTTCTCTTCAGGTCTCTATTCTTTTGATTCTGATTTCTTTTCTGACCTCTAACCTCTCGCCTCTCACTTCTTCTTCTCGCCTCTCACTTCTGTCTTCAATCCACCCACCGCGCCTTTTTGCTCGGATCATTCTCGTCTTCTTCTTCGGGAGGCGGGGGCGTAGCTTGAAGCGGCGGTGGGACCGGCTTTTCGGGCTTGGGCACCTCCTGTGCCTGCGCCGCGGGTTCGGCCACGGCCACCTGATAAGTCCCTTCGTCTTCCAGGAGCTTCTCATTGACCTCGGCGATCGTGTGGCGCTTGCGACGATGGGCCGGAGGCGTGCGCTCGAACAGCAGCTTGACGTTGCGGATCAGCCGTTCGGGTTGGAACGGTTTCGTCAAATAAAGCGACGCGCCCAGGCCGTAGCCGTATTTCAGATCGCGGGCGCTGGCCTTGGCCGACAAGAAACAAACCGGCGTCTTGGCCGTCACGGGGTTGCGCTTCAGGAATTCCAACACCTGGTAGCCCGAAATCTTCGGCAGCATGATGTCCAGAATGATCAGGTCGGGCTCGAACAGGTCCACGGCCTTGCCCACCTCACTGGCCTGGTCCACGCACAGCACGTCATACTCGCCCACCAGCTTCAGACGGATAAGGTCCAACACATCTTTGTCGTCATCCACGACCAGTACTCGCCATCGTTCGTTCATAACCGTGTTCCCCTCGCGAATCATACCGAACGCGCGAAGAAGGCGTCTCAACACCCTCCCGGGCCAATGGGGAATCCGCGCGAACCCCTCCCTGTTGTCTGACACCATCATGGTGACCATCGTCTGATCGCGACTCGATTCAATGGGTTTGGGTGCCGTTTGATCTCCTTGGCGCGGACGGCTCGTTTTGGCCGAAGCCCCGCCCGGCGCTTCCGTGCACCACCGACTATGCGGAAAGAGCAGGGTCCAGATCAAGCACCAAACGAACCGGCCGACCGAGCAAATAGTCCCGGCGGTGAATAGAAACGATAGGCATCCGCAACAAAAACAACGGGCAATGAAAAACGGACGACCGACAACGGACGATGAAGAGCAAAAGCCGGACCGGCGACTTTGGACTTTCGACTTGTGACTTTCGACCTTCGAGCGTGGGGGCAAAAAACGCGATTCGCCTGTTGACGACCCGCTGGGACTGTGGGTAAACTCCGTAGTCTGACCTGTAAGACAGGTGATCTCAAAGTTGCAGAAGTCGTTGGCAGGATCGAATCGTGACCCTCAAGCCCTCCTTGGAAGAATTCGTCGAGAAAGCCCGCATGGGCAATCTCATCCCCGTCTACCAGGAAATCCTGGCTGACATGGAAACGCCCGTTTCGGCGTTCCTCAAGGTGGCCGGCCAAAGCGAACACGCCTTTCTGCTCGAAAGCGTCGAACAGGGCGAAAACATCGGCCGCTACTCGTTTCTCGGCTGCGATCCCGGGATGATCTTCGAATGTCGCGGCAACCAGGTGGCGATCACCGAACAGGGTGAAAAGCGCCGAATCGAGGTCGAGCGCGCCCCGCTCCATCAACTGCGGGAGGCGTTGCGCCGCTACCGCCCCGTGGCCGATCCCGAGCTGCCGCCTTTCACCGGCGGAGCGGTCGGCTATCTCAGCTACGACATGGTGCGGGATTTCGAACGCCTTCCCGCCCTCAAGCCCGACGACATCGGCGCTCCCGACGCCCACTTCATTCTGGCCGACTCCCTCGTGGTCTTCGATCACGTCAAGCGGAAGATGATCCTCTTGACCAACGCCCATGTGGCCACGCCGCGCGACGCCGAGATTGCCTATCGCCGGGCCGCCGACAGGATCGAGGCGCTGCGCGAACGGCTGGACCAACCGTTGACCCGACCGTTGCGCACGGCCCGGCCGGTCGAAGACCTTTCGCCCAAATCGAACTTTGCGCGCGAGGACTATCTGGCCGTCGTCGAGTGCTGCAAGGAATACATCCGCGCGGGCGACATCCTCCAGGTGGTTCCCAGCCAGCGGTGGCGCCTGCCGCTGCCCTGCCCGCCCTTCGACATCTATCGGGCGCTCCGCACGATCAACCCCTCGCCCTATATGTTCTATCTGCGGGCGGGCGAGCTTCACCTGGCCGGCTCCAGCCCCGAGGTCCTGGTCAAGCTGATCGGCGAGACGGTCACGGTGCGCCCGATCGCCGGCACGCGCCGCCGCGGGCGAACCGTCGAGGAGGACAAGGCGCTCGAACGCGAGCTGCTCGCCGATCCCAAAGAGCGCGCCGAACACGTCATGCTCGTGGACCTCGGCCGAAACGACGTGGGACGCGTGGCCCGTTACGGCACGGTTCGTGTCACCGACCTCATGGTCATCGAGCGCTATTCCCATGTCATGCACATCGTCTCGAACGTCGAGGGCCAGATTCGCGCCGGCTGCGACGCCTTCGACGTGTTGCGCGCGTGCTTTCCGGCGGGAACGCTCACCGGCGCGCCGAAAATCCGCGCCATGGAAATCATCGAGGAGATGGAGCCGCAGCGGCGCGGTCCCTATGGCGGGGCGATGGGCTATGTCGGCTTCAACGGCAATCTCGACGCCTGCATCACCATTCGCACCGTGGTCGTCAAAGGCGAGGACGCCTACGTCCAGGCGGGCGGCGGCGTGGTGGCCGATTCGGTTCCCGAGCTGGAGTTTCAGGAAACAGAGAACAAAGCGCGCGGCCTGATGCGGGCCATCGAAATGGCGGCGCGAGGATTGCCATGATTCTGGTCATAGACAATTACGACTCGTTCACCTACAACCTGGTCCAATATCTGGGCGACCTGGGCGCGGAGCTCCACGTTGTGCGCAACGATGCCATTTCGCTCGACGAGATCGAGCGCCTGGCGCCCGAGCGCATCGTGATTTCGCCCGGTCCCTGCACGCCGCGTGAGGCGGGGATTTCACGCGACGTGATTGCGCGATTCGGCCCGCGCCTGCCCCTTCTCGGCGTTTGCCTGGGCCATCAGGCGATCGGCGACGTCTTCGGCGGCGAGGTGGTGCGCACCGAGGTCCGGCACGGCAAAACCTCGATGATCCACCACAACGGTCGCGAGGTGTTCCGCGGCCTGCCCAATCCGTTCGAGGCCACGCGCTATCACTCGTTGATCGTGCGGCGCGAGACGTTGCCGGCGTGCCTCGAAATCACCGCGTGGACCGACGACGGCTTGATCATGGGGCTGCAACATCGCCAGTTCCCGGTGTGGGGCGTTCAGTTCCACCCGGAATCCATTCTGACCGCGGCGGGCAAGGATTTGCTGAGGAATTTTCTGACGCTGGCGAAGTAATGGGAGAGTGTTCTGGCGTACGGATGAAAACAGGACAGATGGGACAAATAGGACATATGGGTCTTAATCGTCCTACGCGTCCTTTTGGCCGTTTTGGTCCTTTTTCATCTGCATGGCAAACGAACAAGAGGAGCCGGTCGTGATCCGTGAAGCAATCGCCAGGCTGGTGGCGGGCAAGAACGTGACGGGCGAACAGGCCCACCAGGTCGCCCTCGAGATCCTCTCGGGCGAGGCGACCCCCTGCCAGATCGCCTCGTTTCTCACGGCGCTCCGAATGCGCGGCGAGCGGGTCGAGCACGTCGTGGGCTTTGTCCGCGCCATGCGCGACAAGGCCGCCCGCATCGAAACGCCGCCCGGCGTCGTGCTCGACACCTGCGGAACCGGCGGCGACGAACTCGGCACGTTCAACGTCTCGACCACGGCGATGTTCATGGCCGCGGGGGCGGGCGTTCGGGTCGCCAAGCACGGCAATCGCGCCATGTCCAGCCGGTGCGGCAGCGCCGACGTCCTCACGGCGCTGGGCGTGCGCATTGATTGTTCCCATGCGCTTGCCGAACGCTGTCTGCGCGAGATCGGCATCTGTTTCCTGTTTGCCCCCTCCTACCATTTGGCGATGAAACATGCGGTTCAGCCGCGCCGCGACATCGGCCATCGGACCATCTTCAACATGGCCGGCCCGCTCTCGAACCCCGCGGGCGCGACCCACCAGCTGATCGGCGTTTATGACCTCTCGCTCTGCCGGATGTTCGCCGAGGTGCTGCGCGAACTGGGTTCGCAACGCGCACTGATCGTCCACGGTTCCGACGGCCTCGATGAAATTTCAACCGCCGAGGTGACGGAGCTGACCGAGCTGCGTGACGGCCAAATCTATTCCTGGTCGGCCACGCCCGCCGATTTCGGCCTGGAACAGCCGGCGAACGTCGAGGATTTGCTCGCCGGCGAAGACGCACGCGGCAACGCCGAGATCACGGCCGCGATCCTCAGGGGCGAGGAGAAAGGTCCCAAAGCCGACATCGCGCTGGTCAACGCCGGTGCGGCGATCTACGTCGCCGGTAAGGCCGAGACTATTCCCGAGGGCGTCGAAATCGCCCGACGGACCATCGCGTCGGGAGCGGCCTATGAAAAACTCGAAGAATTGCGGCGGATGACGAATCTCGAAACCAGCGCGCACGAATAAGGCAAAAGTAAAAAGTCAAAAGGCAAAAACAGAAGACCTGGAATCACCGATTTCATAACGCGACCACTGGCCGTAACCAAAGCAAGAAAAGGAACCACAGATTTGACAGATTTCGCAGACCGAAACTAAAGAGCAAGAAGCATTAGATCGGCAAAGCGTGCGAAGGGGCGCAAGAGAAGGAGATTCCTCAGGTTCGGAGTCCAGATCTTTAGTCTGACTCTTTGATGCTTTTCACCTCGCGCTCTTGCTTTTGGGGTTTTCTACTCGGAGGAAGAAATGAAAGAGGCAGACTGAAGGTCTGGCTGATGTTTTGCCATTCACTATACGTCGGTCATGTTTTTCGTGATGCGATGCGTTTTTCGCTTGATTTTTTTGGCTCGGTGACTAGTAATATAACTAGTTTACGAAAGGAGGCCCCACCCCTGGGATATCCAGTCAAGGTCCAAGTGATCCGCCGCAAGAACAGTCAGCAGTGGTTCATCAACTTCCCCGCCGCCGTCGCCCAGGCCATGGAGCTCGAGCGCGGCGAAACGGTGGAGTGGATCATCGA
>Ga0315282_10001578_pt1 | contig 42709 bp, 35 predicted proteins | sample YL17G07_20_MG_FD_203693 | JGI IMG/M metagenome (GOLD analysis project Ga0315282, IMG submission 203693) | Sediment microbial communities from Yellowstone Lake, YNP, Wyoming, USA - YL17G07_20 | ecosystem: Environmental > Aquatic > Freshwater > Lake > Sediment | place: USA: Wyoming | collected... | reverse complement strand
TATCCTGATCCGCTATATCCGGAATATCCGCTGATCCCACTGTATCCTGAATACCCACTTCTTCCAGAGTACCCGCTGATTCCACTATACCCTGAATATCCTGAGATGCCACTATAGCCAGAGTATCCGCTGATTCCTGAGTAACCAGAAATGCCGCTATAGCCAGAGTATCCACTAATTCCTGAATACCCACTAATTCCTGAATACCCACTATAACCGGATATTCCTGAGTAACCAGAGTATCCTGATCCGGAGTATCCAGAATAACCACTGATTCCACTATAACCAGACACACCTGAATATCCACTATACCCAGAAATTCCAGAATAGCCACTATACCCGGAGATGCCACTATATCCGGAAATTCCCGAATATCCACTATAACCTGAAATGCCGGAATAGCCGCTATATCCAGACACTCCAGAATATCCTGAGTAGCCAGAGCCTGAATACCCGCTATAACCTGAAATACCGCCACCAGAGTATCCTGAATAGCCAGAAATTCCGCCCCCCGAGTACCCAGAGTAACCCGAGGCACCATATGCACCACTCCATCCTGATTTAGCAGTATAATCTGTTACTTTAAACATACAATCCTATCTCTATTTAAGCTACCATTTAGTTATGCTGCTAATCTGTGCTCCAGTAGAATAGTCTAAAAGCATTCGAGACATTTCAGAGTACCTGTAATAAACATCACTATCTCCTATGTCTTGCTGCACAGAAGCATTCAAATTCCACACTATCCCCATATCTTTTACATCCGGTCGAGGCCAGTATGTCACAGTTGCTCCAGAACCGTAATTAGTGTCTGATGATCCAGCTGCTTCCAATGACCACATCAATGCAGAAATAAATAGAAAATTAAACAGATCCTGGCCTCCTGAATTTCCATTATTTATTATTCCACAAGCCGCAACATTGATATTATAAGTATTTCGCAAGCTTTGTGCCTTTATTCCTCTAGTGGACCAATCTAATTTAGATTCATACCCTAATTGACCGGAAGTAGTATAAGCTGTAGTATTGATAGGGAAACTCTCCAATAAAATCCAATCTATTGTAGTTAATTTAGATGCTATTAATGAAGAATTGTATGTAGTATTTGGATAGCTCGTGTCATTTACCGTCCCTAAAATGTGGTCAGTATTCCAGGAGTTAGCAAATGCAATCTTTGAATAAGTTTTTCCATGAACATAATCAACTCGATCATTAAACTCTGCTCGAGTACGCCCATAGTCATATCCTGCTTCATCCATAAAAATGCCATGAACTTGAAGAGTATCCCACTGATCTGTCTTTGTCTGAAAATTAGATAGCGTCTGATTTACTGCAACGTACCCAAAAATGAGCGTGCTAGGATTATACTGTTTAACCCTAGGGATAATGACTTGAGTATTTGAATAATCTCCATGGCTAGGATTTTGAACACCGTCTCCTAGTACGATTATCCCGTACTTTGCCATATCTCTTGCTACTTTTTCATTATCCCAAGTATTTACTCCACTATTAAAGCTGTTAGGATACCCATAATATATAAGAAGATCCATTGGACGTTTATAGGTGGCTTTAGTTACTTGCTGTTGATGCCATCCGTTCTTTCCGTGAATATTTTCCAAATTGAGCACACGATTTGCATGATCAACTAAAATACCGCCCGTTCCTAATATGGGAGTATGGCTAGCATAATACAAAGGATTATCTGTGTCATTATACAGATCCTTTCGATGTTGCAGTGCCTGCATTAAATAGAAAGGACCTTTTTTACCAGTATCCGGATCAGTTACTTCCGCATTAGCATCCACAAAAGCGGCTATAGATAGTGTGTCCGACTGCTCTATTGCTCCCTTTAGAGTTTTATTGGGATCCGCAGCTATCAGAGTAGCTGTGCCTATTTCTATAGCAGCCACTGCGTTTAAAGTAGTAGCAGTATCTACAGCATCTTGTTTATTTTTTACTTCGAGATCCACTAAACCGAACCAATCTATCAGTGGCTGTAAATAAGAAGCTCTTTTAGGTCTAATCCTATTACCGTCAGCATACATAGCTTGAAAATTATGCCTTTTTTCAGACGTATACCCCCTACTATTCAATAATGATTGAGATGCATTCTGTAAATAGCTTTTTCTTGCTATTTTTGTTTCAGGTAATAAAGATCCATCAACGGTATCTTGTTCAGCTTGGGACATGAGTACAACATTATTGCCGGACACTTTCCACCATTTCATAGGTTGGCTAATTACAGCAGATAGATCTGGGTTTATTACTTTATTTGACTCATAGTCATAATCAGGAGTATTTACACTTGTTACATATTGTATAACTTGATTAGTCACTACAGCGCTAGGATTGTATATTACAATGTTTGCCATATTTTCTACCTACCGGGAGTATTTTGTTTGTTTCAAAATAGAATAAGTATATGTTGGACTATTTGAAGGAGTCATATGATTTCCATTATTACCGTAATCTCTAACTGTTCCAGCTCCTGTAGCTGTTTGAGCATTTCCCAATTCTTTTAAAGGCCACTTAGAAACAAGTGAATAAACAAGCTCATCACAACATTTAGAAGAATATATCGTTGATATCTCAGCTTCAGATAAAGCTCTATTATAAAGTCTTACTTCATCAATACTACCACCCCAATATAAACCTAAACCCCCTCCAATATCTCCTGCTGGATCGTATGCCCCTATTACAGTCGAATGAGTACCTGAAATTATGGAAGACCCTCCTGTTGTTACAGGAGTCCCTGCTACCCCATCTACATATAATATTAAAGTTGTAGTATCAAATGTCATAAAGACATGGTGCCAAGTACCATTAAATAATGTGGCGGATGTCGCAGTTGCTTCGTTATACTGCGTTGTTCCTGTTCCCCATCTAATACCGCACCATAGAGTATTAGCAACATTATTATGAGCTAACCAATATAGTCCAGTTCCTCCATCATAAGCCTTTGCAAATATATGTGTCCAGTCAGCAGGCGCAGTTATATTAAACCACGCTCCAATACTAACGGCTCCTGTTATATTTAAGCTAGTATTATTAGCTATACTGCAATATTGAGAACTACCATTAAAAATTATACTCATATTTATATCTAACTAAAAGAAATCATAAGTTCTACTAAATCCCAATCACCCGTTAATGTGTCACTAGCTGATGCTCCATATCGCGTTAATTCAAATTGAGTTACCCTACCAGCAGTTAGGCTTAAAGTTGCAAAAGATATTGTTTGACTGTCATACTGAAAATAAGCATTTGTTGGGATGTCAATAGCTGTTAATGCTGTAGCTGAACTCCAAGCGCCAACAGCAGCATTGTCAGGTACGTCTCTTGTATAAATTCTTAATATAACTTGAACAGCTCCATCTGGAGCTGTTTGCGCTCTTGCTTTAGGTGCTATTGTTATATTGGTGGCTCCAGATGGAATATCAATAATAAATCCAACACCTTCTTCCGCGGTATCATCAAATCTTCTCACTACAAGAGCATTATTTACAGTATCCGCGCTCGCTGGTGCTAACGCATTTATAGCCCAGTTTGCATTGTTAGGGCTATCCAGTTGATCAGCGTTAAACTGGTAAGTTCTCATGCCAGAAAAGCCGCTGATTCCTGAATAACCTGAAATACCGCTGTATCCAGAAATACCTGAATATCCAGATCCGCTATAGCCTGAATACCCCGATCTTCCTGAATAACCACTAACTCCAGAGTAACCTGAAATACCGCTGTATCCAGAAATTCCTGAATAACCGCTAACTCCAGAGTAGCCTGAATAACCGCTGATTCCTGAGTAACCTGAAATACCGCTGTATCCAGAAATTCCTGAATAACCGCTGATTCCTGAGTAGCCAGAAATTCCTGAATACCCAGAGAGTCCTAATCCAGAGTATCCTGAATACCCACTCAAACCACTATAGCCCGAATATCCGCTGATTCCGCTGTATCCCGAAATACCAGAATACCCACTCTGTCCTGAATATCCAGAGAGTCCTAATCCAGAGTACCCCGAATAGCCACTGATACCTGAATATCCGCTATATCCACTTACTCCTGAATATCCACTATAACCAGATATTCCTGAGTAGCCTGAAATTCCGCTATAGCCTGAAATGCCTGAATATCCCGAAATCCCAGAATATCCGCTCGCTGCACCTTGAAATATTAAAGCACCACCAATATCAAATCGCCAACCGTTTGAAGCATCTTTATATGTGAACTCTACTCTTGGATTATTAGTATCAAAAAGAAAATCATCAGCAATTCCTAAAATATTGTTACCATTTCGATTGATAGTTACGTTATTAGAAGTACACGATCCTGTACTATCTATAAATATTATAGAATCTCCATTTGAAGGTGATGCATAAAGATTTAAGGCAAACGTTCCTCCAGAAGAATCTAAATATACTAATGTAAATGGATCAATTGTTTCGCCTGTGTTAGCAACAGTTTTAGTGACATGTTTATATTTTCCAGAATATCCGGAAATACCTGAATAGCCAGAAATACCGCTAATTCCAGAGTATCCAGAAATACCACTATAGCCCGAATACCCACTAATCCCAGAATATCCTGAGATACCTGAGTACCCACTAATGCCAGAATATCCTGAAATACCGCTATAGCCCGAGTATCCACTAATGCCTGAATAGCCTGAAATGCCGCTATATCCTGAGTATCCGCTTATGCCTGAGTATCCGCTTATGCCTGAGTATCCTGAGGCACCACTATAGCCCGAGATTCCTGAGTACCCACTGTACCCAGAAATTCCACTATACCCAGAGTATCCGCTTATACCAGAATATCCAGATCTACCACTATATCCTGAGTATCCACTTTGGCCGCTATAGCCTGAAATCCCTGAATACCCGCTATAACCGGAGATTCCAGAATAGCCTGAATAACCGGAGCCACTATAGCCAGAGTACCCACTCTGTCCTGAGTATCCACTTACGCCTGAATATCCACTGATACCACTATAACCACTGTAGCCCGAATATCCGCTGATACCAGAATAACCAGACTGCCCAGAATAGCCACTTACTCCACTATAGCCTGAATAACCACTGATGCCCGAATATCCAGAAATGCCGCTGTAGCCAGAGTACCCAGAGATACCAGAGTAGCCAGAAATACCTGAATATCCGCTTATGCCTGAATATCCCGAATAGCCAGAACCACTATAACCTGAGTACCCACTGATACCACTGTATCCAGAAAGACCTAATCCGGAGTAGCCTGAATAACCACTAATACCTGAATAGCCCGAAATTCCACTGTAACCACTAATACCTGAATAGCCCGAAACCCCACTGTAACCACTGGTACCGCTATATCCAGAATACCCACTGACGCCAGAATATCCGCTTACTCCAGAGTAGCCTGAGTACCCGGAAATTCCGCTATATCCTGAAATTCCAGAATAACCTGAGTAGCCGGACCCGCTATAGCCGGAATACCCACTTATTCCGGAGTAGCCTGAATAGCCTGACACCCCACTATAACCAGAAACACCAGAGTATCCACTATATCCTGAAACTCCAGAATATCCACTCTTTCCGCTGTATCCTGAAATTCCGCTGTATCCGGATGTTCCACTGTATCCTGAATACCCAGAGACACCACTATAACCCGAATAACCTGACAGCCCACTATAGCCCGAGATTCCAGAATAACCGCTGATACCTGAGTATCCGGAACCGCTGTAGCCAGAATAGCCACTAGTACCACTGTATCCGGAGTATCCGCTTATGCCTGAATACCCGCTTATTCCAGAGTAGCCAGAATAACCAGATATGCCACTATATCCGGAATACCCACTGATACCAGAGTAACCACTAATTCCTGAGTAGCCCGAGACACCTGAATACCCGCTATATCCTGAAATTCCAGAGTAGCCAGAATATCCTGATTGACCAATATAGCCTGAGTATCCGGAAATACCTGAATATCCAGAATAGCCGCTGGCACCACTATAGCCCGAGTATCCGCTTTGACCTGAGTATCCACTAATACCAGAATAGCCACTGGCACCACTATATCCGGAAATTCCGCTATATCCCGAATAACCAGAAAGGCCTAATCCAGAGTAGCCACTATATCCAGATATACCACTGTAACCTGAATATCCAGAAATGCCGCTGTATCCGGAGTAACCAGAAAGGCCTAATCCAGAGTAGCCACTATAACCTGAATATCCACTGATTCCTGAGTACCCAGAAATACCGCTATAGCCGGAATATCCAGAAAGGCCTAATCCAGAGTAGCCACTATAACCTGAATATCCACTGATTCCTGAGTACCCAGAAATACCGCTATAGCCGGAATATCCAGACTGTCCTGAATAGCCTGATGTTCCACTATACCCACTTGCCCCGCTATATCCTGAATAACCAGAGCCTGAGTAACCCGAATACCCAGAAATACCGCTGTAGCCTGATACTCCGCTATATCCAGAAATTCCTGAGTAACCGGAGACGCCACTATAGCCCGAGTATCCAGAACCAGAATAACCTGAGTATCCAGAAATCCCAGAGTACCCACTAAAGCCAGAGTATCCAGAAATACCACTATAGCCTGAATATCCAGAAATACCGCTATATCCTGATGCTCCCGAGTAGCCTGATATACCACTATAGCCACTGATTCCTGAGTAGCCAGAAACTCCACTGTATCCGGAGTATCCACTCTGTCCGCTATAGCCTGAATAGCCACTCTGTCCTGAGTAACCACTAATACCAGAATAGCCGCTGACTCCACTGTATCCAGAAATCCCCGAATATCCTGAATAGCCACTAATGCCACTATAGCCTGAATACCCGCTCAGACCTAATCCAGAATATCCTGAATACCCACTTTGACCACTAATGCCACTATAGCCTGAATACCCGCTCAGACCTAATCCAGAATATCCTGAATACCCACTTTGACCGCTATAGCCCGAATAACCACTGATACCTGAATATCCACTGACCCCAGAATAGCCGCTAACTCCCGAATAACCGGAATATCCACTGCCAGTATAACCTGAATACCCAGATATACCGCTATATCCCGAGTAACCACTAATTCCTGAATATCCACTAACTCCCGAGTATCCACTTATACCCGAATATCCAGATATTCCACTATATCCTGAATAGCCACTGACTCCTGAATAGCCGGAATATCCACTGATACCTGAATAACCGCTAATACCTGAATACCCTGAAATTCCACTATATCCCGAAATACCGCTATAGCCAGAATATCCTGAAGCGCCACTATAACCACTAGTCCCAGAATACCCACTAATACCTGAATAGCCAGATATTCCACTGTAACCTGAGTAGCCAGAAATGCCACTATATCCAGATTGTCCAGAATAACCAGAAGCGCCACTATAGCCCGAATACCCGCTGATGCCGCTGTATCCTGAGTACCCACTAATACCTGAATAACCAGATAGACCTGAGTATCCAGAATATCCACTGATGCCAGAATATCCAGAAACTCCACTATAACCCGAGTATCCACTTATTCCTGAATAGCCACTAATGCCACTATATCCAGAGTAACCGCTTATTCCACTATCCCCTGAATAACCCGAATAGCCTGAAATCCCACTGTATCCTGATATCCCACTATATCCTGATATCCCACTATATCCGGAGTATCCTGATACGCCACTATAACCAGAAACTCCAGAATATCCACTATCACCAGAATATCCCGAGTAGCCAGATATTCCAGAGTACCCACTATAACCTGATTGCCCAGAGTAACCTGAGACACCACTATAGCCCGAGTAACCACTTATTCCACTGTATCCTGAATATCCGCTCCCAGAATATCCTGAATATCCAGAAATTCCGCTATACCCAGAATATCCGGACACACCCGAATAACCGCTATCTCCCGAATAGCCTGAAATTCCGCTGTAACCAGAATATCCGCTGATACCAGAATATCCACTGTAACCAGATATCCCAGAATATCCTGATACACCACTATATCCAGAATACCCGCTTTGTCCTGAATATCCGCTATATCCTGAAATTCCGCTGTACCCAGATAATCCAGAATATCCACTATATCCAGAAATCCCAGAGTATCCGCTATAGCCTGAAATTCCACTATATCCAGACCACCCAAGTCCAGAATATCCGCTATAGCCTGAAATTCCAGAGTAACCCGAGATACCACTATAACCAGAAATTCCTGAGTAGCCAGAGTATCCGCTTATACCACTATATCCAGATATTCCAGAATAACCTGAAATTCCACTATATCCGCTATACCCAGAGACTCCACTATATCCAGAGACTCCACTATATCCTGAATACCCTGAGATTCCGCTGTATCCTGAGTACCCGCTTACTCCCGAATATCCAGAAATACCGCTATATCCTGAATAACCACTCTGTCCAGAGTATCCACTAGTACCTGAGTAGCCACTATAGCCTGAAATTCCACTATAGCCTGAATAACCACTTACGCCAATGTCTCCTGAATATCCAGATACTCCACTATATCCCGAATAACCGCTGATACCACTATAACCTGAATATCCGGAGATTCCACTATATCCAGAGTATCCGCTAATACCAGAATAGCCAGAGTATCCACTTATTCCGCTGTAACCAGAAATCCCTGAATACCCGCTATAACCTGATTGCCCAGAATATCCACTATAGCCTGATATCCCACTGTAGCCTGAATACCCGCTTATTCCACTATAACCTGAGTATCCGCTTCCGGAATATCCCGAGTAACCACTTATCCCACTATAACCAGAATACCCACTAATTCCACTGTAGCCTGAGTATCCGGATATTCCGCTGTCTCCCGAATAGCCTGATATCCCACTGTAGCCTGAGTAGCCTGAAGCTCCACTGTAACCTGAATAGCCTGAGATTCCTGAATATCCGCTAATACCAGAATATCCCGAATAACCAGATATCCCAGAGTACCCGCTATATCCGGAAATTCCAGAGTAGCCTGAAATCCCACTATAACCAGAAATTCCACTGTAGCCCGAGTAGCCACTTCCAGAATATCCAGAGTATCCACTTATTCCACTATATCCCGAATATCCAGACACTCCAGAGTACCCGCTATATCCAGACTGCCCCGAATATCCAGAAGATCCACTATAACCTGAATAGCCGCTAATACCAGAGTAACCTGAGTATCCACTTATCCCAGAGTACCCAGAATAGCCTGAGATTCCGCTATAACCAGAATACCCGCTTTGTCCTGAATATCCGGAAATTCCACTATATCCAGATATTCCTGAGTAACCGCTGATACCAGAATAACCTGATATCCCACTGTAACCTGAATAGCCAGAGATGCCACTATAGCCTGAATACCCTGAAACTCCACTGTAACCTGAATAGCCAGATACTCCGCTATATCCAGAATAGCCACTGATACCACTGTATCCCGAGTAGCCAGAAATTCCACTGTCCCCAGAATACCCAGAGATGCCGCTGTATCCACTTACTCCACTATAACCAGACACTCCTGAGTATCCACTGTAGCCTGATTGCCCAGAATATCCAGAATAGCCTGAAATACCACTATAACCAGAATATCCGCTTCCTGAATATCCTGAGTAGCCGCTAATGCCACTATAGCCAGAGTAACCCGATATGCCGCTGTATCCTGAATAGCCAGAGACCCCGGAATAGCCGGATACACCAGAATATCCTGAGTATCCGGATACTCCCGAATAGCCGCTATAACCTGATTGTCCAGAGTACCCAGAGTAACCTGAAATACCACTATAGCCTGATTGTCCAGAATATCCAGAGTAGCCTGAAATACCACTGTCACCAGAGTAGCCAGAAATACCACTATAGCCAGAGTATCCGGATATGCCTGAGTAACCACTATAGCCAGACTGCCCCGAATACCCAGAAATCCCACTGTAACCCGAATATCCACTAATACCAGAATATCCTGAGTAACCACTTACTCCAGAGTAGCCAGATATGCCGCTGTATCCTGAATATCCCGATCCAGAATATCCACTATATCCTGACTGCCCAGAGTATCCTGAATTACCTGAGTAACCCGAATAACCAGAAATTCCACTGTACCCAGAGTACCCAGATGTACCACTATACCCAGAATATCCAGATGTACCACTATATCCAGAATACCCAGATGTACCGCTATATCCAGATGGGCCTATTATTCCAGTATATCCCCGCGCTCCGGTATACCCTTGCGCCCCTGTCTCTCCTATGAGACCAGTAATCCCGACTACTCCAGTATACCCTTGTGCTCCTGTGTATCCTTGGGCCCCGGTATACCCCTCAGAACCAGTATGCCCCTGAGCACCCGTGTTTCCTATAGCACTCTCTAAACCTATTCCTACCAATTGAGCCCTATTGACCTGTACTATTCTGACGCCACTGACCCTCCTATAACGCCCTGTAACAGTATAAGTACCTGGTTGTAAATAATCAGTGAGGTATTGAGCAAACCCATCCTCACCGTCTGTCAAATTACTATGAATCTCACTACCATCTGTATTGTTTATATTTACAGCAAAAGCTGCTTCTGAATAAGCTCCTGACCCTAACTGCTCCCACTCATACGCTAGCGTGCCGTAAATTTTCGCAGTACTTGTGAGAGTGATAGTAGTCGAGAGCCCAGGAATATCTGTTAAAGAGGAACCAGTGACCCCTTGAGGACTGGAAAGAACAACAGTATTACTGGGTATCTCTCCAGCTACTGCGGCAGGACCCATGAGACCTGTCAAGCCCTGGAATCCTGTGACTCCTTGATTACCTATACCTGTAAAACCTTGTGCTCCTGTATAACCTTGAGAACCGCCTACCCCTGTTGGACCCTGAGCACCTGTTTGACCCTGAAAACCTATTCCCGTATAACCCTGCAGCCCAACTAATCCTGTCACACCCTCTAAACCAGTATACCCCTGTAATCCTATTCCCGTGTGTCCCTGAGCTCCAGTAATACCCTGATATCCTGTAGTACCAATGAGACCTGTTTGTCCATCAGATCCCTGAACTCCTGTATACCCTTGTGATCCAGTAGTGCCCTGACCACCAGTAGCCCCTTGTAATCCAGTCTGCCCCTGGAATCCTGTGGTACCATAGGCTCCTAAACCTGTAACACCCTGGAACCCAGTAGGACCTATCAAGCCCGTAATACCCTGTAATCCTGTGCCTCCTCCAGGTATACCCGTAGCTCCTTGTGATCCTGTAGGACCCGACAACCCTGTGATACCAGGATACCCTGTCTCTCCTTGAGTACCCGTATATCCTTGACTACCAGTAACTCCATCTATACCAGTAGATCCTGATAGTCCTGTAGTACCCTGCGAGCCAGTGTATCCCTGAGATCCTGTGAGACCCTGAAAACCAGTTACTCCTTGAGATCCGGTATACCCTGTATTTCCAGTAGGTCCCTGAATTCCAGTCAATCCCTGTGAGCCAGTATACCCTTGAACCCCCGTTAATCCCTGCGCTCCAGTATACCCTATATTTCCAGTAGGTCCCTGAATTCCAGTTAGTCCCTGTGAGCCAGTCAGACCTTGCGATCCAGTATACCCCTGAGACCCAGTATATCCTACATCTCCTTTAGAACCAGTAGGCCCAACGAGACCCGTTATGCCTATCGCCCCAGTAATGCCCTGCGCACCCGTCAGCCCCTGAGAACCAGTCGCTCCCATAAACCCGGTTATACCGACCAAACCGGTAACACCGCGGATACCCGTGTATCCCTGGAGTCCTAAAGTTCCAGTCGCTCCAACTAAACCCTGTACCCCAGTATTTCCCTGAGAACCAGTATAACCAGTCTGACCCGTAACCCCAGCGAGTCCTGTAGATCCTACTAAACCCTGAGCCCCCGTATAACCCTGTGCTCCTGTAAGACCTACAGTACCAGTTACGCCATCGACCCCCGTAGGACCTTGTAATCCAGTATAACCCTGCGATCCTGTAAAACCTGTTACTCCAGTCACTCCCTGAGCGCCAGTAGTTCCAGACAAGCCCGTTAGACCCTGAAACCCCGTATATCCCTGAGACCCAGTCACGCCGACCAAACCAGTCTGACCCTGAGTCCCGGTTAAACCAAGTGCTCCTGTAATACCCCTATTACCAGTGTACCCCTGAGATCCTGTAAACCCTACTGTACCGGTTATTCCCTGATATCCAGTGCTCCCTACGAGGCCTGTTACACCTTGGTCCCCTAACCCAGTGATACCTTGAGAACCTGTATAACCCTGAAACCCTGTCTCTCCTTTTACTCCCGTGGAGCCTAATAATCCCGTAGGACCAATAGAGCCCGTATAACCTATCTGTCCTTGTACTCCAGTAGCCCCAGCGAGTCCTGTACTACCTTGAAATCCAGTGACTCCAACTAAACCTGTTTGACCTTGAGCTCCTGTGAGACCAGTAGCCCCTGTGACTCCCTGAAAACCAGTCACTCCTGAAAAGCCTGTAGCACCCTGCGAGCCAGTATATCCCTGAGCTCCTGTTAAGCCCGTATTTCCTTGGACTCCCGTATTCCCAACTAAACCCGTAGTCCCCTGGGAGCCTGTGTATCCCTGAGCTCCAGTATACCCCTGAGCCCCCGTCAATCCTATAGCACCTGTATATCCTTGAGAGCCTGTGTTGCCAATAGCTCCTGTGGTACCCTGTATGCCACCGCCTCCGCGGAGACCTGTTACTCCGATAGCACCCGTGGTACCCTGTAATCCGGTAGTCCCAATGAGACCTGTTTGTCCCTGAGAGCCTGTTTGACCTACTACTCCAGTTATACCCTGAGACCCGGTACTACCACCTAAACCAGTGACTCCAATCAGACCTGTACTGCCCTGTAGACCTTGAGATCCTGTCTGACCCGTAGATCCAGTCACCCCTGCAAATCCGGTACTACCTACCAAACCTGTCACACCAGGCGAGCCAGTCAGCCCTATTATCCCGGTTAATCCTTGAGAACCCGTATTTCCTACAGAGCCAGGTAGCCCGGTAGATCCAAGATTCCCAGTTATACCTTGGGAACCTGTATATCCAACATGCCCAGTTACTCCCTGTGCTCCAGTTATACCTTGAGAACCCGTCGACCCAATATTACCTGTATATCCTTGAGAGCCAGTAGCTCCTATTACACCAGTGAGACCTTGCGATCCCGTATACCCCTGTGATCCAGTGAGACCCTGCGCTCCAGTATATCCCTGTGATCCAGTGAGACCTTGTGCTCCTGTCTCTCCTGTTTTACCTGTCGTCCCAACAAATCCCGTGTATCCCTGATATCCTTGCGCCCCAGTGAATCCCTGAGACCCTGTTTCTCCTGTTTTACCAGTAGCTCCAAATAGGCCAGTATACCCCTGCGCCCCAGTATACCCTTGTGCACCGGTATATCCTTGCGCTCCAGTATACCCTTGCGCTCCGGTTACTCCAGTGATCCCTGTAGCCCCCTGAGCTCCAGTCAGTCCCTGAGTACCTGTATATCCCTGAGCTCCAGTCAGTCCTTGGGACCCTGTGGTACCCTGAGCGCCTTCCTGACCAGTGATACCTTGAGCGCCAGTGTATCCCTGAGATCCAGTCTCTCCCTGAGACCCTGTAAACCCTTTGAATCCTGTAGCACCAATGAGACCAGTAAACCCGAGCCCTGTCAGACCCTGAGCACCAGTGTATCCCTGTGTACCTGTTTCACCTTTAAATCCGACAGGACGCGTGTCTACGCATACTATAGTGTAGTTTGTGAGCAGCTGATATGTGATGCCTGCAATGAAAGCACTTGAAAATCTTACCCTGAGGTTGATCCTGCTTATACTATCTACATAATCAGTGAGATCTTCATAGGCCTCTAAAAACGTTTTTGTGAGCTTTTCGTCTACAGGCGAGTTTACTGATCCCTGTCCTACGAGGACCCAGCTGCTGGACGCATTGTTCCATAGCTCGAACACAGCCACAGGATTATTGGACCCTACGCCAAAACTGTGCGTCTGCATCCATCCTGTAGCGACTATCCTGGAGATAAAATTCTTATCTATACTGCCTATAGTATAGGAGTACAGGAGGAACAGCCCATATCCTACGGTACTGCTCACCCAGTTGTTTTCAGAGATATCATTAAACCATTCATTACGATACTGCAGTGACGTATACTCTAATGTCCCTGCGGTACCAATAAAGGCACTAGGACTAAGGTTTACAAAGGTTGAGTACACTCCCTGATTTACATAGGCTCTGTGTGTTGTACTAGGAGATGTGAGCGGTTCCAGGTCAAAACAGGTGACTGTACCAAATGACCCTGTAGCCCCTTGCGAGCCCGTGGGACCCTGTAACCCTGTGTATCCTAATCCCTGTACTCCAGTATATCCTCGGAGACCCGTCGATCCTTGCTGACCTGCTGCTCCAGTAGCTCCTACGTATCCCGTGAGACCTTGCGCTCCAGTATCGCCCTGAGGAGCGCCCGCGGGACCTGTGACTCCCATCCAGCCAGTAGGACCTGGTAATCCAGTGACTCCAAGGCCTACAGCCCCTGTATATCCCGGTGAGCCTGTAACTCCCTGTAAACCTGTAGGACCTTGTAATCCTGTAGCTCCCACACCCGTAAATCCGTCCATACCAGACAGACCTAATTTATCTGTGATATGCCGGATATCTTTTACTATTGCGTTCTCGTACGACCCGCCCTGCAGGTTATAGTAGACTTCTTCAGCTACGGGTAGCCCGAACTGATGGTACTGCGTAGGCTCGCTAATGAGTGCGTAGGACGCACTCTGAGGATCATCGTCTTGAGTACCTTCATCGTCCCACAGTATTGTGGCGGACAGGTGTAGACCGTCTGCAGCTTGGATGCTGGTTATTTTGTATCGAGTCAAAACCCCAGGGAGGGGATTGGAAGTCGAGGGATCTATGGCAGGAATAAACAGGACAAACCCAGGAGTGACAGCTAAAGAACCCGATCCAGTAGGATCGGTCTGGTTCTCATATATGGCATCGGTGAAAGTATATTCGCCAGGATTACCTGTACTGACAAAACTTTCAACGTATAAAGTTCCTGAAATTATTCTGCTCAAGATCTATTCCTATATTTAAATACTATGAACACACAGTACTTTTTATTAAATCAGTCCACTGATCTCTTGGGGTGTAGTAAGGGACTACTATAAGATTTACCCCTCTGCTTTTACAGGCGCGTAACTTATCTATATCATTTTCTACCCTATGCCTAAAACTATTTTTATCCTTTTTATCAAACCATCCAGGCATATAGTGCTGATAACCTTGATATTCAAAAGCAACATTTATTTCTTCATTATACCCGTCTAACTGTAATCGTTTGTTTTTTCTATTTACCAGCCACTTGGGCCACACAGTTGGAAACGGTTTATCAAAAAAAGCTTCAATAACATTTTTGAAGCTTGTCTGAGCTTTATATAAGCAATCAGGGCACCAGCACCCATCGTTGACCATGCTCCAGTTTGTTAAAAATTTATGGCCATTGCTACATACTATAAAAAATTTTGTCCGTGAATCTACATATTTCCAATCAGATGGTAATGTTCCGCCCTTACTTTTTATAGTATTTATTACGTAGTTTTCACTTACTGCTAACCCGGCGCAATAAGGGCACCAATGCCCTTGCTGTACAACACCCCAACAAGTTTCAAATCTATGACCCCTATCACAAGTAATCCAAAATTTTATTGAATTATTATTATATTCCCAATTAGTATCAAGAACTCCTTTTTTACTTTCTATAAAACTCTTTATTGATATAGCGCTTATATTCCTTCCTGAGCACACAGGGCACCAATGCCCCTGCCCCAGATTATCCCAGCATGTTATAAACCTATGGCCTTTGTCACAGGTTATCCAAAATTTTGTCCTGTTGTCGATATATTCCCAAGAACTATCTAACACTCCGCCTCTGTTTTTAATATGGTCGAGTATTTCATTTTTATCAATTCTATTTCTTGCACAATACGGGCACCAATAACCACTTTGTATATTAGACCAATACGTCTCGAACCTGTGATTTTTGCTACAAACTACGTAGAATCTACTTGTAGAATTCTTATACCTAAAATCCTCTTCAAGTATACCACCTTTATCCTCTATACATTTAACAATATCGCTTTCACTCACTCTATTCTTAGCACAGTATGGGCACCATTTTCCTACCACGACATTCATACCTGACGTTTCCCACACATGACCTTTTTTACATCTAACATAAAATTTTGATAGGCTATTTATATTTGCGCCGACATCTATCAACTCCCCTCCTTTATTTTTAACGCAAGAAGCAATAAATTCTATATTTATTTTTCTATTTTTTCTTTTCGGAGTACTTCTCATATTTAAAAATCCAAAATTATATACCGTGACTGACTGCCTAACCCTAAATTAGCAAACCTAAAAGTGACATAGGATCCAACACAATATCCTGTACTAATAGTAGCTCCAATTGCCGGTAAAAAATCAGCATCTTGCCTTACAGAATAGCTTGGAACATAGGTATCTCCAAGATGAGTATTCTGACCGAATGTGTTAAAGGCCGAAGTAGGAACTATCAGATCATAGGTCGTCCCAGCTCTAATGCCCGTCCGTATCCTCATAGATGTCATTATTAGATCAGTATTATTGCCGGATGGTAGAAACAGCGATCCACCTGTTTTAGGACTACCTATATGTGCGTAAGAGAATCCCACAGTATACACAGCAGAAGATCCCGCGGAATCCCCTGAGCTGGGAGTAGTCAGAGTAAAAGTATCTGCTGTAGAAGAAATAATGACTCCACTGACCATATCAACATTTGCATACCGCACTATGACAGTATCTCCCGGTAACAGCCCATGATTAAAGCGTGTCACAGTAAGAGAGGAACCTGTACGAGTCCATGTGAGGTATGAGTACACGTTGGCGCTAGAGGTGACCCACACCTCTTCTAATGCGGTAGACACCACCTGATAACGGCTCAGTCCGTTAAACTGTAGGCCGTGCATCCCAGTAGCCCCGCCACCGCCGCATCCGACTACAACGACTATACTCATGTTTTTGTCCTGTTAGCTATGGGAGAGTAATCGAGAGCCCCGAACTACCACCACGGCTATAGCTGGTAGACACAGCAAAATCCTCCGACACGACATTCACAGCGTCAATCTGACATATCTGATACGTCCATACTATCCTGTAGTTACTCACAGTCCACTCATCTCCTACTATGAAATTTGCTCTAAAATGCCCTGCTTTTATTCTGTACGGTATCCTATTCTGAGGCCCTTTACGAGTATACACCAGGCTACTATTTACAGTGCCTATCTCGTAAAACAGCAGATAAGGGTCATAGGATGATAGGGGCCCATATGCAAATTCGAGCTTTCTCTGAAATGATATATTCAGATCTTCATCCATCAACCTGTATCCTAAAGGGAACGTCTGCATCTATCACACCTTGTTGTAATACAGGTTGACGCCTAATGACTTTATACCAGTCACCCCTACAAAAGAGACTCTCAGGAGATCGTCGTAGGCCCCGGTGGTACCAGCCCAGTTACTAAAATCTGTACTCGTTCTCACTCCATCGAGTATCAGGTATGGTCCTGTAGCGCCAGCGTCCATCTGAAAAGATGGTGGATACTGTCCTACGTCCAGTCTCACCTGAGCGGCACCCGTCTCATAAGCAAATATTCTCCACTGGTTTATCTGTATAGGTTTATCAAGAGATATGCTTTGAGATATATTGGTACTTAGATAGGCGTCTGAATAAAAGTTTACACTATAAATTCCAGTGTCTCCCATAGAGGTACCAGTGATTCCGGCAATCCCTGTCAAACCTTGAATCCCTGTGTATCCTTGGGATCCTGTTTCTCCTTTGAAACCAGTGAGCCCTTGTAACCCTGTCTCTCCCGGAGGCCCGCCAAAAGCGCCTGTAGGTCCTTGTATACCTATTACGCCGGTATCTCCTTTAGACCCCGTTTCTCCTTGAGATCCAGTATCTCCTTTGAAACCAGTGACTCCAACTATACCAGTAATACCTTGAGCTCCAGTGTATCCTTGAGATCCTGTGCATCCTTTAGGTCCTGTTTCTGCAGATATACCAGTCGCCCCTATGAATCCGGTTACACCTGGCACGCCCGTACAGCCTTGATATCCTGTAGGCCCCATACCCACAGACACTCCATGCTCCAGCTGAGTAGAGCAAATACCTACTCGCTGTTGATTGGGACTACCTGTGACCTTGTCTATGCGTAAAAACAGATAGTCATATCCTTGTAAATTCGTCCCTATCAGAGTAAATGCGAGTTCATGAAAATCATACTGAGAAGGGCTCGATAGAGTAATAGTCTGCGTATCCGTATAATAAGGTGCGAAAGATGCTGTATTACCTGTTTTAGAGAAACCTTTATACGAGAGCTTAAATGATAGCACATTCCCTGTGGATACCGGAGCGTCTATGATCGTACCTATTCTCAAGGTCATATTACTGGACCCATCCCACTCTAATGGGACAGGTAAAGCCATCTCCATACGCTCTATAGGACTCATACTTTCAAACTCGAGTACAGGCACATCTCCATGGATATCTTCAGAAAGATTGGTCGATTTCCACTCCTCCATAGGGAGTATCTTAACAAATTTCGAGAATGATGCTACACCAGGCCCTGTCACTCCTGCAGGTCCATATATCCCAGTAGGACCTTGTATGCCTGTCTCTCCCGGAGGCCCTCCAAAAGCACCCGTAGCACCAGGCACACCTATTACTCCCGTGGTCCCTTTTAAACCTGTAATCCCTATAGAACCCTCAAGGAGTATGTTCGATATAGAGCTGTCATCTAGCTCTATCAGCTTGTTGTTATAATCAAGTTTCCAGTATAGCTGATAGGTATGAGATCCCGCGGATATTACAGGACTAATATCATAGAATGTTTTATCACGCTCACGATTATCTGACAGATAATCATTAAACTGCATGCCTGTCACACCATCTCTCTGGAGCATATACCCTACGGTGACAGATCCTGAGGTGATGTGCTTATATTTCAGGCTCATGAGAGTCAGTATTTGACCAGAGCGAGGTATTATTATGTTGTTATTGAGCCCAGTTATGGGCGAATAGGAAAGGGCCTGAGCACCTGTAAAAGATATGCCAGTTATCCCTACGATTTTCTCCACTAGCATGGTATCCATTATTATCTGGGGCCCGGTCACACCTTGTAACCCTGTGAATCCAAAATTTTGTACTCCTGTCACTCCCTGAGCGCCTGTCGCTCCATACATGCCGATCCCTGTGGCACCTTGGAGGCCTGTTACTAGACCGACTCCTGTGATACCGCTATCTACATAGTCTTTTAGAGACTGTATCGCGCCCTGTACGTTGGTATCACCTATGCCAGTGATAGGAGAAAAACCGACTAAATATGCTCCTGTATATGATTTAAAACTAGCTATAGACCCCGTTAAACCTAATACGTATGCTTGTAGATTTTGTATTGCGCCAGCTTGTCCCGTGACTGTAACATTAGTACCTGTGAGTCCGAGTTCGAGGGCCGCAGTACGTCCTGTGAGCCCTGCCACATATGTCTGGAGATTGAGTATAGCACCAGAGTTACCTGTGACTGCTACGTTAGTCCCAGTGAGTCCGAGTTCGAGGGAACGCATACCAGTCTCTAGCGCAGTAGTCCTACCAGTGAGTCCCAAGACATTAGTTTCTAAATTTTTTACAGCACCCGTGAGACCCGCGACATTGGTTTGTAGGGTAGCTACTGAGCCAGTTAGCCCGGCTACATTGGTTTGTAGCGCAGCAATAGACCCGGTATACCCAACCCCATCGGTCTTAAGGATTTTCACAGCACCAGTCAGCCCTATGACGTCACTCTGCATGCCTGTGAGCTGTAGTTGGAGGTCATTGTCCAAAAAGCGTCTAGAAATTTTGCTCATATGATGGTCCTATGCTCGAATCTTTGAAAAAATTCCGGCTATTCTACCAGGATCCCCGAGAACTCTACGTCTGGACTCACAAAACTCAGGGATGTTTCAGATTTTATGTCATTATTGGCTGTTTTTTGCACTGCATGAGCGCCCCACGAGGCGGTTGTGCTCTGGATGAGCTCTTTTTTCGGGAAATTCGTAGGGAATGAGACAGCTATCGCGTTGAAATAGTCATGAGGATACGCGCCTATTGAAAAAGGGGTCTCATCTATAAGGAAATCACAAGAATATGTATTTTTGGGCATAAAAAATCCTATAGCTGATAGAGGAGCTATCAACTAAAAAACTTTATTAGAAGAATATTACCTGAAAAGAGATGTGGGAAGATAGGAGCAGATTACTGTGTATAGCTTTAAATCATTCGAAAAACTCACTGATACCAGCTTTCCACAGGTTGGTATCCGGGCAGCAGTATTTAAGAGCTCGCTGGTAGTTTTCTTCAATGAATGTTTCTCTGGACACGTAATCTTCAATACACAGGGAGTTTAAGATGCTGTCCAAGTCATCCTGTGTACTAAACTGAATAATACCTCTCGTGTCAAAAAACTCGCCTATCCTAGACGTTCCCCAAAACAGGGGCACACATCGGCAGAGGAAGCAGTCTACTATCTTTTCTGTAAAATAATCGTCCACTATACTGTTCTCTATGGCGAAAGAATACCAGTATCGGTTGAGACCCTCTATCTTACTGTCTACAGGTTTATATCCGCGTCCCATCACATCCATTCTATTACCGTAGCGTTTTATTACGTCATGCCGGAGGATATGTCCTGGAGCCCAGTTTTTACCAGATGCTATGATGGATAACAGGCGATCTTTATCCGGTTTAGTCTGATACTGCGTAGAATCCAGGAATGTTGTACCCCACGGACAGAAACGAAAACGGGGATCTACATCCAGGAGTTGTTTTACGTAGGTGTAGACTCTGTCATAGTGCTTGTAGTATTCGAGGATCTCTCTATAGGCGTGGCTATGCACTACTGGTGGTTCCACTATCCATGCTATTTTTACTCGACTTTTACACGTAGTAACGTCTTTTAAGTTGTTGTCCATGAACAGTGTGATGTCACTGTCTGTGACTACCTCATCCCATACCCAGTTGAAAACTTTGGATGGCCTATGTTTATTATGAGAGCCAAAAAAGATGCTCATGTCACGAGCATGTAGTGTGGGTAAAAATTTATCAATCATTCCTTATCTTTCCAATCTCATTTTGATTCTTCCAAAAAACTTAGATATCTCTCAGCCCCATGTTTAAGAGTATGATTCTCAAGAATATAATCTCTTGGACAATAGTTACTCAAAAAATCAAGAAAAAAATTGAAGTTATCTTCATATTTATCTGATAGACTACTAATTATTCCACAACGATCATCGAAATACGGAACAGAAGTTGATGGGTATCCTCGCCAATCTACCTGATTAAAAACAAAACACGGAGTCCCTGTCGACATAATTTCCATGTATCCTATACCTTGGCTCTCTGTATTATTCAGAATTACGGCATAGCGACAAGATTTCAAATACATGATAAAGTCACTTTCTGTGTAACTACCATATTTTATCAGAATGTGAGTCTGATTATATTTATTCAGCATATCTTGAACAGCACTCAGTTCTTTTTCTGTTCTATTCTTGAAATACAAAAGACAATCATGCATCACAGCTTTACCCGCAGTAAACACATCAGTATCTATCCCTACAGGCCATACAACTATCTTTTTATTAGGTCCTACGTCTTTCCTGTACACGCTCTCTACCCAAACTGATGGAACTAAAATATTATGATAGCGATTAACTAGCTCTGGTCGATCTGATGGTTTTATGAAAATATTAGGACCCAACAGTGTCTCTGGAGATAGAGACATTACCTGAGGATTATCATGCAGGCACCCCGTTAAATCTCCAGGCTCGTTAACAAGAACTTTAACGCCTATCTTTTCTAAACCAAGCCTCAAATAATGATAGACCTTGTATGGCCCGCTTTTTGGACTATATCGTGTGTCTATGTATAGTCCTACGGAGGTCATTACTCACAGCCTTTATGCTGAAAAATATTTATTATGGAGCATATTTTATCAACATCTTTTTTCGTTAATTCAAGGTGCATAGGTAACGAAAGAATTTCTTTAGCTATTATAGTCGCATTAGGGCACGTATCATACGACGCATGATACATTGGATAGTCGAGATTGCTTTGATAATGCACGCCTGGATAAATATCATTTTTTCTTAAATAGTCAAGTAAACAATCTCTTTTTACACACCTAATACAGAAAAGATGACTGCTCGTTTCACAACCAAGAGGAACCATAACAGGCTTTACGACATTATCATGGGGTACCACCATGCCTTTCACAGTTGATGGGGATTCAATCCCTTGCAGGTACCAATCGCGTATCTGCCTCCTATAGGCGTTATCAGTGTCCAAATATCTAAGTTGTACAAGACCTATCGCAGCTAAAACAGAATTTCCGTGACTTTTGAATCCAGTCTCATTTACATCATACCTCCAACTATAACCCTCTTTACTAGTACGAGAATAGGTATCTTTACTGATGCCAAGCCAGCTCATTTTACGGGCATGCGTGTCCATATCAGTATTATCACAGCAAAGCATACCTCCATCTGCGATAGGAAGATTTTTAACTGAATGAAAACTATAGCAAACCATATCTGCGACCCCAGGACCAAAAATACTCCCATTCAATCTCGTTCCTGCAGCATGAGCAGCATCCAGTATAATACTCAAACTATATCTGGTAGCAATATCCTTTATAGCACTAAATTGTCCTATTGAACCCCCAAACGTCATAAACATGATAGCTCTAGTTTTTGATGTAATTTTTCTCTCGACGTCTTCCGGATCAAGGCATACAAATTTATCAACGTCTGCAAAGACTGGGGTGAGGTTATTGTATAGTACGGCATGGTTTGTAGATACGAAAGTAATTGGAGTAGTTATTATCTCATCACCATCTGACCACGAATACTTTTTCTTTAACAGAGCTACTGCTATATGCAACGCTGACGTAGCAGAGTTAAGGAAATGAGCATACTTGTATCCTGTATACTCTTTCCAAGCCGTCTCAAACTCTACGGTCTTGAACCCCAAACCAGTCCAGTGGGCATCAAAACATTTACCTATTTCTTGTAAACATTCTTCTTTTCTATACACAGGAACAAACAGCTGAATACCAGGCATACTTAGCACCTCAACAGACTTGATAATTATTAATGTCTCTTACATTGTTATTAGGATCTCTTTGCCAATCATACCGTACTATCCCCAAATGCTCTAGCCATGTATAAGAGATACCATTTTCATTTATGAACTTATACAACAGCTGTTCTGAACCCACACTATCTCTAATCATCATTGCTTCATTTTGTGTGAAATAGGAAGAGTACTCAATTATAGTATCCCTACTCATAGCAAAAGCCATATCGTTATACATGCCGTCTTTACAAGTTTTCTCAGCATGTCCATCATGTACGTACACAAAATCCGGATTAGATACCAGGGCCTGCGTCTGCATACTCTCAACGTGTTCCAAAAAATAGGGGCACGTATGAAATTTACTACCCGTTAAATAGGCTACCTTATCAGCGTCCTGTACTGATCCTAAAGCTATTGCTTTAGTAAGCATATCTAGTTCTCCCACTCCCTTATTCACCGCCCCTTTATTTCCTGAAATATATACGGTATCCATGCTATCCAAAAGGGACCGTAGTTCTATACAAGTAATCTGAGATGAATTAGTTACTGTGTTCTCAAGTACTCTAATGACAAAAGATTTTGGGATTATACGAACGAGCTGCTGTAGGCAAGACAGATACAAAATTTCCCTACACTTAGCTATATGTTTAGGTACCTGCACTGGACATACAGAACAAAAAACCATAGCTATGTTATTCATATAGAGCCTATATTATTACGGTGTTCGCATTTATCTTTTTACCGTCATAAAGAGCGAATCCCCAAGTAGGGGTGTTATTATAGATATCTTTATGGAGCATCCCATCACGGGAACCTTTTGCATGATCTAGATGCAGGACACTCCCACTCAATCTATACGGTTTTACACCGTGTTTCCACAAATTAAACAAGAGCTCGCTATCAGACCAGCATACTTGTATGTACTCCTCATTATATCCTCTGCCTTTTTCTATCAAAGTACTTGTCTTTGCCATAGTAAAATCCCCCGCCGCGGGGGTGCCTAAATAGCAATCCTCAAACACACTATTATCTGGGAATATTAGTCCCTCTGCTCTACAGTTAAAGTCCTCATCAACATCCTTTCTACTATAGGGCCTATAATACTCATCATCTACCTTTCTAGTCATGGCGCTACACATAGAGTTTATTAATTCTTCAGAGATAATATCATCAGGATTGGTTATGAGAGTATATTCTGACGTGCTCCTCCTAATACCAACATTTTTAGCGACGTACTCATAAAAAGCCAAAGGATTCAAGCCATATCTTAGCACAGAAAAAGGACTCACTACTATGTTGTAAAATATAGGGTCCTTTAGCAGACCTGATAAAATACTGTTCTCATGAATATATTTACTATCTATAGGTGACCAATCAACTACTATATACTGTAGCCTATTATGGCCTATGTTATTAGACAGCCTTTCGATGTTAAGCTCTGCCGTCCATTTTAATCTACCAGCAAAATCCCTTACTGGAGGTATGCCTGTAGCGGCTAACCCGGTATCTCCGTATCCATCGTCTCTCCCCACAACTATCACAGTCAGTAGCTTCTTCATGCTATACATCCCACACTACTAAAGAATCTCTCCACCAACTGTAAAAATCGGGGTATCGTGCAGTCTCGTCTATGAATTTCTTCGTCAAAGAATCATTTTTTACGAATCCATAATTTCCTACCAATCGTACATACTCACTATATGGTAAAGGGTTCAGATGCTGCTGGTGAGGGTCATGGCTAGGATCTGCTTTTCCGCCACCATGACTCCATGTCATGATGAGATATTTTTTACACAAGCTTCGTAAATTATCCATTAAAATAGGACAGAGTTCTTCATCAATATGCTCTCCTACCTCAGTGCAGTTTACGATATCATACCGCACCCCATGAGACAGCTTATCCCTTATGTCGTGTAGGATGATATAATCTTTAACTAAAGGATCTGCGGACTCTTTTTGCCAATTGAAGTACTCTATACCACAGATAGCTTTGTCTGGGTACTTGCTTTTGAAATTCTTTATGAGGCCGCCTGTAGCACACCCTACATCACAGAGGCTGTCTATCATAGACAAGTCAAAGGTATGCTCCAGACACCTGAAGTATCCTATATAAGGGGACTCATTATGCCGTATCTCCTCTTTAGGATCGTACCTATCATCAATAGCTATTTTAGCCATTTTACGGAAGCCACCTATCTGTTGACTGTGGTTTAAAACACATCAAATCTACAGTGCTATAGTCGTAATCTCTCAATCTGTGGTTAACCCATCCTGCAGCATACGGGCGCTCATAATCTATGATACCCGCGATCATATCTATTCCTCCACCTACATCTACATAAACCGCATTGTAGTGCTGACGTAGTCTATGAACTAAAGCACATTTTACATGGCCTATTCCAAGTAAAAATATCTTAGAATGTGCATAGGATAGCTGATCAGATACAAGTCTTTCTATCTTTTCTACGTTATCCGCAGCAAATTTCTGCGGTATGGTTATGTAGTCCTCAAAGCGGTCTACTCCTATGTACTCTTGGTACGTAGGGTATTCCATCAATTTCTGGATTATCCGTATCTTCTCTGCAGCCCCTATTAACCCTATTCTTCCCTTAAACTTTTCAAAAATCCACCTATTAGCTACAGACCCGTATATAAACTCCATGGGTACATCTGGTGCATAACCTGGAAACAGTTCATTAAACCTACCTCGAGGTAAACGAGACAGCTCTGCTGATATATGGTCATTCTTTATCACCCCAGATAAATGAGCTGATATATCTATCATATCATAGGGTAGACTAAAAGCCCGTCGTCCTGGAGTAGCACTACCAATTGCCTGCTTAGTAAGAAAAAAGTAGTCTCCATCCCCAAAGCGTAAATAGGATACAGGATCTTTATCGGCTACCTCTTTTATTAAAGTTCTCTTAAACTGCTCATACCTATCTATAAAACCCGGACATAGCGTGGGGTCTGTGAAATAAGGATCATCATTAATATTTACTGTACCTGGAATATCATAGAACCTACCCATGACCACCTCACTCTACGATAGATATACCTTTAGGCATATCGGTAGAAGCACGCTTTTTAATGAAACATATGCTATTGAAAAAGCACAGAGATTCTATGCTACTTTCAAAATAGTTGAGAGTGTCCCGTTTTACTTTGCCCCTTTTTCCATGTAAATTCAAGTCATCTATCATACCGACGAGATATTGTACGGTCGTTATTGGCATATCTTTAAAGGTATCCACATAACTAGTGTGTAAATCTTCTATCACATATATTCCGCCAGACTTTAAGGCACGGAACAGTGTTTCAAAAGTGATTGTCTGCTGGCTCATTTTATGCCCACCGTCGTCTATAATAATGTTTGGTTGGCCTATCTCAGCTATCACGCTATTCAAAAACTCATGATCTTTTTGATCCCCTATATGCACACTAATTCTATCTGAATTTACTTTAGTGCAAGAGGGGTCTATATCGATGCCGACTATTCTGCCTTTACAAAAGTACTCTTCCCACATTTTTACGGAGGCACCATGGAACACCCCTATTTCCAGAAGTATTACGTTACTATCCTTCAATTCATAAAAAAACATATCATAATATTTAGTGTATCCTTCAAACAGCTTATCTGATTTGTATTTCAAGGCGAGGTCAGACAAAGACACCTCGTTTATATCCTGGGCATGTATAGTAGGAAGACAGTTACTCATGCTTAACTTTCTCTCCAAGAAAATATATACAGTTACTCTCAGAGTGAGGGTCTTTGAACACTTCATATTTAAGAGTATTTACTCCAGCCATTTTATACATCCTCTCGTAGTCTATACAAAGTTTATTCAATGGGAAACGCTGTCTACCCATGCAAACAGTATTAATAATATCATTTTTGTTCTCCACGTGGAGTACGTACCTGCGCGTTATTCTTGACAACTCTAGCACAGCTTTTGGCACCATCAAAAATGGCACATGCATCATAACAGAGCATGTATACGCTAAATCAAAGTAATCATCTTTGAATGGAATGCTTTGTAATATGCCTTTAACTATATTGGCGTTAACTGTGATTTTAGGAGATATTATTCCGCTTGACTCCTTGAAATTCTCTATCATTTGACTGAGATGCTTATCGGAACCTTCTAAGCATGTCAAATTTAAACCTTTTTGACTTGCATACACATATTTGGCGACCACCCCTGCCCCTGCTCCTGCTTCGCACACACTACTTATATCAAGGTTTTTAACAGTATCAACAATTTTTCTGTGAAAAAGGTGTATTGATGGATACTCGTACATCTCAGATTTCCATCCTAACAACGTTGGAACGCACTCATACACAAGCCAACCACCGACACCCTCTATGTACAACTTGTTCTCTTCGTCTAGTACCCACTCAGGGAAATCATTTATACCAGAAAGATTACATTTCAACATGTCTCTTTCTAATGCGCTCGTTTCATAAAACATAAACTACCTTATCGGATGATGGTTACTTTATCATAGCTGCAATCTCCGCAATATCATCTAAATTTGAAACTCCGCATGGTTTTTCTCCAAAGGGCACAATTTCATAGTAGCCCTATACGGATGCTCCCGAGCCCACACTGCATCTTTAGGGAAACAATACGACGGATCCAGAGATATCTCCGGTGGATGGTCTATTAGATACCTGTTTAGATGACTCTCATCATGCCATTCAGCCACACATCCATGTTCAAGATCTTTCTGAATATTGATGTAAATTGTCTTCGCCATGTCTAGATAGTTATCCCGCTTACCTCCGTTGAACCCTCCGGCGAAATATCTATGCCACTCTGAAGGACGTACATAGGCCGTAGAACGTAGATTTTTCTCATAAGGGAGCACATACGGCTGCGCATTATAATACCCAGGATGTATAGTAGCTACTAGGTCACCCAAAACCTCATCCCCTACTAACCCAACAAAGAGCATATCTACATCTGTGTAGTATAGATAATCAAGGTCTTTAAATAGATCTCTATTGTTCCAGAAAATTTCATAACGACGTAGCGTCATACCCGGCCATGGATAATGTTCCTGCTCTACTCTCACGGCACCGCCTATGCCGGGCATGTTTGTAAAGAGAAACATTGTTTTTTCATGATTCGGCAAGAAATACTGATTTGCAGAATCATACAAAGGTTTGGCAAACTCTATGTATTTATTCGTAGCTATTACAAGATGACCTATTCTCATAGCAACTCAAGAGCTTTAAGAATGGACTCTGCCCTATTAATATAAGTATGTTTATCTCTCACCAGTTTCATAAGACCTACCAGGTCCTGTGAGCCTTTCTTTCTCTCTGCTTCTTCAAAAAGAGCTTTACCATTATCTGCATATATGATTTTTCCATCGAAAAACTCATAGGCAGCATAAGAGTTAGTGATCCCATACTGACCATAGCTTATGTTCTTAAAAATTCTACACGTGATATGCTTTTTTTCTTTCTGATACACATTACAAAATTGAGGAGCAAGGTATGACCTGTGTATAAGGTCAACGTGCTTATCATTATCTATCAGTCCGTGATGAATAGCTATATTAGGATGACTCGCAAGACTAGGATATCCCCCATAAATATTGAAAGGTATCCCTACTTTCGCGCATTCATCAGAAAATCCAATTACATCTGGGGCATTAGTGCCCAGCCCGGTATCTGCGATAGTTCCAACATAATTAACAGCACGTTCCCTCTTGATATTCACAGAATCAAAATCTATCTCTCTAGGCAGAAGATTCGTAGCCCAAGGCTGGTACAGGCATTTCACAGACGGAGAGAAATACGCACAATCTCCAATTTTTTCTATGTCAGATGGTAGATCTGAAGCAAAAACTTGAAGAGATATTGTTTTGCCGGTGTACTTATTAGCACCACAATTATGAAGCACGTAAGTACAGTCAGAACGAATAGGAATGTTTTTATCAACCTGCCCCTCAGTAATAAACAGGCTATTTTTGAAAATGGAGTTATCTACTGGGTGATCCTCAAGCCAATAAGTATCATAATCCATCTCTTTAAAAGCACGATAATAAGCTTCATGGGCATACGCGTGCGTATGACTGTTCGGCGTATACCCCCATATAACAACTCTATTAAATTTCATAAAGCATCTCTCTTGAAAGCATAGCGTTGTCACGCAAAACCGTATTTAGCTCTTATCTCTGCTATAGCACCATCATAGTTCCCTGTGTTAAAAGCCGATCCTGAATAAACCCTGTGTTTTACTAGCATCTGATCTACATTATAGAATTTTTTTCCTGCGGCAGCCAGTCTACACCACAGTTCGTAATCTTCAACACCCTTTACATCTTCCCAATGCGCATCTTTTTTATATAGCATAGCTGAAGAGTTGATTATAGGATTTAAGGTTCTAAAAGAGCTTGTATCTATTTCTTTTAAAGGTATGGCGGGCTGACCATCACGGCACCCAAAATACTGAGCGATTGTACCCACTACATCAAAATCTTTTATGTAATTCATCTGCTCAGACAGTTTAGCTGGAAGCCAAATGTCGTCAACATCTAAAAGACAGAGTATGTCATATCTTGCATAATTCAACATTGCATTTAACGTGTTAGGTTTACCTTTTACCTCAGGAAAATCTAACACTTTTATTTTTTTGCTATTGAACTCAGATACCCTACAAAAGACATCAGAATTAGTAGGGTATCCATTTATGCCTATGAGCAGCTCCCACGACTCGAAAGTCTGAGAAACCACAGAGGAGAGGCTTTCTCTCAAAAAGTCCACTCCGTTATACACGGGCATTAATATCGATATCATTTCTTAGCCTTTACATTTAGACTGAGGTACACACCAAAAGGAGCCTCTGCCAAGGATGCGTCTACCACACCCAACCAATGAGGTGTGTGCGGATATTCCTCTATGTCTTTATACCCTTCTTTTTCCATCAAATACTTTAACCAACAGAAATTGAATCCAGTTTTATGTACATCATATTGATTCCCCTGTCCACCATACAGCAATCCTATCCAAGGGCTGTTACCAGGAGTCTGAAAATGACTCCAATTATTTTTATATATCTCTACTATCCGATCTATGTCTGGTACAGAAATCCTAATCTCACCGCCTGGCATAAGCACTTCTTTCCATCTCCTAAGTATCCGAGGTACCTCTTCATGACCAAAGTGCTCTAAAACATGACACGCGTAAATTACAGGTGCAGAGTTGTTTTCAAATTTTTCAAGAAATCTTACATCATCCACCGCATCAATGTAGGGGCCACATGTGATGTCTACATTAATAAAACCTTTTATGTGCACAGACCCACAGCCAAGATGTAACTTCTGAATATGTGTAGGAGTAGGAGCGCTAATCGCAAGCTCAGACTTTTCTTGATCTTTCATTTCCTTTAACTCCTGTGTAGCTATAGCTACGTATCTATCTTTGTCTTTAGCAAGAGTCCTAAGCATACTATCCCCTCGCTCTATATGCTCGTAGACGAGAGAATCCACGTACTTAAATTTAGAACCAGAGATAAAAGCTTTACACCAAAAATTCCAGTCTTCATAATGAGGCCCTGGAATTACTTTATACCCTCCGGCTTTCTCCCATACCTTTTTTCTGAAAAGCGATGTACAGAAAATGGGATTACTACCTAAAAGTAAATTTTTTGACATCAAAGCTTTATTTGGTACGCATATTTTACCAAGAGATACCATATCTCCATAAAAAATATCATGGATATCATCTACCCCTAAAACCAGCCCATCTATGCCATTTTGAAAGAAATAGTCGTCAGCATCTATAGGTATAACTAGGTCGTATTTAGCGCTAGAAATTCCCGTATTTCTCGCAGCACTCAGGCCCATGTTCTTATCATGTCGAATCACACGTACATTATGTTTCTCTATAAATTTCACGACCTCATCGCACAACGGTACGGTAGAGCAGTCATCTACAACTATTATCTCTTTAGGGACTTTCTGAAGAAGACAGCTTTTCAAAGCCTTTAACATAAAATGTGAATCATTATAGGTGCATATAACGATGCTGACTCCATACTCAACTACTTTACTATAATCTTTTTTAAGGCAACCATCCAATCTCTCAGTTATCTCCGCGCTAACATCAATATCCTCCCCCAGTATCAAAGGTATCTCTTGGTGGCACGAGGTGTTCTCAAAGAATTCTATATTAGCCATAGATATTCGTTTGCCACTAAGGAATTCCTTGTTCAGGTACTCTGCGGGAATGCTACCACAATGATTTCCATTAACTGTCTGAACTTTGTTCACTGGGATATTAAACACCAGAGAATCTCGATAGCATATCATATAGGGCTTGTTTATCGGGTTATTAGCTAAAATACCTTCCATAGTATTTGGATTCTCATAGGGTAGGTCTCTGACTAGAGGATAGATATCCTCTGTCCTAAAAATCGACCCATCGATTGACATTGGGTAGTGAATATCTCCACCTAAAGACGGATCATTCCAAAACCACATCAAGTCCTCTGTAAATTTCGGGGGTGGAGTACTCTTCCTCTCAGTATAGCAGTAATTAATCCTAGGGCACATCCTTATCGCTACACATGCTATGCTATCTTCAGACAGTAACTTCTTTATAGGAATTGTTTTGAGGGCCAGATAGTTCTTAAAAACCATGTCGTCTACCATAAACATAGTAGCCTGATTCTCTGCTCTAATCAGACTAACTGTCTGTTCTTTAAACTTCCCGGGCTGCTCGAGAACATAGTCAAACTCCGGATGGTACAGCTTAATTTTCTCATACCCTATACGATAGTCGTCATTAGTATACTTGTACAGAATATGGGTGTGGACCATGTTCCACTCTACAAAAAACCGCTTCATGCTGCGCAGTAATAGCTCCAACTGAGCAGGACGGTCTTTCGAGAATATCACTACATTTATCATTAGTATAGCCGTTCTTTTAAATAAACCTTAATTAATCTACGGAGCATCTCTGACATCGGGATACCAGTCTTTTTAGACCGCTCCTTGAGACGCCTCATCATCATCTGGGGGAGATAGAAGTTATATCGCTTCATAAAACAAAAGCCCTTTGTGTATCTGTACACAAAGGACTAAATTATTAGAAGAGTATTACAGGGCACTCAACGAAACACAGTGCTCACGAAATATTGAGCCCTTTTGGTGTACGTATGGTACCTCGCAGTATGCAGCAAAGCTTTGATAGCCATCTCTTCCAAACGATCCTGTGATGTATTTTTAACATCCTCAAGCACCCTACCCAAATCCGCCATCTCTTTGTCTGCCGTGTACCTGAAACAGTGCTCCCGCTCTACGTAATCATCACAAATGTCTATGGGTAGCCTATCCGCTACGAGAACGGCCCCTTTAGCAGGTATCTCCCAATATCTGTAGCAATCATACCCCATACCACGCACAGACAGTGCGCAGCGACTCTGAGAAAGAATCTCCAGATAATCTCTCCTGGGGATCTGCTTTCTATCCAGATGCATGTAGATTTTCAGGCCAAAAGAGTCCATTTTACTCTTCAGGTAATCGTACACCCACGATCTTTGCTCACAAGATATCGTAGCTATGTAGCACAGATCATACGCACGGTCTTTGAAAGGTACAAAAACGAAGGGCTCCGGCATACTCGCAAAGTTTATCGGGTACCAGTCAGGACCGGGGTACGGCTTGACTAGCTCCCTTTTAAAAACCGTGTGATAAGACCCTACTATAGCAGGATAAGCGTACTGCTGTCGATCCATTCCATCCAAAACTACAATTTTTGTTGGTTTATACGTTTTCTCACAATCTATCACAAAATCAGCCCACCAACTGATACCTTTTGGATTGTAATCGTGTGATAACGCCGTAACTATCATGATATCAGGGCTCTTACGAAGAGTTCGCACAGGTAGATTCAACAGTAGTTGCTGACTGTGGAACTCAGAAGGATGCGGCACGCCATGCAGAGACGGTTTAACTGGATAGTCTTCTACAGTACACCCAAGATCATAAAGTCCATAGAACAGCATATCATGAAGATAGTCAGGTATCTCTTTGGTGAGAAAAAGAATATCGAGATCTTTATAATTCATTTTTACAGATTCTCTATGTATGAATAGGCGGGCTTAGCGGCAATGTAATCCGCGGTACGCATCTGCTCCTGGAGTCTCAGCTTGTTGTCATTATACGGAGTCTCTTGATTGTAGGTGTAGATACGCTCTGGTATGTACTGCACACGATACATCCCGGACATTTCAAGCTGTGGCATCATGATTGCTAAATCCCAGGCTACCTTAAAGTATTCTCCATCAGATCCCCTGAGATCCTCATCCCTCACATGTTTCCAAACTTTGTATTTGAAAGTCCGAAGATGCGTAGCCCGCCAATCTACCCTCCGAATGCCTTTAGCCCAATCCGCGGGACTATAGGGCCCGTTATTGGTGGGATCTTCAGGACGCGGATACGGCATCCAGCTACCATGAGTCACTAGAAGATTAGGATTGGCATCATAGCACTTTTTAACTATAGATAAAGAATCAGGACCCCCAAGCCAATCGTCTGAATCGACCGTAGCAATAACATCATCATCTGCGGGGTGCTGCTCATTGATAGAACGTATGATGTTCGGTATAGCATATAGCTGTTTCTCGTTAGCAATCACCGTAATGCGACTATCTTTAGCCGCTACAGCCTGTGCTATCTCAATAGTACGATCATCCGACGGGTCTATCACCACACAAGCAGTCCAGTCCTGAACCATTTGATGTATAACCGAGTTCAGACAACGCTCTACATACCGCTCAGCTTTCCAACCGACGATAACTATACGGAACATAAAAAATCCTCCCAAATTTTAAGATATCTATCATAGGGATCTATGTTATCATGCCATAAACTAAAAAGAGCTCCAAAGCTCTCGGGATCCGTCATGGTTTTCATCTGGTACACATGAGTAGGCTTGGGCCCATGCCAATGTATTACAGTAGCCCCTTCATTATACCCCCAGTAGGGTTTCCAGTTCATTGTCGCTGGCAAGGTATCCCACATATTTTTATAGAAAACATTATACATCGCCTGATCATACCCAATTTCTTTATCTATCCTATCTATAATATATTTCTTGAACTCCTCATAGGTGTAGTACAGGCTGTGTAGATTCAGGTACATGACCCCAGTATTCACGTGAGACTTATTCTCTTTGTCAAACTCCGGGCCACACGCAAAATACTCCGGTTTTATATCCTCAGGAGGATTGTTTAAAAACATCACATCGCAGTCAGTGTATAGTATGTATTTATCTTTAAATTCTAAAACTCTAGTCAAGCACGGTATCTCCGTCCTCAGAAAAGCCCCAGACCCAATAGATCTCCTCTCTTTGTTACATCTTCGTAGCTCTTCTATATAAGACAGAATCCTGTAGAATACTCTGACTCCTTTAGACATCATCCACGCGGAGTAATCATCACACTCACCCGCGTATATCAAATGCGGCACAAGTGCTGTATTTTTTAAAGCAGAAATAACCGCCACTTTTGACATCGTTTTGTGGTGCTCACTATTTCCGTTAATGCACATAAACCATTTCATAATCACTCCACGAAAGGCTCATATTTAAACTCAGAAAGGATAGCGTGCTGCTCATTCTCTTTGAATTGATCTATATCTACAGTACCCACTGATTTATACTCCAAAGATTCTGGTATAAGACGTATATACCTATCTGAATCCTCAATATCGAAAAATCCTCCCTGATCAGTCAAACGAGCTACCCGTATAGAGAAATTAGAGTGCTCATGACCATACTCATTAGGCAGGATTTTAAAAAACCCTATTTTGTCTACTAGTGCCTTTGTGAAAGTCATAAAGCACCCATTAACAGATGGAGTTTTGCGAATCCTGACTCCATTTAACTCTACGTGCTCACACGAAGTACCCTCCAAAAAACAAGAAAAATGTTCTATACCTGTTTTCTGAATAGCTTCCAAATAGCGAGTGTGCCATCCTCCTCCATAACAAATGTCGTCATCCGCTAGAAAACCTACATCTACATTCTCAAGCAGGAGCTCCTTTATACAAGTATTTTTTGTGCAAGCTACCCCACCATGCCCCCTACATATCACGCGGATCCTGCTATCTAATCCTTCCAGATGCTTATCAGTAGTAGATCCATCATCTACCAAAAGTACGACACCATCATAACCTGAAATTAAAAGGCTCTCTATAGAGCTTTTAAAAACGGGCAACCGCTCAGGAGGCGTCTTATCACAAAAATAAGTGGATATCGCTATGCCTGTTTTCATAAAATCACCCTATTTTGAAAGAAAAATTTTCATCTACGAGCGTCAGGTTCGGGTTGTAGTAAGGATCCCTATAGCTCTTACATTTCCATTTGTTCTGCATGTACTCAATAGCTTTGGCGAACTCTTTTTCTTTGTGATTGTCCAGCCCGCGGGAAACTGATTCATGGTGATATAGGCAGGCGTAGGGATTGTAAACTATGTTGTATCCAGCCTCTCGAACTTTCAAACAGAGGTCTATGTCATTAAATGCTTTCGGTAGACTCTCCTCAAAACCCCCCACTTTCTCAAAAACCTTATCGCTGATCATCATGCAAGCCCCTGTGACAGCACTCACATTCTGTACCAGGTGTGGCCTACTAAAATACCCGGGGCTCGAGTCAGTCACATGTTTGTGACTGTGACCAGCTACCCCTCCTATACCAACTATGACTCCGGCGTGCTGGATCCGATTATCGCTGTATAGCAATTTAGCCCCTGCAATAGCCACATTGTTTCTTTCCATATGCTGCAAAAGCTGCTCTATCCAGTCTTTAGTAATTACTTCTGTATCATCGTTGAGAAATATCCTGAAAGGATAAGTCGGTGAATTTCTCACAGCATAGTTATTTATAGCAGAGAAATTAAAGGGCTTATCATACTTGAGCATATTAAACTTAGCCACAGTCTCATATTGTTTATACAGATCCCGTACTTCTTCTTTAGTGCTACCATTATCCACCACGGTTATTGCATAACATGGGTAGGTAGACTGCAATAAAGAGAAAAGACACGTCTTAAGATATACCGGGTTATCTCTGGTTGGTATTATGATGTTTACCCATGGCTTACTCTCCAGTTTATAGTCCACATGGTAAGTGCCCAGATATCTCCCCACAGACACCCTAGCGCTGTCCCCTACTCTCTCTACGTGCTCCTTAAGAGCTATCATTGCACTGATGTGTGCGTTAGGTTTAGCCGCGATATTTAAAGAAGTAGATTGCTCGTGTTTGCGCCAGTGATAGCATACTTTAGGTATGTGCCTGATATCTTTTTGATCTATCTTCTCTATGAAACGTAATGCCAGGTCATAGTCTTGAGACCCCTCAAACCCGGCTCTAACCTCTATTTCCTTGAGAATCCCAGAATCATATGCGCTAAAATGGCACGTATAATTCTGAGATAGGAACATGTTGTAGGACCAGTCCGGCTTGAAAAAAGGATCTGACAATTTTTCATTTTCATCTATTTTGTCTTCGTCTGTGTATATGAATTTTACTCCTGGGTTTTTGTCTATGACAGCAGCCACCTCAAGAAGGGCTTCTTTCGTGAGGGTATCATCATGATCCAGAAAACACACGTATTCCCCAGTAGACATTCCTATAGCAATGTCGGTAGCCTCAGAGATCCCACGATTCAGTCTATTTATGCGTACCTTTATCCTGGGATCTTTGAGGCTATGGAGATACCGCACTAGCTCTGTCCTATTGGTCCCATCATCTACCAGACATAGCTCCCAGTTGGTATATACCTGCTCCAGGACAGACTCTACTGTCTTAGTGAGATACTCCAGCACGCTATCATATACAGGAGTGACTATGCTGATCAGAGGAGTATGCTCGAGCTCCACCTCACGACAGCAATCACCGTTCACTACACAGCAGGGACCAGCCTCATTTATCCACAGCAGCAGCGGAGCATATATGTCCTCAGTCTTTATGAGGACATCTATTTTGCTATCTACGTAGGGGTGCGATTCTACAGACAATCGCAGGGGGGCGCTATCTTGGAGGCTCTCGTGAGGGATTATGAACCTAGTAGCTTTTTCGTCTATCAGGATATCTACACTAAATTTACCTTCCCGCAGCTCTTGCCCTACTTTGAAAAACAGATCGATGTAGTTGATGAAGAACTTTTCTTTTACAGGCAAACAGAAATGAAAAAAATTCGATATCTCAAAAGGATGTCTCAGTCGATTGTTGACTATGACATCTTTACCATTTTCATGCACGCGGAACAACATAGCTACTCAGGAGACTCGGCAGTTTTCGCCATGTGCTCATCAAAAATGTTGATCAGATTACGGAGGGTGCTCTCTTCTCCATCTACCGCCTGGATAGTGATGATAGGGGTTTTGATGTAGTCTTTCGTTTTCAGGAAAGACTCCCGTAGCTCTCTGAGCACATCTAAATCCAGGGCAGCATCTCTAGAGGCACATATCTCTGGTGGTGTGTCGACGAATATGTAGAGGTCAGGCCTGATAAACAGGTTCTCACTGAGATACAGTTCTTTAGCAAATCGAAAGCACCCCGGGGAGTATTTATTAGCGTACGCCAGTCCTGACCAGATGTACCGGTCGCACACTACATTCTTGCCCGCTATGAGCTTTTGATGGTTCATGCGGGACTCAAAAAATATTCTCTCCCTACGGTATTCGTCTATGTATCCTGGACTGTTCAGGAAATCTGCCTCTTCCGTAGTGAACAGGGGCTCTTTGGTCCAGATGAAATCCCCGAAATGGGGGTCTATTTTCAGGAGACCGTCCTCATCCCGGTAGAGCTTGTTGAGGTATTGAGTGAAATTTACCGACAGAGTAGACTTTCCTACTTTGTCGATGCCATCAAAAATAATAAGGCTCATTTGCTCACCTCTTTGTTATAGTATCTGGGATCTGATGTTATCTTTTGTTATCCTTGTAGTCAAATATAAAAATTTGACTACAGTATTGACTCTCAGGTTGGAATATAGTATATTACTGTGGGATGAGAGTTCAACATTGGATAGACTCCAATGAGTTTTCTCATCGCTTTTGTTTCATTGTTTCTCTGTTCTTTGACATTAGCTTTAGGGGGCTGACTAGAGCGTACAGGTCTAGTCGTAAGAGCTAATCCTAAACGAAACAAGTAATCGGTAATTCCTGTGAGTAAAATCATGGGATAATCGATAGTGTGCTTCTGCTTAAGCCAGAAAGATAAGGCACTCTTCATTAAGTGCACACTCTTTCAAACTTTTTGGTTAGATGTCAAAGAGTGTTTACATTTTTTGGCATTGTTAATGAGAAAGGTAGCATGATGTAAGCTTGTTGTCGATCCGGTAAGTCTTGAATCCTTCAGCATACTCCTTCTTTTTATCCAGTACGGCAGGCACATACAAAAAAGTTTCATCAGATACCTTATTCCTGTATTTTTTATAATAGAGTGCTTGATATGGTCCACCATTGTAATCCGCCAGGACATATTCCCATTTATGATACTGTGCCCAGCATACGTCTATGAGTTTCACAGCCATATGTGTGCTGGAAGCCACATCAAATAGCAGAGAATCTGAGTATGACCACCCAAACCCATTACATAGTAGTCTGCCCGTAGAGGGCATGATTTGGTTGATCCCTAGAGCCCCCATTTCACTTACGGCATTCCTACCAAAAGAAGATTCTATATTCTGCATCGCTAGTACTACAAACGGATCTATATAGGGAAAGTTCTCGCATTCCTTCACATTTGCCTCTGCTATTTTATATGCAGCGTCAAGATCTACCGGAGTTTTTGTCCTCGTCCACTCCTCTACTATCTTATCTCTCATATAGAGGAGCACTTTGGTACGCATCACAGACCAGTCAATCGTAGACAGCAGGAATTGGTTGGTTGCTTGGTGCTCCTTAAACTGATCCTCCTGGGTCACCCGTATACTGGTTATCTCGTTCACGAAAAGAAAATAGCTCGCTATACCTGCTAGGGCTATTATCGAGATCCCAACACACAGCCACTTGATCACCGCTCGGTCCTTCTTCCGCATGACATGCAGACTATCTAAAATCTCTTCAATACTATGTCCCTTGTGTACCTCTTCCATTAATTAGCTCCCTTTTTAATAGTTTGCCATTCTCCCAGTATTCGAGGGTGCCGTTACTGGGATCGATTACTGCTGGCGCGTCCTTTCTATGCTTTTTTCCATGGTTAAACCAAGCCTGATATCCTGTACGAGTATTTATTTCTGCAGGCCCATTCTCTCTATGCTTCTGCCCATTTATTACGTATATCTGTACACCACCCGAGAGCACATGCATGCCATTGGCTATTTTTGGGACTTTACCCAGATTGATGCTGACAGGTACAAACATCTTTAGTACTCACATTCGATATTTGTCTTCAGGCTCATACGTATCCATATTCTTTATCACATACTCAAAAGGCTTTCCATACCCACTCTTACGAGGATCCTGCGCTATCTGATCTGGTGTATATCCCCAATCTTTACACTGTCCGATGTGTAGGCAAAAAATATTACGGCAGAAAGCTACTTTCCAGCCACGCTCCCTCATTTTCTGAGACACGAGACCATCATCCCCGTACGCTCCCAGTCGCTGTTTAAAAGTTTCTATAGGAAACGCTATCCGTCTTATTATCTTGAACGTGTTGCCTAGGGCTAGACAATACACGATATCATCTTTTACTTCCAAGGGCGTCTGCAAAAACTGTGGAGGCAGCTGTGGAGCCAGCATCCCCAGCTCTTTATGCTTATCCATGAGGGCTACCATCTGTGACAGCCAGTCCGGAGATAGCTTCGGCGGCATGACGTCATTATCATTAACCACATAGTACTCAGAGTGTTCTTCGGTCATCATGTGAAAGACGCCTTTATTATAAAGGCATCCGGTATTGCGAGAGTCCAGCACGAGAGAGGTTATCTTCCCCTCATCCAGTAAGGATACGAGGTAGTCTCGTGTATCAGCCGAGCTCCCGTTTTCATATAAATGCAGCTCGAAAGTTCCTGGGGCAGTACGCTCGTGTATCTCTCGCACGGCACGTTCGGTCATTTCCTTACGATGCCACGAGGTCATAAAAATAGGAATAATCATCCATTACTCCATTAAAAATTAGTAGATTATGAAACAAATCTACGGTCTATCCTACCCGATACTACATCATATAAAACGTATGACTGTGAGGCGTATTCCAGACCCACCGTGACCGTGCCTTCCAGCTCTAGCACCCTGTAGTAATGATGATGTCCAAAAAAATGGACATCAGGATGAGTTTTCTCCAGTAACCTTGTGATGACTGGCTGCCCCAGCTCACGCCCGTGCTTTTGAAACGGTACAGGGGCTTCGTGGGTGATCAAAATATCGAGTTTGGGCACAGTAGACAAGGCCTCTACCTCTTCTGACACGAAATGCCTTCTACGGTCACTACAGAGATCTTTTTGCTTGGTATCATAGAATCTCGAGGAGTAGTTCCCTCCCAGAGCACCTATCGTATAGGGCGTACCCACGTCCTCATAGCGGAGCACCTCACCGTTACGTATGAACGTCGTAGAACCCGACTCTCTCATAGAGGCTATGGCATCCCAGTTCTCATGATTTCCCTGTATGAAATGGAAATTCGAGGGCAGATCAGGGTATGGGAGATCTTCCCCGCCAAGATCTCCTACCTGAAACCATCTGGTCACTCCAGGCCATGATTCGAGAATCTTTAGTAGGGATTCATACCTACCATGGACGTCCCCTAAAAATCCGATCATACGGAAGGGCACTCTTCATAGCGTTTCTTAGTCTTAACCTTCTTCTTGTAATCTCTATACGCCAGCGTCAGCACTGCACTTAGCCCTACCGCAGCCACCACAAGCAAAGCTCTCTTCCATTTAAATCGGCCCATGACAATCTCCTGTTAGAGTTGAATATTCTGACAAATAGCGTATTCACTAGGCAGTACCTGAGGTACTGGGTCTGCAGCGAGCCACCGCTCTACGTATAATCGATCCTGAGTGATGATAGGCATTTGATAATCAGCTATCCATTTGTTTCGCTGTACCTGTGGTGCTTCAGGATCCCTTGGATTTGGAGACAGTATCTCTACTTTGTACAAGGCTGTCCCTCGCTTGTATCGCGTAGGCACATCATTCCAATTCACGCCTTTCTGGAGCATGAGCATGTCCTGTTTATCACTGGAGTTCTTTTCGTGCAGTTCCTTGTGAGAGAAATGCGCCTGAGCCAAACTCGATATAGAGTTCTTGGAGCAGTCTTCCTGTCTCCACAGAAAATAGTTAGTGACATCCTCTTTGGGCAGACTAAACGCTCGGGCATCAAAATAGGCTAGACCTTTTCTTTTTACATGCTCCGGTAAGTACTTGAGGGCTGCGGTATTGAATCCCGCGGTACATATAGAGGAGGCTACACTCTCCACTTTGTTACCACGGTAACAAAACCAGGGCTCTGTGTTGAGCTCCTGATAGTCTACAACCAAAATAGAGATCTCATCACTTTGAGTATAGGCAAAACGGGCTCCAGATATCTCAGAGCACAGACTATAGGCTGCGTACTCCATGCAGAGTCTCAGGTTGCTATCAAAAGGGCGCTCGAGGCCTCGGGTCCATGAGCTGAAACACGAACCGTCACACCTGCAAACAACCGGGATGCGACGTGTGAGGTATCTTTCTGCGGCTCGTTCGTATGCCTTCATACGGTCGCCTAATGAATCTTGGCTGCTCATCGTGTGTATTGCACCTGTGGTGGTTCTGGAGTAGCACTCGGCTCACCAACATCTATCGATATAGTAGCACTCTCTATCAAATTTCGTGGATCATCCCCTTTGAAATTACATTGTTGTATAGCTTGCTTAGAGAGCCCCAGCTGACAGAGGCTATCTCGGACAGTCTCTACAGTGACCCGGTCATCCATCAGGAGCGCTTTTTCTATTATCTCACAGATGTCTGCCTGTGTGTACCCACTACTGACTATGCTCTCCAAAATATCTGTGCCTATCTCCTCGATGCCCAAAAATTCAGTACTATCGCTCCTGCTCTTGTTGTACCTGGTTTTCATTATTCCGTACACTTCTCCAGGACTCTGTGGAGGCTTTATTAGGATGACCTGATCGAACCTGCCAGGCCTATTAATCAGAGTATAGTGTACCAGGGATGTGTCATTTATAGTGGCGATAAACACAGCATTGAGCCGGGAGTTCACATCGTCTATCAGATCCAAAAACACGCCCAGGTTACCCTTTTTATCTCGTAGCTCGTATGAATCCAAATCCTCCATGACTACTATACACGGCTGCAAAAACATCACAGTGGTGAATGTCTCTTGTATACTCCATCCACTGCCATAATTAGCGGCAGTAGTGTATATAATAGGATAGTCTGTAATCATAGTTCTGAAAAATGCTAGCAAATGCTAACACCCCTCTTTTAGCTTCATGAGTCCTCAAGCGACCCACTAGCTACAGCCAGTCTATGTTTTGGCCTAG
>Ga0315282_10001577_pt1 | contig 42721 bp, 40 predicted proteins | sample YL17G07_20_MG_FD_203693 | JGI IMG/M metagenome (GOLD analysis project Ga0315282, IMG submission 203693) | Sediment microbial communities from Yellowstone Lake, YNP, Wyoming, USA - YL17G07_20 | ecosystem: Environmental > Aquatic > Freshwater > Lake > Sediment | place: USA: Wyoming | collected... | reverse complement strand
TCTTATGGCCGGGATCTCGCCAGCAATCTTTTTTTTGATCGTTTTTCTCATTATCGTTGCCTCCGCATCTATCAAAATCCTAAGGGAGTATGAGCGGGGCGTTATCTTCCGTTTGGGAAGACTGATCGGGGCTAAGGGGCCAGGGCTTATCTTCATCATCCCGGGTGTGGATAAATTGCTCCGGATCAGCCTGAGGACCGTGGCGCTGGAAATTCCACCTCAGGATGTGATCACCCGTGACAACATCTCCATTACGGTCAATGCGGTTGTCTACTTTCGCGTCTTAGATCCCAATAAAGCTGTGGTCGAAGTTGAAAATTACCTTTACGCCACTTCCCAATTGGCCCAGACGACATTGAGGAGCATCATAGGCCAATCCCAATTGGACGAACTATTGTCGGAAAGAGACAAGGTTAACATCAAACTCCAAGACGTCTTGGATAAACAAACAGAGCCTTGGGGGATCAAGGTATCCCTGGTAGAGACAAAACAGGTGGACCTTGCTACAGAGATGCAGCGGGCCATTGCCCGTCAGGCTGAGGCAGAGAGGGAGAGGCGGGCGAAGGTCATCCACGCTGAGGGAGAGGCCCAGGCCGCACAGAAGCTGGCTGAGGCAGCAAACATTATCAGTGTATATCCTGCAGCCATGCATCTTCGGTTCCTTCAGACCCTAGCGAAGGTTTCGTCCGAGAAAAACTCAACCATAATTCTTCCCCTTCCCATAGACTTACTCACAGCATTCTTGCAGAAAGAGGAGAAGAAATAATCCAAACCATATTCCAAAGCCGACTTTACGGTATACCCTTCATCAATCATATGGAGTTTCTTGGGGGGGGTCAACGAAGAAACCTTCAGCGGAAAAGTATGAAGTAAATGGAAACAAGGGGAAAAAGTTGAGAAAACGGGTTTCAACAAGATCTAACAGATCTGAGTCCCGCCAAGGGCGGGACGACGATGCTTTGATCTTATCCGATGAGTTGGATATCGACCTGGTCAGTGAGTTTCCGGGCTTGAAAGTGGAGAATGAGAATGTTCCGGTGAGGGAAGAGGAGGAGGTTGCTGAATACAGGCCGGAGCCCTTTGGCAAGGTGGCGGATCCGATTAGCATTTATTTGAAGGAGATGGGATCATTTTCCTTACTAACCCGGGAAGGGGAAGTAGAGATTGCCAAGAGGATCGAGAATGGGCAATTGGAGGTGTTGAGCGTGGTGTTCGACTGCCCCATCGCCATCAAGGAAGTCATCAACCTTGGAAACGCTCTCCATGCCGGAAAGACGACCATCCAAGAGGTCACGAATGAGATTGACGATGAAGAGACGAATGGTGAGGAAGAACAGATCCAGAAGAAGAGAGTTCTCAATTTGATCAAAAAGATCCAGAGGGGAGAAGAGCGCATTCGATTTCTCCGGGGAGAGTTAAGGCTCAGGAATAAAAAGGTTCAAAAAAAAAGGATTCATGAAAAGATTTTGAAAAAACGAACCAAGATATTCGATGCCTTTAAACGGATCAATTTGGGGGAAAAACAGATCAACAGAATTGTCCAGAAGTTGAAGCAGTGGGATATTCGGATGGAAAAGGCTCAAAAGGAGGTGAAAAAATATGAGGAGGGTTTAGGGATTTCAATTCAGGAGGCCAGAAAGTCTTTGAGGATAATGAAGAAGAAATCGATTCGGGAAGGCTTATTTCCACCTGCTAAGGCTCGCCTCAAGTTAAAAGATTTAGAAGAAATGGACAAGATCGCCCGGGGTGTCAAAAGGAGACTAAGCAGAATGGAGGTGGAATGTGGCTCTTCTTGGGATCAGATCAAAGAGGCAGTGAAGGCGATTGAAAGAGGGGAAGCCAAGACTAAGGAGGCGAAGAGGGAAATGGTGAAGGCGAACCTTAGGTTGGTCATCTCCATTGCCAGAAGATACATCAATCGGGGGCTTGAGTTTCTGGATTTGATCCAAGAAGGGAATATCGGATTAATGAAAGCGGTGGACAAGTTCGAATACCGGCGGGGCTATAAATTCGGTACGTACGCGACGTGGTGGGTTCGACAGGGCATCACGCGAGCCATTGCCGATCAAGCCCGAACCATTCGCCTCCCTGTCCACATGATTGAGGTCATCAGTAAACTGAATCGAACCTCTCGGACCCTGGTTCAGCAGATGGGGAGGGAGCCCACCCTGGAGGAGGTCTCTGAAAGAATGGGGATTTCTTTGGATAAGGTGCAGAAGATCTTGAAGATCACCCGAAAACCCATTTCCCTCGAAACCCCTGTGGGTGAGGAGGAAGATAGCCGCTTGGAGGATTTCATTGAGGATAAGGAGGTGATCTCCCCCCAAGATGCAGCGATAAGCTCCAATATGCGAAAACAGATACAAAAAGTCCTCTCCACTTTGAACAAAAGGGAAGAGAAGATTGTGAGGATGCGGTTTGGGATTGGAGAGAAGCACGACCATACCCTTGAGGAAGTGGGACAGGACTTTGATGTTACCCGGGAAAGGGTCCGACAGATTGAGGAGAAGGCATTAAGGAAATTGAAGCATTCCAGTCGAGCCGATAAACTTAGGAGTTTCATCGAATACTAAAAAAGGAGGACGATCATGAATATTTATGTTGGAAATCTATCCTTTGAGGTATCAGAGGAAAATCTTCGCCAGGCCTTCGAAGCCTTCGGGCAAGTAAGCGCTGCATCGATCGTTAAAGATAAGTATAGTGGCCAACCTCGAGGCTTTGGTTTTGTCGAAATGCCCAATCAGGCTGAGGCCCAAGCGGCGATTCAAAACCTAAACGGGAAGGAGCTCTCTGGTCGCCCGATGAATGTGAATGAGGCACGTCCTCGCACCGACCGGGGAAGGTCCGGCGGGCAAGGTGGTCCTCGAGGGCGATCAGGTGGTTATGGGAGCAGAGGCCGATATTGATAACGTCTCCAAATTTCTGAACGGTGTAGTGAAAAGAGGTTCACATGGTACAAAGAAGAAGGCAGGGGAGGGCCCGCGGTCCAAAACCTAGGCGTTCAAGTCATCCTAAATCCTATAGAATTGTATGTGCGGGTTGTGGAAAGGAAGTCGTCGTCCAAGTTCCCCCGCCGGGTGACAAAAAACTGTTGTGTATGGAGTGTTTCAAAAAATAGAGCCATCATTAAAAACGGAAAGAGAAATGAATAGGAAGATTAAAGGTAATAAGAAAAAAATATACGTGGCTAACCTTCCCTTCGAGACCGGCGAACCTGAACTCAAAGCCCTTTTCTCCAATGCCGGAGATGTCATGTCTGTCAACATTGTAAAGGACAGGCAAACTGGCCAACCGAGGGGGTTTGCTTTCGTGGAGATGTCTACCCAATTTGAAGCCCGGAGGGCCGTCTCCATGCTGAATCGAAGAAATTTCATGGGAAAAGATCTGCTGGTCAAAGAGGCCAGAACCAGCCGTGGTTTCAGGGAGAGATGGTAGTACAAATATGATTGGGCTTAAAAGAAGGATGGAGAAAAGCCATGGGTCGGCTTGACCGCATGGAGACTGAGTGAAAGAAGGTGCACGATGGAAAAGGAAAGGCTTGAATGGGTTATGTCAGGATTAGGCCATTATCATTTAACTGCTAGGGAGGACCAATTCATCAAATCGATTAACCAGGATTTCAGTCAAAGCAATATGCTCACAGAAGAGCAGGAAGAAAAACTAGAAAGTCTTTATAAGGAAAAGTCAAAATTGATACCGAATAGAAACTATTTTTCTCCTAAGGAAAGTAATCCCCCAATGAAAACCAAGGCCAAAAGGTTTCGCCCAAAATGGATAACTTGATGACATCCAAATTTCAATAAAAAGCAGGTTTTGAACAAAGGATCCCCGTGAAACATTCCAGATTTCCATTTGCTTGCGTCTACGGTTCTTTCCCATCATAATCCCACCATGATCAAATACAAGCACGCTCTCGCCCTAAACCCGTATTTCGGGGATTCTACCGCAGCCATCGGTGTATTCCCTCCGACCGGCCTTGAGTACATCGCCGCGAGCATGAAAGACCTGGTCGGTAAGGTGACGCTTCTCGACCTTCGGTATGAGAAGGCCTACCAGGACCCGAAGGCACTCAGCAGGTTCATCAGGAACGGGATCGATCTTCTATGCGTTAGCATCCGATGGCAATCTCGGTTCGAAGACATCTGTGATTTCGTCTCTCAGCTGCCTCCGGAGGTCTGCACAGTTGTCGGAGGCTACAAAGCAACAGAGGAAGTCGAGTATCTGTTTGGCCGTTGCCCGAATATCGACATGGTCGTACGAGGTGAGGGTGAAGATATCATCAAACAGATCGTCACGGGGGTCCCATACAAGGATGTTCGTGGGCTTTCCTATAGAGAGAATGGAGGAATCGTCCACAACGAAATCCATCCTCTCCCTGACATCACGCATATTTCGTTTCCTGATCGGTCCTTGAGAAAGTACGATTATTGCTGGGTTAAACACGGTGTTCGATTCAGTCGCCACACCTTCGACACAATACTGACAACGAGGGGATGTCCGTTCAAATGCAAGTTCTGCACATTCAGTCTCAATCCGCTCGGGCAGAAGAGGAGTTACACGGAACGACCGCTCGAATCGGTCATCGAAGAATTGAAGACGGTTACGGCCGATGTCGTGCTCTTCAGTGATGACAACTTCTTCACGAATCCGAAGAGGAGCGAACAGCTCTGCGATCTTATTATCGAGAACAAGATCAAGAAGATCTTTGTTGTCCAGGCCCGGATTGACGTCGCGAGGCATCGCAGGGTCCTCGACAAGGCTGAGGAAGCGGGTTTCAAGGTTTTCCTGATCGGGGTCGAGTCGCCGCATGACCGGATCTTGAAGCAACTTGAGAAAGGCATCACCCAACAGCAAGTCCGGGATGCATTTGCGGTCCTGACGCAGTATGACTTCTATCTACATGGGTACTTCATCTACGGCAACATCGGCGAAACGGAAGAAGAGATGCTCACCATCCCGAACTTTGCGAAGGAGATCAAACTGGATTCCATCAGCTTCCAGAAACTCCGCATCGAGAGGTTCTCACCCCTAAAGGAAGTGGTTGAAGAAACGCCGGGCTACTACTACGACCGCATCGGAGGTTCCGTGTATTCGGACCATTACGGGCGCAAGGAACTGAAGCAAATCCGGAACCGGATCCGGTCGGAGTTCTACGATCTACCGCAAGTGATCCATGTCATCAGAAAAGCCCGGCGAATTGGGCTTGTCAGTGGCCGCGACTTGACGAATATATTTCTTAAGCTACCTCTCCTCCTGTATGGGTTGGCCAGACGAAAAACGCGAAAGAAGAGATAGATCCGGCCTCCCCGGGGATGAACCCAGCCTACTCACCAAGGGCACCTGTCAAGAAAAACGGTACTCCATTAGAAAACTGAGTTTTTTGAAGGGGTGACCTTGCGATGCATAAAAATTTTTCGCAAGACATCTCAAATCTTAATTTATCTACTCGTTCTCGACCCCAAAAGCCATGAAGCCATAACAGCGACTTTTACCTTGACAAGACAAGATAGCTCATAATAGTATCTCCCGTGAAATGTTATGAAATGGGCATTATGAAAATTCGCTCACCCTAAAGCCTCTAAGGTTCAGAAGGATCACCCGGGGGAGGTTATGAAGGCTCCATGCATTGTATCGAACATACGGATGCAGGGGGCCTTTTTTATTTTTTTTCTCAAATACTTTTACCATCTCCTTCAGAACTGATGAAGGGACGTCATCCGACCTTGCCTAGGATAGCCACATGACTGTATCTACTTATCCCCCCTGTCCCATATTAATGGTTGATGATGAGCCCCAGACATTAATCGGTTATGAGATGGCACTCCGTTCCGCCAATCTCAACCATATGATTCGTTGTCAAGAGAGCCGGAATGTGATGGGCATCTTGTCCAGCCAGGAGATTGAGGTCATGATGCTCGATCTCACCATGCCGCAGCTATCGGGTGAAGAGATCCTTGCGATGGTCATGATGGATTATCCCGAGGTTCCCGTCATCATTATCACGGGATCAAATGATGTGGAAACGGCCGTAAGGTGTATGAAGTCGGGGGCTTTCGACTACATGATTAAGCCCGTGGAAAAGAGCAGGCTGATTTCTGGAGTGAGGCGGGCTGTCGAACTTCGGGAATTGCAGCGGGAGAATAGGAGGCTCAGAGCCCACGTCCTCTCCGACACATTGGAACATCCTGAGGCTTTTTCTGAAATCATCACGGATAGCCCGGTGATGCGATCTATGTTCCAATATATTGAATCGATCTCTATGAGTCCTCACCCGGTCCTGATCACAGGAGAGACCGGAGTTGGGAAGGAACTGACTGCAAAGGCGATCCATCGCCTGAGTCAGCGTCAGGGAGGTTTTGTTCCGGTCAGGGTGGCGGGGTTGGAGGATCATGTTTTGTCAGACAACCTTTTCGGCCATACCGTAGGCGCCTTCCCAGGCGCTGATGAAGTGCGCATCGGTATGGTTGAGAAGGCCTCCGGGGGGACACTCTTTCTCGATGAGATCGGAGAAATGAGTCTTGCTCTCCAAGGAAGACTATTAAGCCTTTTACAAAACGATGAATTTTTCCCGCTCGGGTCAGCAGTGGCAAAGCCTTCAGACGTCCGCATCGTTGTCTCTACCAATCAGGATCACCAGGTGCTACAGGAGTCTGGGAAGTTCCGCAAAGATCTTTATCACAGACTCTGTGTCCATCATGTTCAGGTTCCACCCCTTCGTGAGCGTCGGGAAGATTTGCTCCTTCTGGTTGACCATTTCATGGAGGAGGCCTCAAAGAAGCTTGGGAAGCAGATACCGGATCTTTCCTTGGAGCTCTTCCCTCTCTTTGAAGCCTACTCTTTTCCCGGAAATGTCAGGGAGCTGCAATCCCTCATTTTTGATGCGGTCAGAAATCATAAATCAGGGAAGCTTTCGATGGAAGGATTCCAGTCCTATTTCCACCAAAGAGATCCCAAGATGGAATCGGAATTGAAATTGCAAAAAGTGAAGGGGAAAGCCCTCAGCCTTTTGTCTCACGAACTCAGAACCCCTCTTGCGATCATCCAGGGGCAGGTTCGGCTCCTGAAGCGGAAGCTTCAATCCCAGATCTCTTCGGTTGACAGGGAACAGGTCTTCGAGATCTTGGAGAAAAACCTGGATCGCCTTATTGAAATTCAACGTGAGACGGATAAGATTATCCGATCTTCCCAAGAATCGGAGGGAGGCTTTTTCCTCCAAGAACTGGATCGATTCTGGAGTAAGCTGGAAGATATCTCGGAGATATCGCCCGGAATGAAAACCCAATGGAATACGCTGAAGGGATGGATCACGAAGTATCTCTCTAGCAGCCCAGTCTCCTTTGAACCCATTTCCTTTTTTCCCTTTGTAGGGCGGATATTGGAGAGAATAAAGGAGCGCGCACCCCATCGGGACATCCATTTTCAACTGGAAGCAGCAACAGACCTTTCTGTGCTCATGGACCCTGGAATCCTTGAAGAGATTCTGGAAGGCCTTCTGAAAAACGCTATTGAGAACACTCCGGATGAAGGGATGATTCGCCTTCTCATCGAGGAGAACGAGAAGAGACCTAATCTCAAGGTTCAAGATTTTGGCATCGGAATCACCGAAGAGAACCTGAGGTACATTTTCGATGGCTTATTTCCCACTCAAGAGACCGATCTGTATATGTCTAAGAACCCTTTTGATTTCAATGCAGGAGGGAAAGGGCTCGACCTCCTTCGGATGAAGGCGTATGGACAGCGCTTCGGGTTCGACCTTTCAGCGGAAAGCCGCCGCTGTATTTATCTCACAACAGATCGGGATGTCTGCCCGGGGCGAATCTCTCGCTGTCCCCATTGCACAAGCCGCGAGGATTGTGTGGCTTCAGGAGGAAGCACCTTCTCTGTAGCCTTTCAGGCGTTGCAACAAAGCGCGCTGTGAAGACTCATTACGGGTAAAGAGATCTGTTCGGTCGAGAGTCCATGTGAGAAAGCCCTCATGAAAAAGAAATCGGCGCAAAGGCCATTTCGAAAAGGCACGAACGGGTTGAAAAAAAGAGTGACGAACAGGGATGAAAGGGCAGCCGTGCCGCGGGTTACCCGGGAGAGGTATCTAGACATTCTCCACGGGATTGAGGAGGGATATTACGAGGTCGATCTTGCTGGAAGCATGACCTTTTTCAATGATTCGATGTGCAGGATTGTCGGATATCCAAGAGATGAATTGATGGGTATGAATAACCGGCGATACATGTCCCAAGACACCGCAAAAAAAGTTTACCAAACGTTCAATGAGGTCTATCGAACTGGGAAACCGAAGAAGGCCTTCGAATGGGAACTGATTCGCAAGGATGGCACCAAAAGGTTCGTTGAGGTTTCAGTATCCCTAAGGGTTGACGCCAAGGGAATACCAAAGGGATTTTATGGGATTGCACGGGATATTAGCGAACGCAAACAGGCAGAGCAGGCTTTGCAGGCCAGTGAAGAAAAGTATCGAAGTATCCTTCAAAGTATCGAGGAAGGGTATTACGAGGTCGATCTCGCCGGAAATTTCACCTTCTTCAACGATTTTTTAGTCAAGAGCCTCGGTTATACGCGAGAGGAACTGATGGGGTTGAACAATCGCCAGTACATGAGCCCGGAAACTGCCAAATTGGTTTTTGAAACATTCAACGAAGTTTACCGAACCGGGATCCCGAAAAGGGATTTCCAATGGGACTTGGTCAATAAGGATGGAACAAGGAGATTTGTGGAGGTTTCTGTATCCTTGATGCCCAGCGAAAAAGGGGAGCCGAAGGGATTTTATGGGATTGCACGAGACGTGACCGAACGCAAGAAAGCGGAAGAACAGCTCCGGCACCATGAGCAGCAGATGATGCAAGCCAGCAAAATGGTTGCCTTAGGAACACTCGTTTCGAGTGTCGCTCATGAGATCAACAATCCCAATAATTTTATCATGCTGAATGCGCCCTTGCTGTTGGAAGCGTGGGAGAGCAGCAAGCCAATCCTTGAGGAATACTATGAGAAGAACGGTGACTTTATCATTGGCGGGTTAAAGTACACAGAGATGCGAGAAATGATTCCCGTTCTCTTTTCCGGAATCTTGGATGGATCGAGACGGATCAAGGAGATCGTGGAGGATTTGAGGGACTTCGTGCGCAGGGATGCCTCGGATATGACTCAGCTGGTGAATGTGAACGCGGTGATCAAGTCTGCTGTTTCACTCCTTTCTAACATGATCATGAAATCGACGAAACATTTTTCAGTCGAGTACAGGGATCCCTTACCTGGACTCAAGGGCAACTTTCAGAGGTTTGAGCAGGTGATTATCAACCTCATCCAAAACGCCTGTCAAGCATTGCCGGATTCCCAAAGAGGAATTTCTATGTCCACCTCCTACGATGAGAAGAAACGATCGATACTTATCAGCATCCAGGATGAAGGCATGGGAATTCCGCCCAAGGCACTTCCGCATATTATGGAACCATTTTTTACGACCAAGCGTGATTCCGGGGGCCTTGGATTGGGCTTGTCCATTTCTTCAAGAATTGTAAAGGAGCATGGTGGCACGTTGACCTTTACCTCAGAACCCGGGAAGGGGACGACAGCCGAAATTATTCTTCCTGTTCCATAGGATTTAGCTGACGGCTGAGGAGGTTTGAGAATGATCATATCCACTTATCCTTATTTCCCTGTATTGATGGTGGATGATGAAGTCCAGACGCTGAATAGCTTTGAGATGGTGCTCCGTTCTGCCAACGTGAATAATCTCATTCGTTGTCAAGATAGCCGGGAGGTGATGCCGCTCCTTTCTCGCCAAGAGATCGAGGTCATGCTCCTCGATCTGTCGATGCCTCATTTGACGGGCCAAGAGCTTCTCTCGACCGTGGCCAATGACTTTCCGGAAATCCTGGTCATCATTATCACGGGATCGAATGATGTGGACACGGCAGTGAGGTGCATGAAATCTGGGGCTTTTGATTACATGGTCAAACCCGTCGAGAAAAGCCGGTTGATCTCCGGGGTGAAGCGGGCGATTGAAATTCGCGAACTGCAGCGAGAGAATAAATGGTTAAAGGCCCAGGTCTTATCGGACAAATTGGAGCATCCCGAGGCCTTTTCGAAAATCATTACCAATAGCCCAGCCATGAAATCCATCTTCCAATACATTGAGGCGATTTCTCCCAGTCCTCAACCGGCCCTGATTACAGGCGAGACGGGTGTTGGCAAAGAGTTAGTTGCCAAAGCCCTCCATCACCTCAGCCATCGAACCGGCCCCTTCGTTCCGGTCAATGTGGCAGGTCTGGATGACAATGTCTTTGCAGACACCCTTTTCGGTCATCGAAAAGGGGCTTTTACCGGAGCTGACCAAACGCGCAGTGGTTTGGTGGAACAAGCTTCTGGGGGGACGCTCTTCCTGGATGAGATAGGAGATTTAAGTCCTGCTTCCCAGGTAAAGCTTTTGCGCCTTTCACAAGATGGTGAATTTTTTCCCCTCGGATCGGATGTCGCCAGACGCTCAGATGCCCGTGTGCTTGTGGCCACCAATCAGGACCTTGAGGTTCTGCAGTCTTCGGGCAAGTTTCGGAAGGATCTCTATTACAGGCTCTGTGCCCATCATATTCATCTTCCTCCTCTGCGCGAACGACCAGAAGACTTACCGCTCCTCATAGACCATTTCTTGGAAACGGCGTCCCAAACCCTTGGGAAGAAGAAACCTACGCCACCCGGGGAACTTTTTGCTCTTCTCTCAACGTATCATTTTCCTGGAAATCTCAGAGAGCTGCAGTCCATGATTTTGGATGCTGTGAGCAGTCATAAATCGGGTAAACTTTCCATGGAGGTTTTTAAATCCTATATTCGTCAGAAACATCCCACCTTTGATATCGATTCAAAACAGTTGCCATCCGGACAAGCGTCCTTGCTCTCTTTTTCTGAACAATTACCTACCTTCAAACAAGCAGAGCAATCCCTGCTTTCTGAAGCGATGAAGAGGGCCAAGGGAAACCAGGCCATTGCTGCTCAGATGTTAGGGATTACAAGGCAGGCACTGAATAAACGTTTGAAAGGGATAAGCCAATAACTCTAACCTCTCAGGAAGGGTGCAACTTTAATTGCAAGGTCAATGTTTTTTGCACTAAGAAAAGTTTATTCTTTCAATAGGTTATTAAAGACCCAGTAAAACTACGTCAACTTATGTTGCACCCTTCTGACAATCCATCCCTTCTTGGTCCCCATTCTGATACCACCAATGGAAATGCTCTGAACCTTTATTTCTCTTCTCGCGTACTTCCTTGAAATTTCTACATGATTTTGAGAATACCAGGTCAAATTTGAAATTTAAAAAGCATTCTAAAAAGGTAAAAAAGGTCCCACGGAAAATATCTTTGGAATGCTAATTGCTATTAAATTGTGTAGAGTCTAAAAATGTGAGGGGGGTGATCCCGTGAAAGGGACACTGTTTGGCGGAAAAGACATCCTGGCTCTGAGCGACAGCGTTTTGTTTTCGGTTCTGAAGGAAGAGATGGCGAGATATGCCCGTCTCCCTAAGATCATGAACCTTGCAGGAAGACTGAATGGGTTTTTCGATAGCAAATTCGAATCTTCCTGGGAAGAGGAAACCGATCTTCCGTGGCAGGAATGGGGCAAACTGTAAAAACTACTCGAAGGCGTTCAAGCCTAGGAGGTCATAGCCATGAAAGAGTCCGTGCTGAAAAACAAGATGATCCTCGCTGTGGATGATGAACTCGATATCCTAAGCATTATGGAGGAAGAAATTTTAGAAGCTTGTCCAAACTGTGAAGTTCACAAGACGACCAATTATTACGAAGCTGTTGAGCGAATATTTTCCTGGAACTATGATATGGTCATTCTAGACATCAGCGCGGCGAGAGGGTTAGAGTTGGCCCAATTGGCTGTGAGACGAAAACTTCCAGTGGCCATGCTCACAGCCCATCCCGTTTCTCTTGAAGCGCTTCGAGATTCCGCTCAAATAAAAACTCAGACTTACCTCCCCAAGGAGAAACTGGGGGAAATCGTCCCCTTTCTTGAAGATGTTTTGAAGGATCCTCATGGCAGGCCGTTTTATGGAAAGCTTGGGTGAGGTTTCAGATCAGAAAGGGTCAAATTTCAATTTGGCCATTATCCCTCCCTCAAGACCTCAAGGTTAACACACAGGATTACAGCAGTTCTTTATTGATCTCAATCTTGGCTTTGGCTCGTAATTGGCTCAACCAATTCTGAAAAAATTCTTCCTGCTTCTGATAGGCCAGCCGCCTTTCCAGATTCTTCTTCGCTGCCGAAAATTTATTCTTATCTGCCTGTTCCAGGGCGGATAGTCTCACCACAAAATAGCCATCCTTTGTTTGGAAGACTTCTTTGGGAACGGGATGTTTTTGGGTCAAAGAGGAGAGGGCACCCGTGAACTCTCCTGCGGGCCCAATTTTTGGAACCACTCCTTGGGTCCGGGTGAAGATTCCTGTCTCCTCTGCCTGGAAGCCCCGTTCCTTTGCTATTTCACGGATGGACTTTCCCGACTGAATTTGAGTGAGGAGGTCTTCCGCCACCTGACGAGCCTTCTCGTCAGCTTTTAATCCGATGATCTTCCGTTTCACTTCTTCCTTCACCTCCTCCAGGGAGGGGATTCGGGATTCTTTTTTGTTCAGCAATTTTAGAATATAAAAGTTGGGAGGAACGTTAATCACGGGGGAGATTTCCCCGACCTTCAGGGAAACAGCACTCGAATGGAACAAAGGATTCCGGCCTATCTCCGGAATCTCCTCGCCTTCTTTAAAAAATCCAGTGGTCTTGATGGCAATCCCTTTCTCCTTCGAAAACCCCTCTAAATCTCGGCTCCGGAAAAGGGTATAGAAGGCATCATCCGCCCGTCGGGAAGCTTCGGCTTTGCCCTTCTCTTTCCTGAGAGCCTGAAGGATCTGATCCTTCACTTCTTCCAGGGGTCTCTGTTTCTCCTCCGCCACTTCCTCTATCTTGAAGATATAGAATCCATCTTTCCCCCTGAGAACTTCGCTTACATCCCCTTTCTTCAGAGAAGAGAGGGTCGATTCGATGGGTTCTCCCAGAGTCCCCCTCTGGATCCATCCTAGATCGCCTCCCTTGGAGGCCGTCGCGGACTCAGAAACCTGTTTGGCCAGGGAACCAAATTCCTTTGTGGTCCTGGCCTTCGCTAAAATCTCATCAGCCCTTTTTTTCTTCTCATCCACCTTTTGGGGGGAATCCTCTCGGTCTATTTTGATCAGGATCTCCCGCGCTCTGACCCTTCTCGGTATCGTATACCTCTCTTTTCTGAGATCATAATTTCTTTTGATCTCATCAAGGGAGATTTGAACCTTTCCCTCATAGTCGGAAGGTCTGAAGATGAGATATTGGACTTGGAGAAAATTGGGAGTCCTGAATTCTTCCTGGTGTTTTTGGTAATAGTCTTTTATCTCGACCTCGTTTGCCTGAACCTGTCCCTTGAAGGCTTCGGGGTTGATCTTGACAAAGACCAGATTGATTCTTTCGTTTTCGAAGAGATAGGTGTCGAGGACCTCCTCCTCCGAAACCTTTCCGCCGTTCAGTCGGACAAGACTCACCACCTTTGTGATGAGGAGGCCCTCCCGCTGCATCTGTTCAAACTGCTCCGGGCTCATCCGGTTCAGGCGGAGAAATCGTTCATAGACGCGCGGGTCAAACTGGCCGTTCATCTGAAAAGACGGAATGGATTCGATATTCCTCCGGAGCTCCTCATCCTGGACGTCAAGCCCCATTCTCGCTCCTTCCTGCAGGATGAGCACTTTGGAGACGAGGTCTTCCAAGACCTTCCCCTTCAGACCGAGGTCTTCGATCATCTTCTCTGAAAAGGATGAACCCAAGGCATCTCGATACTGTTTGATCGCTCCCTGATAGGCATCCGAGTAATCCTTCATCTGGATCTCGACTCCGTTCACTTTGGCGGCGTGGGTAAATTTTTTCTCCCGGATCAGGGAATACCCTCCCCACGAAATAAAGGTGACAGCGACGAGGATCAGGATGCCCCGTAGCATCCAGGAGGTAGCATGTTCCCTTAAGATTCTCAGCATAAAACCTCTCCTTTCAAACACCCCTGCCTGCACAGGGATGAAACATGAATCATGGTTTACCCCGTTAGAAATTTTTTTATTAACCAGCAGTTCCCCTTAGTAACCCACTTCTAACGGGGCAAGCAGCAGGGGATTACGTTGTTCCATTGTCAGCGAACACAGAGTTTAATACCCCGTGTGAGCCTTCCCGTTAGAGGGCCAAACGTTTTCTAACGGGGTTAACTATTATTAATCAATCCTCTTAAAAAAGACAAGGGGGGAATCCTTTGTGAATTCTCTTGATTCGGTAGGAGGTATTTGTTAATATATCTCAACTTCATCCTGACCGTCAATTGAGAGAATGGGTGGTTCGGGATTTAGCCCCACGGGGTTATTCAGGAGAAGCATCGAGAGGTGGGGCTCCATTAAATCACAGGAGAGATTGGGATGGTCTTCGATTCGTTGTGGGGTCTGTTTTCGACTGATCTGGCTATCGATCTCGGAACGGCCAATACCGTTGTCTATGTGAAAGGGAAGGGGATCGTCTCTTCCGAGCCCTCTGTCGTGGCTGTTCAGAGGGATTCGAGAGGAGAGAAGCGTATCTTGGCGGTGGGGCGGCAGGCCAAGGAGATGCTTGGTCGAACCCCAGGAACGATCTTTGCCATCCGGCCTATGAAAGACGGGGTCATTGCCGATTTTGAAATCACCGGGGAGATGCTTCGATATTTCATCACGAAGGTCCATAACCGAAAAGCCCTCATTCGACCCAGGGTCGTCATCTCCGTTCCCTCTGGCATTACGCCGGTGGAAAAAAGGGCGGTGAGGGAGTCGGCTCAGTCTGCAGGTGCAAGGGAGATCTATTTGATCGAAGAACCGATGGCCGCAGCCATAGGGGCTGGACTCCCCATTACCGAAGCCTCCGGGAATATGGTCGTCGATATCGGAGGAGGGACAACAGAGGTGGCTGTCATCTCCCTTTCAGGGATCGTGACGAGTCAATCGATCCGGGTGGCGGGGGACAAGATGGATGAGGCCATCGTCCAATACGTCAAAAGAAAATACAACCTCCTCATCGGTGAACGGACAGCGGAACTGATCAAAATCAATATTGGGACCGCCTATCCGGAGGAAAATCCCCAAACCATCGAGGTCAAGGGAAGGGATCTAGTAACTGGCATCCCCAAAACCCTTGAGATTAACAGCGAGGAGGTCCGGGAAGCCTTGGCCGAATCGATCAACATGATCATCGATACCGTCCGGATCACGCTCGAAGGGACACCCCCTGAACTGGCCGCGGATATCGTGGATAAAGGGATTGTTCTGGTAGGCGGGGGGGCTCTTTTGAGGAATCTGGATGTTCTCCTCCGTGAGGTGACCAACCTTCCCATTACCATTGTGGATGATCCTCTCTCAGCCATTGTCCTGGGGGCGGGGATGGTCTTGGACAACGAGCGACTGCTCCATTCCGTGACGACCCAATATTAAAGATAGATGAGGATACGTGGCTTTTTTCTCTTCAGAAGATATACGCTTGCAACTTTCATCTTCATCCTCCTCTTATCGGCGCTCATCTTGATGTCCTTAAGGGTGAAACAGAAGCAAGGAATCACTTTTGTGGACGCCCTTGTCACGGAGATCGTCTCTCCTTTTCAAAAAGCTTCGACCTTTCTCATCAAGACGGTTCATGGTGTCTTTCAGAATTATGTGGTTCTGATCCACCTCCAGAGAGAGAATCTCATGCTCAAACAGAAGGTTGCGGAACTCCAAGGAGAAAATCATCAGATGAAGGAGATGGTCTATGCCAATGAGCGTCTCCAGAAACTTCTCCAGTTTCGGGAGAAGATTTCCCCTCCGGTCATTGCCGCCGAAGTCATCGGAGGGGACCCCTCTTCCTGGTTCAAAAGCATTACCCTGAATAAGGGGGAGAAAGAGGGAATACGGAAGGGAATGGTGGTGATCGCACCGGAGGGAGTTGTCGGTCAGATCCTGAAGACGGCCCCTTATCATTCCACCGTTCTGCTCATTACCGACTATAGCAGTGCCATCGATGCCATTGTCCAGAGGACAAGGGCCAAAGCGATCGTGGAGGGAAGAGGGGAGAACCGGTGCCAACTTAAATATCTCCTTCGATCAGAGGACGTGATCGTTGGAGATGTGGCGATCACCTCTGGCCTAGGTGGAAATTTTCCCAAAGGGTTGATGGTTGGGGAGATACGAAAGGTCGAGAAGAGGGAGCATGGCATTTTCCAATATGCGGAATTGGTCCCCAGTGTCGATTTGACGAAATTGGAAGAAGTCCTTGTCATTCCCGAAGCCCCTCCGCCCCCTCTCGAAGAGAAAGGGAAGAAGGCTAAGAAAAGCCCTCCGCGATCGAGTCAGAAGAAGAAATGAAACGACATGCCATCCTCTTCTTATTAGGGATCCTTTTCTTGACCCTCCAGACAACGTTGTTGTCCTACCTCCCCATCCAGAGGATCCGCCCGGACATCATCCTGGTGCTCATCCTCTACTGGGGATTCACCTTGCCACCGGTCTCAGGAGGAATCCACGCTCTCTTTTTGGGATATCTCATGGATCTCTTCTCTGGAAATTCCTTCGGCCTCTACACCTTCACCCGGCCCCTCCTCTTCTATCTGGCTCAACTCTTTAAAGGTCGATTCTACCTTGAGAGTCTTCCTTCTCAGTCCCTTTTCGTCTTTGTCTTTGCTCTGTTTGAAGGCCTTCTCATCTTAACCCTGTTAGCCGCTCTCAATCCTGCGCCTCTCGGAAACCTTTATTCTCCTTTCTTTACGTTCTTCCTCCCCCAGTCCTTTCTCACGGGGATGATCACTCCTGTCCTCTTCTTCTTTCTTCAGAAGATCTTCCTCACTCTTTTCCAGACGCAGGGGATGGGTTTGAGGGAACGGGGGTAGACGATGATGGAATTGAACACCCAAAGGATGGAGGAGTTCAGAGGAAGGTATCGGTATTTCGTTGCCTTTTCAACCATCGCCTTTTCTGTGATCCTCATCTCTCTCTGGTACTTTCAGGTGATCAAAGGAAGTGACTTCCGGCAGATGTCGACGAATAACTGCATCCGGATTCGCGAAAACCCTGCTGCTCGGGGGATGATCTTGGACCGCAAAGGTCGGCTCTTAGCTCTTAATCGTCCTTCCTTCGAAGTCTATCTTGTTCCTGAGGACTTGAAGGAGAATCCGGAAGTTCTGGTCAGAGTGGGACAGATGTTGAATATGAATCCAGAGGGGATCAAGGAGAAACTCCAGACTCAGAAAAAACGGACACCTTTTCGCCCGGTGAAGATCAAGTCGGATATTGAATGGAATGAACTAGCCAGACTCGAAACCAGCCGGGTCCATCTCCCGGGCCTCTTTGTGGATGTAAGACCCAGGAGGACCTATCACCATGGTCCTCTGGCTTCTCATCTCATTGGTTACTTGGGAGAGGTGGATGAGAATGAATTGAGGCAGCCCGCAGGATCTCCCTATCGAATGGGGGCCATGATTGGAAAATATGGAGTGGAATATCAATGGGAGACCTATCTCAGAGGTGTAGATGGAGGCCGGCAGATTGAAGTGGATGCCTTGGGACGCGAGATCAAGGACCTCGGAAGCGTCGAGTCCTTCCCTGGAAATAACCTTACCCTGACGATTGACTTCGACCTTCAGAGGGTTGCGGAAGAGGCTTTTCAGGAAAAGACAGGAGCCCTTATTGCCATGGATCCCAAAAGCGGTCGGGTCTTGGCGATGGTGAGCAAGCCCTCTTTTGATCCTGACACCTTTGCGAGAAACATCTCCTCGGAAGAGTGGAAATCTCTCATGGAGAATCCTTTTTCTCCACTCCAGAATAAAGGGATTCAGGGCCAATATCCTCCTGGTTCTGTATTCAAAATCATTACCGCCATTGCGGGTCTGGAAACGGGAGTCATCACCCCGAATACCCAGTTGACTTGCAAAGGTGTCTACCCTTATGGAAATCGGGATTTCCGATGCTATAAAGAGGGAGGGCATGGGACGATTAACCTTCATCGGGCCATCGTCGAATCGTGTGATATCTATTTCTATCAGGTGGGACTAAAAGTAGGCGTTGACGCCATTGCTCACTATGCCCAGGAGTTCGGATTAGGGGGTCTTACTGGGATCGCCCTTCCCCATGAAAAGTCAGGAATCGTTCCCTCCACTTCTTGGAAGAAGAGGCGGTTAGGGGCCCCTTGGTATAGTGGTGAAACCCTGTCTTTGGCGGTTGGACAGGGATACATTAATGCCACACCCCTTCAACTCCTGATGCTCATTTCAGCGGTCGCCAACGGAGGGAAGCTTTACCTTCCACAGGTGGTGGAAAAAGTAGAAGACATCTATGGAAACACATTGAAAGATTATCCCCCGGTAGAAGTCGCTCGGGCGGACATCTCTGAGAAGACACTCCATTTCATTCAGGAAGCTCTGATGGGAGCGGTCAACGACCCTCATGGAACAGGATGGGCTTGCGCCCTCAAGGATTTCAAAGTCGCAGGGAAGACCGGAACGGCCCAGGTGATCAAGATGGCGCAAGATTTCAAAAAGGGAGATATGGATCGAATGCCTCTGAAGTTTAAGGATCATGCTTGGTTCGTTGCCTATGCCCCTTTTGAAGATCCCATCATCGCAGTGGTGGTCCTGGTGGAACATGGAGGCTATGGAGGGGCAGCCGCCGCTCCCATTGCCAAAAGGGTGATTGAGAAATATCTCGCTCCGGAACAGGTCGCTCCTTCCAAGGTGGCGAGCAGTTCGATGGAATCCGACTAGAAGGAGACAAGGTGGTTCGGGATGCCTTGGTGTCTGGTGAACTCAATAAACTCAAGGAACCGTGTCAACCCATATGATTGATCGACGCCTCTTCATCCATTTCGATTGGACGCTGCTGGGGTTGGTCCTTATCCTCGCCTCCATCGGGATTCTCAACCTTTACAGCATCACTGCCGACTGGACGGTCTCCGGCACACCGGTCTATCTCAAGCAGACCTTCTGGCTGCTCATCGGCCTGGTATTGATGATCACGATCGCTTTTGTCGAATACCGCTTTTACTCGGACTTCGCCTATATCGTCTATTCTGTTGCGCTGTTCTTTCTCGTAGGGGTGTTAGCCTATGGCATCATCACCTCTGGAGCCCAGAGGTGGATCAAGATCGGATTTATTAATTTCCAACCTTCTGAATTGGTCAAGATCTCGTTCATTTTGGCCCTGGCAAAGTTTTTTCATAGGCCTCCAGGTCGGGAGGGATATTCCTTGAAGCATCTGGCTTTTCCCTTCCTTCTCCTCATAATCCCCATGATTCTGATTCTGAAACAACCCGATCTGGGAACGGCCATCATTCTTCTCCTGGTCTTTTTCTCCACCCTTCTGTTCGTGAAAATCCGCTGGTCTTCATTACTCGCCATCGTCATCGTGGGAGCCTCCATCTTGCCTCTCGTCTGGCGGTTTCTGAAGGAGTATCAGAAGAAGCGGATCATCACCTTCTTCAATCCAGATCTCGATCCCTTGGGTGCTGGCTATCATCTCATTCAATCAAAGATCGCGGTTGGATCCGGAGGGATTATGGGGAAGGGCTTTATGAATGGGACGCAGTGCAAACTTGGGTTTCTCCCCGAGCAACAGACCGACTTTATCTTCTCTGTTATAGGGGAGGAATGGGGTCTGATCGGGTCCCTGTTGGTCATGCTTCTCTACTTTTCCTTGATTATGTGGGGGCTCCGGATTGCGGTCCAGGCCAAAGACCGGTTTGGTGCGGTCCTCTCCTTCGGGGTGGTGGCCATCCTCTTCTGGCACGTCTTCATCAATATCGCGATGGTACTGGGCTTAATGCCGGTGGTGGGAATTCCTCTTCCTTTGCTCAGTTATGGCGGGTCCTTCCTTGTTTCTACTTTGATCGGAATCGGGCTCCTTCTCAATGTGAGTATGAGGAGGTACCTCTTTTAAATTCAAGTTCGGAGTAATTAGTTCGGAGTTCGGAGTTCTCTGTCTTGATCTTTTGCTCCGAACTCATAACTCCGAACCCATTACTCATTAGAACGGGACCTCATCGTCGGATCCGGGGGGGGGTGACTCTTGATCGGTATCCGGATACTTTTCGGCGAGGACCGCTTCGGCGGGACCCCCTGGAGCTCCCAGCATCTGCATCCGAGCTGCGACAATTTCAGTGGTTGACCTCTTGTTTCCGTCCTTGTCTTCCCATGTTCGAGTTCGAAGCCGACCTTCGATATAGACCTGTTTCCCCTTATTAAGATATTCCCCGCATATCTCGGCCAATCGACCAAAAGCGACAATCCTGTGCCATTCGGTGCTGGCGGTCTTTTCCCCAGACCGACTGACCCGATTTTCTGTCGTGGCCATTCGGAAATTGGCAACGGTCGTCCCGCTGCTTAAATACTTCACCTCAGGATCTGCCCCCAAATTACCGATAAGAATGACTTTATTCACTCCAGCCATAAATCCCTCCTCCCTTTGAACATCTCCCCTTCAGTCTACCTGCAGGTTACCATTTCTAAAACCTCATTTCAAGAAGAAGATATTGACGGAGCATGGATTTTGTTTTAGCCTTTTAGTGTGCCTCTGATAGGAGAACGGATGTGAAAAAGAGCATCGGCCTTCTTTTGGTAATCCTGGCGATGGTTCCTTTTATCATCACCTCCGTTATGGCCCAAGATCAGTCTTCCGCATCTTCTCAAATCTCCTCCGCTTGCGATTCCTTTGGAGTGGTGAAATCTCAAGTGGAGAGGAAAGCCCCTTCTTTTTGCTTGAAAAGTTTGGACGGGAACCAGGTCGTTCTCGATGACCTCAAAGGAAAACCAATTTTGCTAAAGTTTTGGGCCACCTGGTGTCCTAGCTGCGTGGAAGAGCTTCCGATGATGGAAAAATTCTCCGAGGGAAGGAAAGATCAGCTGGTCATTCTCCTTGCTGCTATTGATGGGGAAAAGGAGAAAAAAGTCCAGCGCCTCATTAAAGAGAAGAAAGTTACCCTACCTGTTCTGTTAGATCCCAAAGCCAAAACAGCCCGATCCTATGGAGTCAATTTTATTCCTGTATCGTTTCTCATCAGCCAGGAAGGGTTGATTGTAGGCACTGTGGTCGGTGAGAGAGACTGGGTTTCACCAAAGGCTTGGTCTGCAGTCAAAGAACTTTTCGACCTTCGTTGACAAATCCCCCCTTTTTCGTATAATATTTTTTGTGTTTCAGTCACGAGCAGGAGTTTTTTGTGAAATATCTCTACAAAACAGAAAATTATTCCATACCGCCACGGCTCATCTTCATTCCCCTCAAAGAGACCATCGTCTTTCCTTATGTGGTGGCCCCTCTCTTTTTTCAATCGGATGATGTCCTCAACCTGTTGAACAAGGTGATCCTGGAGAACAGCCTGGTTGGGTGTGTGGGCCAGCGGGACCCGAACGTGAAAGACCCCAAGCCCAAAGACCTTCTCTCGGTAGGAACAGTTTGTAAAATTCTTCAATTGGTCAAGTTGCCGAATAAAGGGATGAAGATCTTTGTGGAAGGTCTTTCAAGGGTCTTCCTCCACAACATTACCCAGGAGGCCCATTTTCTTAAGGCAGATATCAAAGAGGTGAGTGAACCCCAGGAGAGAACCGTTCTTTCCGAAACCCTTGTTCAAAGCATTGGAACGCTCTTCAAAATTTCCCTTTCCATGGGGAGGCCGCTTCCCGAAGAGGTGCTGAGGACCCTGGATAAGATTGATCATCCAGGCCGACTCGCTGATCTGATTGCCATTACCCTTCATCTGGGAATCAAAGAGCAGCAGGAGATTTTCGAAACCATCGATCCCATGGACCGTTTGAAAAAGGTCTATGACCACTTGAGTCGAGAAGTCCAGTCCTTCTCCGTCAGGCCTCATCCGTTGGTCCATTCGGGTAAGGAGACAGGAAAATTCCAGAAGGAACATGCCTTCCGCCCCTCCATGAGGGGAGGGAAGGAGATGGCTGAGGAGGACCCCGGTCTGGCAGAGATTTACGAACTTCGAGAAAAGGTTCGAAATGCTGGTATGCCTCAGAAGGTGGAAGAGATTGCTAACAAGGAGATTAATCGACTGGAACGGATGAATCCGATCTCTGCGGAATACACGGTCTCCAGAACCTACCTCGACTACCTCGTCACCGTGCCATGGAATAAGAAGACCGTGGATAACCTGGATCTCAACCGGGCCCGCACCGTTCTTGATGAGGACCATTACGATCTTGAAAAGGTCAAGGATCGGATCTTGGAATTTCTGGCCGTAAAGAAATTGAAGGATCCCATGAAGGGTCCCATCCTCTGCTTTGTCGGCCCTCCCGGAGTAGGCAAGACGTCCCTGGGGCGCTCCATAGCCCGAGCTCTGGAGAGAAAGTTCATCCGGATCTCTCTGGGAGGGGTAAGAGACGAAGCGGAGATTCGGGGACACCGGCGAACCTATGTGGGAGCCCTTCCTGGCCGGATCATTCAAGAGATCAGAAGGACCGAAACTTCGAACCCGGTGTTCATGCTCGACGAAGTGGATAAAGTGGGTACGGATGTGCGAGGGGACCCGGCGGCCGCGCTTCTCGAGGCCCTCGACCCTGAACAGAATTTTTCCTTTACGGATCATTATCTGGATGTGCCCTTCGATCTCTCCCATGTCCTTTTCATTACGACGGCCAATACCCTCGCTCCCATTCCCCCGGCCCTGCTGGATCGGATGGAGGTGATCCATCTGTCAGGTTATACGGAGGAGGAAAAAGAAAAAATCGCCTTTCAATTTCTGATTCCCCACCAAAAAGAGGAGAATGGTTTGAAGGATCATCCCCTCACCTTCACCCAGGAAGCGGTTTATAAAATCATCCGGGAATATACGCGGGAAGCAGGGGTTCGAAATTTAGAGCGGGAGATCGCCACCCTCTGCCGGAAAGTGGCGAAAGGCGTGGCCATGGGGAATGCCTCCAAGGAGGTCATGGATGAGGCCCTCGTGGAAGAGTTCCTGGGCCCCCGGAAATTCTTTCGTGAAGTCGCTCAGGAGAAAGACCGTATTGGCGTGGCGACCGGGTTAGCCTGGACGGAGAATGGAGGCGATATTCTCTTTATTGAAGCCTCTAAGATGAAAGGGGATAAAGGTCTCATCCTCACGGGCTCTCTCGGAGAAGTGATGAAGGAATCCGCGCAGGCGGCTCTCTCTTTTATTCGAAGCAATGCCCATTCCCTTCGACTTGCTGAAAATTTTTACCAAGAATGCGATCTTCATATCCACGTTCCAGCCGGGGCAACTCCGAAGGATGGGCCTTCTGCCGGGATTACCATTGCCATCGCCATTCTTTCTCTCTTGAAGGAGAAGGCCGTTCCCCATGAGGTTGCCATGACGGGGGAATTGACCTTAAGCGGCAGGGTCCTTCCGGTCGGCGGGATCAAGGAGAAAGTCCTTGCGGCTCGAAGGGCGGGAGTGAAGACGGTAATCCTCCCCAAAAAGAATGAAGAAAATCTCAGTGACATTCCTGACTATATCAAGAGGGAGATGAACCTGGTCTTGGTGGAACACTTCCAAGAGGTCATTGATCTGACCCTCCCCTAACCATAGGTGGGCATTGGGCCTAAGCGAGACAGCAAATTGCAAGAATCATCTCCTTGTTCTTAAGGTAAGCACCAAATCACAAGTACCTGCCTTCGCCGACCTACCTACGCCCGCCGAAGCGGGGGCTTCGCGCAGGCAGGCCAAATCCCAAACAAATTCCCCTGCCTGCCGGCAGGCAGGAATGACCAAAATTCGAAGTTCCAAACAAGAGTTTCGGTCATTGGATATTGGTGCTTGGAATTTATTTGAAATTTGGAAACTGGGATTTGTAATTTATAAGGATGGTCTCTTTTAAATCTGGTTTCATCTCCATTCTGGGAAGGCCCAATGTCGGAAAATCGACTCTTTTCAACCGCATCCTGGGCGAAAAGATTGCCATTGTCGCTGAAAAACCCCAGACCACACGAAACCGGATTCTCGGCATCAAACATGTCGAAGGAGGTCAAATGATCTTCCTCGATACCCCTGGACTCCATAAAGGACGATCCGCCTTGAACCAACGAATGGTCCAAACGGCTATTGCCTCAAGCCGAGAGGCCGATGTCCTCCTTTTCGTTATTGAGGCAACATCTCCTCTCATCGAAGTGGATCGGCAGATGATCGAATCCCTCAAAGGAAGCCAGGGGGTCCCTTTTCTCATCATCAATAAGATCGATTGTGTGAAGAAAGAGACGCTTCTGCCCATCATCGATCGATATCAAAAGCTTCATCCCTTTCAAGCCATTTTTCCGATCTCGGCGATTAAGGGAGAAGGGGTAGAGATCCTGTTGGAGGAAATCATGGAGGCCCTTCCGGAATCTCCCCCCTATTATCCGGAAGACATGATCACCGACCAGACGGAACGATTTCTGATTTCTGAGATGATTCGAGAGAAAGTCATCGAGCAAACCTTTCAGGAGATTCCTTATGCTACGGCGGTCACCATTGAGTCGTTCAAGGAGCATCCTGAAAAGAACCTGGTGGCCATTCAAGCAACGATTCATGTGGAGAGGATCTCTCAGAAAAAGATCCTCATCGGAAAAGGTGGGCAGAAATTGAAGCAGATCGGGGCGATGGCCCGTAAAGCGATGGAAGCCTTCTTGGAGAAGAAGGTGTTTTTGGAATTGTGGGTGAATGTGGAGAAGAATTGGACACAAGATCCCCCAGCTCTGAATCGACTGGGCTATCCGTCCGTGCTAACCCGCCGGAATTAAGGTGAGCTTTGGTGGATGAAAGAGAGTCGTTAGGAAAATATCTAAAGAGGGAGCGGGAAAACCGGAAGGTCTCCTTAAAAGAGGTGTCAAAACAGATTAAGGTGAGAGAGCCGTTCCTGAGAGCCTTTGAAGAGGACCGGCGCGATCTCCTCCCCTCTGTGACCTATGTGAAAGGCTTTCTCTCAGCCTATGCGAAATACCTCGGCCTCGACTCCAACGAGGTCATCCTTCGTTATGAAGCGGAGTCGAAAGGGGAACCCGTCATCCGGCCAGAGGTTCTTCCCCAAAAGAGGATGCTGTGGAATCCAAAGTATCTGTGGACGATTGGAGGGGTGATCATCGTTGGTTTCATCGTCCTCTATCTTCTCCTTTCGCCCACCCAACCACCCGTTGCCCCTCCCGCGCCCGAGCCGGAGGCAAAAAAAACCATTCCTCAACCCCCTTCCCCTCCGGTAAGTGAGAAACCCCCGGTTTTGGAAGAAAAGGGGATCTCCCTGGGCGTCAAAGCAGTGGAAAGAACCTGGGTGGCGATTCAGATCGATGGTCAACCGGCGCGTGAAGCCACCTTTCAGCCGGGAGAAAGTTTTACCTACCGGGCAGCAAAGCGAATTGAGCTCGTTCTTGGAAATGCAGGTGGTCTCGATATGACTTTCAATGAAAGACGACTAGAGAAAATGGGGAAATCGGGAGAAGTGGTTACCGTCATCTTCACTCCCCAAGGGGTAGAGACAACCCGTCGAGAATTATCCGAACCTGCGCAGGAATAGCCTTTGAGATTTCTGAAAAAGTCTAGAAATCCCTGATTACACCGATTATGAAGCGATTACACGGATTACAAATGCATTGGAAAACAAAGAGAAATCTGTGAAATCATTTTTTGAAATCTGTGTAATAAGAGAGCGAAAAGTAGTTTTTTAGAGCACTCTATATGCTCTCTTGACAAGCGGGGGCTCATTTTAGTAGACATGAAAATATGTGGTGATGAAGGAAAAAGGATTGTTACAAAAAGAGTGAAGGAAGATCACCCAAAACCCTATCGTCTTTATCTCATTCTGTTCCTCCTCTCCTTCGGTATCAATCTCATTTTCTTGGGCCTTTTTCTTGAAGAGAGAATCCCCTGGAGGTCCTTGCTTCAAGAGAGAAAGGGGGCCAGAGAAGGACAACAGGGAAAGTGGGCGGAGGGAATGGTTCCCACTCCTATCATCCATGTGAAACCTCAGGAATACTTTCTCCTCTGTGAGAAGAATGCCAAAACGCTCTCTCTTTTTCATTCTGAGCCGAATCGACTCACTTTAATGAAAAGCTATTCTTGCATTGTCGGCTCGAATAATGGAGATAAGAGGGAGGCCGGGGATCTCGCCACACCCGAAGGCATCTATTTCCTCGTCTCCTTCCTATCAAACCTTCCTGAAAGGTACGGCTCGGGAGCTTTTTCGCTCAACTACCCCAACTTCATTGATCAGAAGGAGGGGAAAAAAGGCAGTGGCATCTGGCTTCACGGTTTTCCCAATCATATGGAACGGCCGCTCCATTCGGAAGGATGCGTTGTTGTCAAAGATGAGGACTTGAAGGAGTTGATGAAATTGATCAAACTTGGGGATACTTCTCTCGTGATCGTGGACACCGTCCGATTTCAATCCCCGGAGGAACAAAGGAAAGTGTTTCAAAGTTTGGCCCATTTTCTGGGGGAGTGGAAAAGGGCATGGGAGAGCCTCGATACCGAGAAATATCTCAGTTATTACAGCCGGGATTTCGTGAACAGTGAGGGGATGAATTACGAGCGATTCAAAGCGCATAAAGAGCGGGTGAATCAGTCAAAGCGATTTATCAAGCTTCACATTGAAAGCAAATCCTTCCTCCTCTCCCCAAAGGATGGCGGAGAGATCGCTGTCTTAAGAATTAATCAGGATTACGCCTCTGACAATTTCAGGAGCTATACTCGGAAAATCCTCTACCTAAGAGAAGAACAGGGACAATGGAAGATCATCGGCGATGTCGCCCTCCAAAGCTGAGATGGGTTTTCTTCTTGGGGACCTTTGGACTCTTCTTCCTGGGAGACGTTTTTTTTAAAGACTTTTCCTACGAGAAGCAAGAGGGGAATTCCCTCTGTGAAACGAAGACCTTCTTTAGAGGGTCGGATCAAGAAGTGGACGTCTATCATCTCCACGGAAGAGAGGCGGGGCCGACCGTCCTCATTTTTGCCGGTATTCATGGAGATGAGTCAGGGGGATACCTCACCGCAGATCGATATGCAGATCTAAAAGTCCTTAAGGGAAATTTGATTGTTGTCCCTCGGTTGAATCTCTTTGCTATTTTAGCAAGGAGAAGAATCGGTCTCAGCGGTCAGGATATGAATCGGAAATTTCAACTTTCCGAGGAGGGCCTAGACCCGGATCATAAGGTGGTGAGTTTAGCCAAATCTCTCATGGACCGGGCGGATATCATTCTCAACCTGCATCAGGGCTATGGCTTTTACTCCCCGATCTGGGTCGACCATACTCGAAATCCGATTCGTTGGGGCCAATGCAACGTCATTGATGCCCCTGCCTTTGATCTACCCAATGGGAGAAGATTGGAGTTGGAGCATTTCGCTCGGGAGGTGATACGAAAGATCAATTCAGAGATTATGGATAAAAGATATCATTTCCATGTGAACAATACCCATACCTCCAGCGAGAGTTCGTTGCACAAGGAACAGAGATTATCGTTGACCTATTATGCCCTCACCGTAAAATATAAGATGGCATTTGGGATTGAAGCTACAAAGAACTGCACCTTGTCTCAAGCCGTGAGCTATTTGACGATTAGTATCAATGCCATCATGGAAAGCGCTGGGGTCGTGGTGGAAGCCTTTCCCTCCACCTCGCCCGAGGTGATCGCGAAGGAGTTAAAAAGAAACGAAGAATTTAAGGGTCTACTGGTAGAAATCAATGATGACAGGAAATTCATCCTACCCCATCACGAGATACACTTAACCTCGGGGGATAGATTCGAGATTCTCTCTGTCGAAGCCATGCATCCACGGGGTTGGTATCCCTTTTTATTGGGTTCTAAATGGTATAATGACATCGGAAGGGAATTTTCAATTAGGCAAGGGGGTAAATTGGTACTTCAGAAGGATGGGAAAAGGATTGCGGTCTTTCCCATCCGCATCAAAGAAGATCTTTCAAATGAACCCGTAACAGGGATTTCAATCTCACCAGGAAAGGAGTCGTAAAGGAAGAAGAAAATGGTACGGTATCGTGATGGAGATGAAAGGGAGCCAATCTCCTGGAGGGAGATTGATCGCAGAAAGGATCGCAGTCCCTATGCTCCCAAAGAGGAGCCGCAGCCTCGAGAGAGATCCCGCAAGTCGGAGTGGATGAAGAGACAGTATCGCAAGGAGGTTGATAAACTCTTTATGGGCAGAAAAGGAACAAAGAAACATCAGAAGGCACGTGATGACATTGATCGCTATCACGGTAGCGAACAGTTTGATACAGTGGTGAAATCTTATTTAGAGGAATATGGCCTTCCCGAAGACTGGAGCACCCTTTCCCTCCTCTTAGATTACTCCGATTCGGGAAAGGTGGTCGAAGCCCTTGCAGCAATGAAGAATTTATATGAGGCCCGATCTCCTATGGAGAAACAGGGCTTCAGAGCCAAGGTGGACATCCTGGCCATGACTGCCTCAAACAGTGATCTAAGGGATTTTGCGGAAGAGATCCTTAAGACCTTATAGACTCCCACCTGAACTGAAAAAACTTGAGAGATGGGCAGTGGAGTGAGGGTGAGGTTAAGGTTAAGGTTAAGAAAAGAATGACCGCTATGGGTCTAACGTTTTATATTTTCGGATGACTTTCTGGGATGGGTTTCTTTGATATTTTTTGAGAGGAATGGAATTCTCCTTTTCTGGCGCAATCGTTCAAGCCTCTTCTGTTCTCCATATTTTCCGAAGCGACCCCCCTTTCCCATTTCTGGCACCCCCTCTTTCTAAGTCAGCGTCGGCTGAACCCTTCGGTGTTTTTGGAGAAGGGAGGCTTTAATGTACTTATCCAGAAGGCCTTCGAGTTGATTTTTATCCCACCCTGTATAGACCTCCTTCCCTTCGATGATAAAGGTGGGATATCTTCGAATCCCATGACGCAAGGATTTATAAATTCCAACAAAGGATTGAACATCGATGAGCTTGATGAAGAGGCGATGTTTATAAAGTCGTGTTAATTCCTTCATCCATTCGCAGAGCTTGACATACTCCTCTTTTAAATCGGGAGGATACTCGTTTACCTCTTTTTGATGAAACTTCTTGTCAAGGCCTGCCTGATCAAAGAAGACTTCACAATGGCGACAATGGTCATACGAGGTGAGGACCTGAGTTACAATTTCCAACAGGATAGGTTTCATAGGGTTCTCCTTATTTGGCAAGTAACAATTAAGAATAACACCTGACCGTTGGGATTTCAAATCCGATGTTTTGATGGTTAGGATTTTGGATTATACGGAAGACAAAAGGTCCTTTTTTGTCATTCCTGCGAAAGCAGGAATCCAGACATTGTTGTGTGATTGTTCCCTGTTTTCACAGGGCAAGCCTGGATTCCCGCCGGAGTTTACCCCGTACTTGATACGGGGCGGGAATGACACCTTTATTTTCATTCTTCGAGGGTGACCAATTGGGTATGACTAATTGGTTTAGGGCTTTGAAATTAAGATATTGGATTTCAGTTACATTTTATAGTACATCAATTCGCGGGCATAGGGTTTGGCTTTATCGAGGAGAATATTCTGGTCCTTTTTTGTCATCGGCCGAAACCCTTGTGCGACTTTAGCGTTCATCTCAAGCTGTTCGATGGTATCGCAACCGACCACAATGGTGGAGATGGGTTGGGACAGGGCAAAACGGAGGAAGTCTTCCGAGGAGTCAGGTCCGAAGATCTTCACGCTGACTCCACGGGAAAGGCTTTTCATTCCCAGAATTCCCATCCCCTTGGCTTGGGCTTTAGGAAGGACTTCTTCGGCGAAGGACCAGTAGTGGGGTTCCGCCGGGTTGATGGGGATGAGTACGGTATCGAAGGGGAAGAGGTCGATGGCTCTCGAGAGGATGGTTGGATTTCGATGGCCTGAGATTCCAATCCATTTGACCACTTTATTTCGCCTGGCAGATTCAAAGGCCCTGATGGCCCCCTGGGGGCCGAAGATCTGATCGATATCCTTTATCGTCCTGACATCGTGAACCATCCAGAGGTCGAGAGATCCGGTCTTCATGTTCTTAAGGGTGGCCTCCAGATGACTTAAAGCTCCGTCCGATGTCCGCTCATGCGACTTGCTGGCTAAGAAGATCTCCCTCCGTCTCTCTCCAAGAGCCATTCCGTAATAGGATTCGCTCCCCTCATAAGCTCGAGCGGATTCGAAGTAAGTCACCCCTAAATCGATGGCTCGATGAATGAGCGAGGCGGCCTCCTCTCCCCTGCCATAGTTTCTGAGTAAGCCTTCCCCTCCCAGCCCGAGGATGGATACAGCGTCTCCCGTCTTTCCCAGCAGCCTTTTGGGAATCAAATTCCCTTCGCTCTTCTCCATGTTCGCTTCTTTTTGATCTCAGTGGTTATTCACTATCACGATTCGACGGAGGAATCAATCCCCCAATAAAGTTATGAGTTCAAAGTTACGAGTGATGAGTTGAGAGACCAAAAAAAGAAGACCTTCAAATCAAAACTCAATACGATGATGTTAAGCGGTTAGCGAAATTTATGGCTCGGGAGAGAATCTGGCCAGACGGCGACTCGTCTCAGCCACCACACACCAGATCACATCGAGAGCAAAGTGGGATTCAATGGTGGAATCGAAAAGCACGCCAATCCTTGGAGGAAATTCTTCGTCCCCTTTCCAGAGGATGAAGGCTAACGGCACTTTTGGAAATGCCTCGAGGCAGAAGCCTTTGTCGCCATATAGAATCTCGCTGCCTCCGAGTCTCGCTCCTGCTTTGAGAAAGACATCTGGGTCTCTTCCGAAAAGAGTTTCCAGTTCGTCAACATGGAGTCGATGAGGACCCCGGAAGAAGGTGGACCCCCCCTTGAGATCTTTCTCGCTGATCCAGGTGTGGGTGGGTTTGATCTCATTGGCCTCAGTGAGGTAAGCGAGGACCATCAGGTAAAAGAATGGTGGGAGCTCTTCCTCAAAGGTTTGATCGTTCCATTCCAGCCTCAGGATTTTTCTCGTTTGCGGAAGGATGAGATACCTCAGATTGTAAACGGGCAATACGAAGCCTTCTTTGCTTGGATTATAAATAGCCTCTGTTCGGTTGCACACATCGGTGGGATGCAGTTTGGAGAGTTTCTCCCAGTAGAGAGGGTCGAAGGCTGCTCTTTGGTTGGCTTCTTCTTGCATCTTTTTCAACCCCTAACAAAAATAAACCCGATGGGTGAATCGGGGATGATTTACAAATGGTGGAGCTGAACGGGATCGAACTCGTTGCGAGTCGATTCCGACCGTCGACCTGTCGATCCGACCGCTCTCCCATTTTGTGTTGTAAAATAAAATGGTGGAGCTGAACGGGATCGAACCGTCGGCCTCCTGAATGCCATTCAGGCGCTCTCCCAGCTGAGCTACAGCCCCACTTTAACAACCAATTTTTAACATGAAGGAAAGAGGATTGTCAAAATCTATGGTGCCGGAGGTCGGAATCGAACCGACATGAGCTTGCGGCTCGCGGGATTTTGAGTCCCGTGCGTCTACCAGTTTCACCACTCCGGCACGAGTAACAATATAAAGAAAAATACCCTTTGTGTCAAATGAAATGGCAGGCTGGGAAGGTAACAGTTTCAAAGGCGGTTTTTGCTCAGCCATCTCTCGGCAGAGCGCATAATGTAGTGTAGCCCAAACCCAATCTCTTCCTACCTCCCACAGGCGCCCACAAATTTAAAGGCCCGAAGGCCATGTGGTCATTCAGGGCCTTAGCCTTTAGCGGAGATCCCCATTTTCCTTGTAAGGCCGCTGACGGCTGCCTGCCAAATGGTAGTCACATACAATTCCAAGGATTGAAATTGTATTTTTATCCGCCTACGCAGAAGACCACGGCCTATGGCCGTGGATGAATGCGAAGAGGATAACCCTCCGAAGCCTTGTGCGTAGGAGGGTATGCTTCGGCGGATTCCGCCGAAGAACATGGAGGTACCACGGGCTTTGCCCGTGGGGCTCCATCTAAAAAAATACAATTCTTGATTATTGTTTTGTACCTTCACCGATGGTCTGCAAAATTTTTTTGACCCCCAATATCCTTTCATAAAAGGATGCGGAAGGTTTCGCGGCGGAGTTCGGACCGCTCTTTTAGGAATGACACCATTAAACCTAAATCCTTATCTTTCAAGGCAGCGCCTCATTTTTGTGGTGTTGACAATAGGCACACAATGTAGTAAAAATATCTCAAATGAAATATTTCTCATGGGATTCTGAAAAGAATGAAAAGTTAAAGTCTGAGCGGAATATCTCGTTTGAGGAGATTGTTTATTATATCGAAAAGGGACAGGTCCTTGATATTCTGGAACATTCGAATAAGAAAAAATATCCCAACCAATTTATGTTTGTAATTTCTGTTGAAGATTATGTTTATTTAGTCCCTTTTGTCGAAAGAGAAAACGAAATCTTTCTCAAAACGATTATACCGAGTCGAAAAGCCACAAAACAGTACCTGAAGGGAGATGACAGAAGTGAAAGGGATGACTAAAGAGGAAAAAGATCTGCTTGATTCTTACGAGAAAGAAGAATGGAAGTCTGTTAAGAATCTAAAAAAGGAAATGACTCACTACCAGAAGGTTGCCCGTGCGACTCTCCGGAAGGACAAGAGAATCAATATAAGAGTCCCAGCCAAAGATCTTGAAGAGATTCAAAAGAGAGCATTAGAGGAGGGAATTCCCTACCAGACCCTTATCTCGAGCATTCTTCACAAATATGCTTCAGGGAGTTTAGTGCGGAAAGCTTCATGACCCTTATAGCGGTCTGAAGTACGGAGGTTGATTTCTGAGCAGGATTAGGAGGACGCGGAAGGTTTCCCCAGGGAAATCCGGGCCATATACATCTTTGGGATCGAGGATGTAACGAAGTTCATCGCGCATAAGACTGTAAATACTTATTTATTTAAGCCTGATCCCGTGCCTTATACGTTCTCGACTTATTCCGGCCTAACTCTTAATTCTTGAATACGAAATAGTCGTAGCTTTACACCGACGTTTATTCTGGTCTACAAAACCCAATGTGAACTTTCCTTCGGGTTTCTGGAAAATGTCCAGACCGCGTCCTAAAATGATTCTCCAACCAGTATCCGTTTCGATCCAACGATCGTGCTTACCACTATCGAAAGTGTATGTTAAAATGATTCGATCTTGTATGTTCTTACAAGATCAACAACCTGGAGGACATTTGTCCCTTGTTTAAGACCATAATCATAGAGCATAGCAGAGAAGATAAGGGGATCCAGGTTGGTATAACGTCTGCGATATAATATCCCATCCGGAGTCTGGTGGAGAAGTTCGAGCTTTTTGAAATTCCGGTTTAGGTAAGCATCCACCACAAACCGAACCTCCTCGTAAAGGTGCTTACCGATGGTTCTATCCGTATATTTTCCAGCAAAAGCATTCCTCAAATATTCCATCCAGCCTTCCTGTGTCTTTGCTTGCTCATTAGGCAGAATTTGGTTGAATATCTCGTGCCAGATCAGATTCCGATATGAACCAGCTGCAATATAGTGGCACCATTCGAGGGTGCCTTTCCCCTCAATAAAAATGTCATGCCCCACGATAACCCTACCGACAATACTTAACGTCTGTTTCCCAGACACGATTAGTCCCATTGCAGAACCCACACTAACCAGGCTTTCAATCTGTCGATTAGAAAGTCCGGTATTATTTCCCAACTCTTTTCTCCCAATTTTTTTAACAGTAACATTTTCAGCCATAAAATTGAGGACTCGCGCCAGCTGATCAAATTGCAGAAGATAACCATTGCTGACCTGAAATTTTCTCTTTTGCTTGCCAGGCTTTTGTTTAACCATTCGTTCTCTTTTTATTTCAACAAGTCCCGTTCTCTTACTACAATTCTCCGGCTCTTTTAAGCCTATGCAGGGGTCCAAAATCATAGTTTAACCATTTGCGATCTGATTAGTAATCAGTCACTTTCCACTTTCAACTGCTCGGGTGTCCTCTCTACCAGCCATAATTTACAAATATTTTTCCACCCGATGCGACGCCATCTTTTGAGTGAAACAATCCCTCATCTTTCTTTAGCCTCGAATCATTCCACCCTTTACTTGGATTTCATAATCAGGCTACCTTTTTTGCTGATTTCTCTATTTTCTTGAGTAGAGCTTCCAAATCTTCCTTTTTGTAAAGGCGGTAGCGGCTAATTGGGTGACGATAAGTTGTGATTTTTCCGTCGCGTTCCCAATTACGTAACGTGGATTCCGAGACCCCAATAAACTCTGCCGCTTGTTTTATCCTTAGGTATTTCTGCAGATTAAGCATGCACCAGGCCTCCATTCCCTGTTGATCATACCAAACATTACTAAACTTTGTAAGACCTTGTCAAGATAAATCCGGAGATTCCTTGCTTGCGCATCTAGGTTAAGGGAAGGGAGAGATAAAGAGGGTGGTGGGTTAAGGGTAGGGGGAGGAATCAAGAGACGTTCAAGGGGAGATGACTTTTGGCTTCCCCTTTTCTCGGTCTCAACCGTTAAATTCTGTGCATCCGATTCACGTCTGGCCGTGATCCGTGCGAATCAGATTCAAAGGGGGCAGGGAAAGAAAATGAAGGGGAGGGGGAGAAGGAAAGAGGGGGAGGGGGGATAAAGGGGGGAGGAGGAGCAAGGAAAGAGAGCGGCGGGAGTGCTGAGGGGTTTCAAAGGGGAGATGACTTTTGATTTTGTTTTCTCTTCATCTTGGTCGGTCTGACCGGAGTATCCGGTGCAAATCCGGTCGGTGATCGATTGTTAGCTGGCGCTGAAAAGACTAAAGCCGGTTAAAGAAGGTCTTTGTTTGTGAATCTCTATTTTTCAGGTTTTCAGTCTTTTCAAGAGGTTGGAATTTATGAAGGGTGGAAAAGAGGTCAAATGTGCATAGCAAGACCGGGAACCGGAGTACCTGCAACCTTCTTCGAAGAGAGTTCCGTTTTATTGCAAAAGTGCCACGGTGCCATTACCCATCAAAGGTCAGTGCTCAAAGTATGTTAGAAAAAAAGGGAACCATCCAGGAACAGGGAGATAGCGGTAAGGAGTCTGATCTTCACCTTCTGCCGAGTTAGGGTCATTGAGATTCCCCTCTTTTATTCTCCCCCCTTCCTTTCCTCCCCCTTTGTATTTACGTATTCTTTTTCATGAAAGACTCCCAAACGTATAATTCCAAAAGTTCAGGGAAAGTTATATATTACACGGGGAGTGGGGACATGGTCGCTGCGGAGAAGTCGGTGACACGACCCTCCCAATGTCTTTCTCGCGCATTATATAGTGGTCACGACCTCAAGAATAAAAAAGGCAGCAGCGCAGAAGGAGATACACCAGAGGCTAATGCTCAGATCCCCTTTCTGGGTGTAGTCTCATACGTCTGGAGCCAGTCTTTTAGGTTTGTCAAGGCAAAGTGACTCCGCTGCCGGGCCATACTTACCATACGTCTAAGCATACCGGGGGCTCCGATTTTGGGTGCCTTGGTCCCAGGAAGGAGTAGTGTTATGAGCATGGTGATTACCACCCATCTTTTCGAAGCCTTCCTCAAATGCCCCACCAAATGCTATCTCCGCTCGCTAGGCGAAAAGGTGACGGAAAACCCCTATGTCGACTGGGTTCGGACGAAGACTAAGTTTTACCAAAGCGATGGGGTCAGACGCCTGGTCGAAGGCCTCACAGAGAACGAGCGTGTAATCGCGCCGCCCGCGACGAAAAGCCTGAAGGTGGCAAAGTCGCGTCTGGCAGTAGACTTTGTGGCCCGCGCACAAAACCTGGAATCCGTCCTTCACGCGGTGGAGCGGGTGCCATCCAAAGAGCAGGGTCTGCCTGCCCAGTTCATTCCCATTCGATTTATCTTCGCCAACAAGCTCACTATCCACGACAAGCTGTTGCTGGCGTTCGATGGGCTCATATTATCGGAAATGCTCGGTTGCGAGATTGCCCATGGTAAGATCATCCACGGGGACGACCAAGCCACACTGAAGGTGAAGATTTCGGAGCTGACTGGCGAAGTGCGGAAAATAACAGGAAAGATCGCCACCTTGCTGTCCAGTCATTCGGCACCCGACCTCATCCTGAATCGGCATTGTGGCCAGTGCGAGTTTCAAACTCGGTGCAGGCAGAAGGCAGTGGAGGAAGACGACCTCACCTTGTTGTCCGCCATGAAAGAAAAGGAACGGGCCAGGCTTCGAAGCAAGGGCATATTCACGGTCAACCAGTTTTCTTACACGTTCAGGCCAAGAAGGACGCCCAAGCGAGCAAAGAATCCTGCTAGGCCCCACTACCTCGCGCTGCAAGCCCTCTCGATTCGTGAGAATACAATTTATCTTCACGGAGATCCGCAACTGCCAGATTCAGGGTCCAGAGTCTATCTCGACATTGAGGGACTGCCTGATAGTGAGTTCTACTACCTCATTGGTGCTTTGGTTGTTTCGGAAGGTTGTGAAACCTTCCAGACATTTTGGGCGGACCAGAAGTCTGATGAGCCAGTCATTTTTGCCCAATTTGCCGAAGCAGTCTGTCGGTTGGCCGATTTTCGAATACTGCATTACGGAGACTATGAAGCCGTTGCCTTGAAACGGGTGAAGGCTAAACTGCCAGAATGCCTTCATCCGAAAATTGATACAATTCTGGAACGAGCGACAAACGTATTGTCGATGGTTCATCCACATATCTATTTCCCGACATACTCGAATGGCCTCAAAGACATCGGCCGCTTTCTTGGCTGTCAGCGAACACACGAAAACGCCACAGGACTTCAGACCATAGTCTGGAGGGAAGGCTGGGAAGCAAACGAAGACCCAACCCTCAAAGCCAATTTGCTTGAATACAACCAAGACGACTGCCGTACGCTGAAACACGTCTGCGAATTCATCAGGGCATTAACCGAGCCGGATGTTAGGTCCCCCGCAGTTCATCATAATCTTCCCAAGATCATACGTACTGATGAAATGATCAAAGAACGACCACGTTGGGAGTTGTTTAGGCCGAAGGAATACGCCTTGGAGGATCTCAAGCACGTCAACAAATGTGCCTACTTTGATTACCAACGTGAGAAGGTGTTTCTGCGAACACATCGCCAATTCAAGGCCATCAACAAGCGGCACCGTATGTTGAAGCGAACGAAGATTTGTCCCAACAGAATCGTTAACATCGAATGCGTACGATGCCCAAGATGCCAAAAGAAAAGTATTGAGCAAATCAAGCAATTGGGTCGCCTGTTGATTGATTTGAAGTTCTCCAAGACCGGTGTCAAGAAGTGGATTACTAAGTTCCACTCCTATCGATACAGGTGTCGAAAATGCGGTCATGTATTTAGTTCGGAGGCCAGATCTCAGGGCGCACAATCCCGATACGGTCATGCTTTGATGAGTTGGTGTGTCTATTCGTGGGTCTATTGCGGGATGAATATGAACCGCACACGGATGGCTTTAGGAGATACCTTCGAGATATTCGTAGATGATTCTCGGATAGGAAGGTTCAGACACACGATGACAGCAGAGTACGAAGGATTGTACAATGACATTCTACAGCGCATCCTGCAAGAGAAAGTAGTCCATGTCGATGAAACATCAGTGAAGCTCAGAGGTTTGAAGGGCTATGTTTGGGTAATAGCAGGCATGGATAAAGTGTATTACTTATATAAGCCGTCCCGGGAGGGCTCATTTCTCCAAGAGATGCTCCGTTCCTTCTCCGGTGTGCTTATCTCCGACTTCTATACGGCATATGATTCTCTCCCTTGTGAGCAACAAAAGTGCCTCGTACATATCGTTCGCGATATCGATGATGACCTACTGAAAAATCCCTTAGATGCAGAATTGAAGGACATGACTCAAAAGTTCGGAACTCTGCTGCGAACAATAATACAGACAGTGGACCGTTACGGCCTCAAGAGCCGGCACCTGCGTAAGCACAAACCGGCTGTTCTTCGATTCTTGGAATCCGTGGTTTCGAAGGATTTCTCGTCTGAACTGGCCAACAAGTACAAGAAACGGTTCCAGAAGAATGGTGCGAAGATGTTCACCTTTCTCGGTCATGATGGCGTCCCGTGGAACAACAACAACGCGGAGCATGCCATCAAACGCTTTGCGAAGTTTCGTGTGCATGCCGATGGGCGTTTCACGGAGCGATCATTAAAAGAATACCTAATGCTTGTGAGCGTTATCGAGACTTGCGAGTTCAACAATGTCAACGTTCTCAAGTTTTTGCTCTCGAAAGAAGCAACTCTGGCAGGGTTGTTCAAGATGGCCGGGAGAAGGACTAAGACCCCAGGAGGTGCGCGAGTAAGAGCCGGGGGCGAGGAGGGCCGTCAGTCTTTGGATAAAATCACCTTTGCAGGGGCTTCGTCCACCGCAACACGGCAGACGGCATTAAACAAACGGCAGGAAGGTTCTTAGTCCCGTCTTCAGGCGGTGAGGCATTTTCGGAATAAGCAGTCGTGCCCCCGACAAGGTCATGAGTGGAAGAAGGGAAAAGGACGATGGCTTAATTGCGTACATCCTGTAGTCGGAGGACATCTAAAGATACTGGAAAAGGGGCTATTAATGATCACCAAAATTGGCCAAGTCTCCCAAAGAGGAACCCAAAAATTTTTGGGGTAAGGGTATATGCGGGACAGGGAAGACCTATATCCCATGGTCCAGCTATGCAGCAATTTTGAATTGACAAAATGAAATCAAATGGATAAAATTACCAGCAGATATTAAAAAGTGATGGTAATTTTATCCATGAAGGAGTCAATAAAGAAGTCCTACCCAAAAAGGTTCGAGAAGGCAAAAAAGATCTTCCGTGACCGAGGCGGCGTTCTGAAAACCGGAGAAGCGCTTAGTGCAGGTATCCATCCCAGAACGCTCTACGAAATGCAACAGATAGGCATTCTCGAACAGCTAACCCGGGGCCTCTATCGACTTGCGGATCTGCCGCCGCTCGGTAATCCTGACCTGGTATCAGTCTCCCTCAAAATACCTAACGGTGTAATTTGTCTTATTTCTGCTCTGGCATACCATGAAATCACCACTCAAATTCCTCATGAGGTCTACGTAGCTCTGGAACGCGGGACCGAGGCTCCTCGCCTGGGTCATCCCCCGATTCGAATCTTCTGGTTTTCAGAGCAAGCCTTTACCCATGGAATCCAAACACATAAAATAGACAGTGTTCCAGTTCGCATCTATAGTCCAGAGAAAACAATCGCCGATTGCTTCAAGTATCGAAATAAGATCGGCCTCGATGCGGCCATTGAGGCGCTTAAGCTCTACCGCGAAAAGAAGCACTTTAAATCTGAAGAGCTCATGCAATTCGCGCGAGTGTGCAGGGTTGAAAAAGTGATACGCCCGTACCTTGAGGCACTGCTGTGACAAGACATTCCCCCAAGAACATCGCCGCTTCTGTACGCCAACGTCTGCTTGACAAGGCGCGGGAAACAGGTCGTCCTTTCAACGAACTGCTGCAGTATTTCGCTATGGAGCGCTTTCTCTACCGTTTATCCAAGTCTCCTTATGGCGACAACTTCGTCCTTAAGGGTGCTTTGATGCTCACTGTATGGGAAGCACCGCTCACCCGCCCAACCTTGGATATTGACCTCCTTGGTCGGATCGAGAACCGCATCGAAACCATCGTCAGAGTGACAAGAGAAATATGTCGTCAGGAGGTGGAGCCAGATGGTCTTGCTTTCGATATAGCGACAATCGAGGCCGAGCGCATCGCTGAGGACGCCGACTATGAGGGTATACGTGTCAGATTCCGGGGATCTTTAGGCACTGCCCGAATCGTGATGCAACTTGACATCGGCTTTGGCGACATAGTCATTCCTTCGCCTCAACCTACGAACTATCCGACACTTCTCGATTTGCCCGCCCCTCAACTTCGTGGCTACAGCAGGGAGAGTACTATTGCTGAGAAGTTTGAAGCCATGATAAAGCTTGGAATCCTGAACAGCCGGATGAAGGACTTCTTCGACCTCTGGCTCATGTCACGCCAGTTTGACTTTGATGGTGTCATACTGGCAGAAGCCATCTCGAAGACGTTTTCCACAAGAGGGACAAAGATTCCGGCTGAACCGCTCGCTCTGACGGATGCCTTTGCAGAGGATGCTACAAAAGCTGCCCGATGGCGTGGCTTCTTGCGCAGAAACCGGCTATCTGATGCCCCGAAGGATCTCGCGGAAGTTATCATGTCCATCGGTGCCTTCCTCAAGCCAATTTCGGAACATCTGGCTGCGGGTCACGTTTTCAAGTCAATCTGGAAGGCTCCAGGACCCTGGAGCGAATAACAGCCGGGGAACCAAAAAAATTCTTAAGAGGAGTCCCATGACACCCAAAAGATTTTGGGACAATGGTGTGTGCGGGACAGAGAGAACCTACGGCCAGGATGGACATGGACAGGGAGACCCGGTATGACGACTCATGGGGGTGGGGTACGGGGGAGGTAATATGCCAAAGGCTCTGAAGAATGGGAAACAAGGTGGATCCAGAAAAAGCGCTGCTCGATCCAGTTCGGCCCATCTTGACAAGTTGATTGCGGAAGCCACGGTGGACTGCTACAACGAGTCCGAGGAGGTCACTGGCATCTTCACAATGTTGGAAGAAAACCTGGCGGTGCCGTTTGCAGTGACACTGCTGGGGGTAGAGGTTACGGTGGAGCGAGTCGATTTAAATGACGCCGGTGAGATCGTGGCAGTCTGCCGGCGTGGCCGAGAAAGGCTGCGGGTCCCTGTCATCGACTTACCGTTACCCGAGCCTAAACCGAAGGGGGCAGAATGGATCGATGCCTACCGGCGATGGGCTCGATGGAAATGACCGATTCCGAGAGAGCGATATGAGCGATTTTCAGCTATTGCTCTTTCAAAATTTCTATGGTAAAAGTGTAACCAAAGTGTAACCGTCAAAACCGAAAATAATCCAAATTAACCCAAGCTATTCCAACTTGACTCTTACAACTGATTGATTTATAAGTAATTAAAAATGATGGGAAATCGCCTGAGGTAAGGGTATTGACTCAAAATCCCGCGGGGCTTCCACCCCGTGTCGGTTCGATTCCGACCTCCGGCACCAGTCATTTCAATAGGTTGGCTTCTTTTGAGGAATGATTTTCGGAAGGGTTGTTTGGGGAATTTGACCATTTTTTGACTATACTTTCCGGATTGACCAAAGTTTTTAACTCGCCTTCGTCCACCATGTTGTAACGCTTGAAAACTGAAACCGTTCGATGTCCAGAAGCAGCCATAATCTTGAAGTAATCGTGGCCTGCTTTTCTCCAATTGTTAATTGCGGTGTGCCAGAAATCGTGAAAAGTAAAATTCTCGATCTTTGCTTTTCTACAGACGGACTCGTGAGCCTCCCTCACCGTGCTTTTGGTAATTGGTTTCCCGTTTCGGTGAAAGACTTTCTCCATATCCAATGATCTAACCTTCAAGGCTTTCTTTAAAACTTCCATCACCTCAGGATGAATTGGGATGGACCGGCCATACTCGGTCTTGGTGTCCTCGGGCCGCAACCGGATAAAACCGCTTTTGAGATCCACGCGAGAGGGAGCAAGATTTATGATTTCTCCCTTTCTCATCGCTGTAAAATAAGCCATCGTTGCGATGGGAAGATACCACGATGGGCAATTCGCCTTATATCTTTCCCATTCTTCCGGTGCGAGAATCCGTTCTCGTTCATTGTTCTCCTTGAGATGCTTAACTGCCCTTACCGGATTCTTTTCCAGTTTCCCATCTCTGATTGCCTTGTTAAACATCGTCTTGACCAGAATCATCTCCCGGTTTACCGTTGCGGGCCTGATCGTCCCACCCCGATAGCTCTTTGTTTTTAATCGCGCGGCGATATACTCATGGATTACCGATGGGGTTAGGTTCTTTATCGGCATGTTCCCAAAATGAGGATCAAGCCTTTTCTTGATTGTTCTTTCGTCCCTTTCAAATGACTTTTTTCGCTTCACATCTTCAAGGGAAAGATACCAGTTTGATAGTTCCTTAAAGACCTGGAACGCATCCTGCTTAACATCGAAGAATCTGTTCTCCCTGATGGCGGCTTTTATCTTCCCCTCATAGGCAGTTGCGTCTCGCTTGGTTGGAAAGACCTTTCTGATCCTTTCACTATAAGCGTAGAAATCAACCTGCCATCCGTCACCGAATTGTCTTACTGTCATAAGTCCCTCTTTCGCCGTCTTGACCGTGACGGCTTTTGTTCTTTTGGTTCTCCCTCCTTCCTCTTTGAGATTTTCAACTCATATCCAAAGTAATCCAGTATCGCCTCGATTCTGTTTAGCCCTACATTCGACCCATCCATCATTGACCTGTAAAGGCTACCCGGGTCAATGCCGAGTTTACGAGCAACCTTTCTCAACCCCTCCTTTTTGATGAGTTCTCTCAAAACTCTCTCAAATGCCACGTTGATATGTATATCATCGCTCATTCAGTTTGTCAAGAATTTTCTTTTCAAAGACTACTTCCTGTACTTCTCGTTGCTTAGAATCTGACCCCTACACACGATTTCAAGCAGTAACAAACGGAACGCATTTAGGGGTAGATTTGTTTTTCAGATCGTAATTTCTTGGATGGGGCGTATAGTGGTAAGCAATCTTGGTTGGTATGTCTTTGGTCATGTCGAGGATTCTCTCCTACCGCATTCACATAAGGAAGACCATTTAACGATGGAACGTCTGCGACCGAGCCTCTCCCCCATTGACGTTTTTTTACATAGCCGCCGGTCTTGAAACAGGGGCGCCGAAAAAACTTTGACGCGTCAAAGTCAAT